>Ga0247781_1000537_pt1 | contig 11862 bp, 2 predicted proteins | sample UWRJL184509B5_FD_179922 | JGI IMG/M metagenome (GOLD analysis project Ga0247781, IMG submission 179922) | Plant litter microbial communities from Arlington Agricultural Research Station in Wisconsin, United States - UWRJ-L184-509B-5 | ecosystem: Environmental > Terrestrial > Plant litter >...
CTATTTCTATCATACTTATAACAGCTCTAGTAAGGTACTTATTAGGTCGGGTTAATTCTAACAATTAAGGTACGCGGGGCAAGTTACGTATACTAGATATGTTAATTATTTATTATCATCTGCAGCGATAATAAGCTACTGTATTACTATAAGTCTTTAAGACTTAGTATAGTTATTAACATTAAACCACTTAATATATTGTAATTTATTAAACTAAGCGGTTTAAAGTCTAATTATATCACATTCTATATATATCAATACTAAATCTAAAGTTAGGAGAAAACCTTATTACTAATCTACCCTAAGCTAGTAGCTTAAGTATAAGTTATTTAACAAGGAGGTAAATAACTTTTAAAACGTTCACCCATGCAGATCTTATTATTACCTTACACTGTTCCTTAATTCCTTATCGTAACCTAAGTAATCTGGCGGCGCTATAAGGGAGGAGGGTTACTATTATCCGTTATCTTTCTCTTAATAGGTATCTTCTTTACCATCTTTAATTTAAATCTCTTCTTTGTACTATTCCCCCACTTTCCCACCTTTTCCATCTCCTTATTAACGTTATCCTTCTTAAAATCTTTTTCTCTGTAAATAACGTGTTTAAAGGGCCTGGCACAGTTAGTAAAGTAGGCGTAATCACGCTTAAGTTCACTAATAAGAGGATAACTGTACTTTTCTATAAGTTAAATCCTTTTACACTTAATCTCTAGGAAAGCATTAAAGACAGTCTCCCACATTATAATATTAAGATCAAAGCCTAATTCCATAACACACGTACTATTAGCCTAGACGATAGGGTTTCCATCCTTACTAAGCTTATCCCAGATGTATATATCGACAATAACAGGTCCTAAGAAACTTATATATAGAAGGATAAGCTGATTCTTAATAAGGTCTTCGACATTAGTAACCTTTACTAGGTTTACTATAAACGCTCTAAAATTAATGTTAATATCCTCTTCCTCGTTTCCCTCTTCTAGTAAGCTAAAGCCTAAAAGGCAGATAATAAATAAGTAGATCCTACTAATAAATAAAGCTCTGTCACTTAAATAGTTATAAATAGATTAAGGTAACTTAACTGCCTAACTAAACTGGTTTACTAAGATGGTTAAGCTGTATTTAACAACCTTATATGTAAATAACAACTTTAAGACCAGGTTTTTAACCTTTATTAGTATTTAAGGGCTGATTTCTTTAACCTACTAATATATGTTAGTATAAAATTAAGCTAATAGTAAACCAGTTAGTATAGCTAATAAGTACACTAACTAATCTAATGTTAGGTTTACATACCTTACGCAGTCTGCACTTTATAAACCACTTATTAATAATACTGACGATAATAAGGAGATACTATTAGATAGGCTTCGTCTATCTAATACAGTACAGTTAACTAATATACTGTTAAATAGTCGCCATATTTTATATAAACCCTACTCCAATACTATAATTATATTAATAATATACGTTAAGTCTAGCGTTAGATACTAATAAGTTTAATACCAGTATATTAAACGCAGTGTCAGCCCGATTCCATTACTCTATAATAGCCTGACGCTCGTTTATTAAAAGTCTTAAATAAATAGACTTAACTTTAAAGTTTACCTTAACGAATATAACAGTAACTTCCCTATATTTAGCTATTAATATATCTATCTGTCTAAATCGGCTAAGGGGATATTAAACCTGTTAGTATACTTATACAGTATACCAGCTAGTTTAATTCTAACCTTATTAAGATACAGTCCACTTACTATTACATAATAAAGCTGTTCATCACAATTAAGACTTTAACGTTTTCTTAACTAGGTTCAGATCGGATCTTTATCACTTATTAAAGACAGTACAACTTAATCGGCAACTTAAAGTATATAAAAAAAAGGGAGTTAAGTCAGTCCTTAAGGGGGATATAATTATTATCCTCGTTTAATGTTACATACGTGTAGTTAATACTACCGTCTGTGTTATTATACATTAATAACTGGACAAAATCAACACTAAGCTTCGTTAAACCTAGGCCATTAAGGTCAACCTTCATCTATTACCTCGGGTTAAAAGCCCTACTAAGTGTGGATTCCAATACACGTTTCGCCTTTTTTACAGTCTTAAAATCAGTAATCGTTTAAATCTCCTCCTTTATTAACTGACAGATAGGATTGTCGTACATTATCATTATATATGCGTGTTTACTCTAAGCCTCTATTATAACAGCCTAAAGCAACGCCATATTAAGCGTATTAGTCCAGTCCAGATCCTTCTCTTTACCTTTCTTAAGATTATTATTAATATAATTATTAGTAATTTAATTTATCTCCCTAAACGTAACATTACTTAAAATTTTATCAGTATTATCATAAACAGTATTGTAGTCCTTACTATATCTGATAAGAGTCGAGTTAATTTCCAGAGGGCCTAGTCTATCCTAAGGATAATACTTTAAATTATTTAGTAAGGTTATAAAAGTGTTTATTCCCCTATTAATAATAAACATGTTATTTACCTTTAAAATATCTTTAGCGTTAAGGTTAATATCTACCTTACTAAAGTCCCAGATATTATCTTAATAAAAAGGAACTAGCTTTTACTAATACTATTTATACTCCTAATAGATGTTACGTAACTTTATAACAGTATCGTTCTTATTAGCATAATACTTAATAATAAGTATATTAAACCCCTCCTTATATGTTAACTTATCACTTATATAATGGAAGTCTGGATTAAACTGGAATATATTCAGTATCTTTACCACAGTAGCCTATATTATCAGGCTGAAATCTTTCTAATCTGTAATCTTATTCTAAACGGAAGTTACAGACGTACTACCCTATAATATTTTCAAAATAACCTACACGAGAAACTAACACTAAGAGTTAAAGTTACGCAGATTAATAACTTCGTCACATATTATAAACTGGAATTTAAACTTCTTACTTTTTATAATATAAGTATCGATACGGCAGACCTGGTAGATCTTAGACTTCTGGCGTTTTAATATAGGGATTATAGCGAGACTAATTATATATTAGTAAATATAATAAGGTAATTGGAAAGTAAACTAGTTAAAATATTAAAATTTATATACTAACTGGTTTACTTTATAATAGGGTGGGGTGTAAGGATAGGATGTGTAGTTAGTACTTACTTAGGGTATTAGTTAAGGAATAATCTATATCCGTTTACTTTAACGTACTTACTATAATTACCCCTAAATTTCTTATTAAACTTACTTAACTATTTAATATACTTCTTATCACTATCGTTATTAACATTACTCTTATTATCTACCTTAATAAGCCTGCTAACTATAATATCCAAATCACCCCCGTCATTCTTAAATTTGTTACTAAATCCTATATTATTAGAACCCTTAGGGCTGGGGGTTATTAGGCCTGTGGGAGTAGTAAAGATCTTTAACTTCCGAACTATATATTAATCGTGCACCTATCGTCTAGTGTATTTAAACGTGTCTATATCGTACTTAATTATAATTATCCAGCAAACAGCTACAGTAATATATACTGAAATGTACATAACTAACACCACTTTAGGGTTTTCTATATTATTTACGTAACTATAAAGGTTATCATCTATCTGCTACGTGCTTTAAGTTTACACACGGCAGGGGTTATCTTACAGAATCTAGGTAATGTTTTAATAAAAAACGTAAAGCTTTAACTTAGGGAAATTTAAGTGTAGCTTATTAAATGTTTAAATAACTAAGGGTGTAGGGTATAAGTATAGGGTAGGTCTAACCTTAATCTTCTTACCCGCCTTCTTCTCTCTAATAAGTTAGTAGTAATACATAAACACCACTAAGGCTATTATAAAGGTTTTACTAGTACCAACCTTATTTATACAGAACTAAAACCTAATTAGCAAATTAAAAAGGTTAAATATAACGTATATATCTTTAATAATTAGCTTTAAGTATTAAACTAATTAGAATATTATATTAATACACTAATAGGTATAATGTGTGACTTACTAATCATCTAATAAGGGAGAAGATATTTCGTTCCTTTACAGATTTCCCAATTCCAAGCCTAACTATACTTATTCTTTATCTTCTTATAATTAAAACGTAGGAAGTTTTTAATACTTTTATTAAATACCTTTTTAAAATCGTTTAATGTAACCAGCTTTAAGTGATTAAATACTATACTTAAGATAGTTAGGTTATCGTTAATACCGGTAAACGGATATACCCACGATAATAACAACTTAATGCTGTATAATCCTTTAAGTCTAACCTTTATCAGCTCGAAACGCTTACTTTATAAACACTTAATCAGATAATTATCTTTATTATATTCTAACTTAGCATTTATAGGGATGTTAGTAAGATTTTCTAAAATAGTCGTCTATAACGTGATAAATTACACTAGGTTAACTTTTTACTTAATATTAAATAAGTGACTAAACTAGGTAATAAGGGTCTTATCCAGCTTATAAACGACAGGTTCTAAGAACAATCCTATACGTTAAAGGTTCCTTACTAATAAAATTAACGCCGGGATACTAACAGGTTTTATATTAATATTATCTATAAAGTGCCAACCCTAGTTTTTATTTATATAAACTATTAAGATTTCGGCCCTAGTAATCATTAGGTGAAGACACTTAATTTAGTTACTAAACACCCTCTTATATCTAAATTCGTTAATCAGGGACACAGTAGACCTGCCCAGTATACGTATCGTTAGGGAGTAAAGTTACAGGTTTATAACACTTTACTTATTAACCTTACTTAACTTATACTGTTCCTTATTAAGCTGTTTACCGATAGATATTACACTTATTCTTATAACTTTAAACACTAAACTTTTCTTAAGACCCTTACTATTTAAAGGTAACTGGAACGTGTATAAGTGACGCTTATTAAAGTATAATAGATATAATACAGCACGGAATTAGTTATTAGCGATGTAACCTCCCTATATATCTGAAGTACTGTCAGGATAGTGAGTGTACTAAGGTGTTACATTCTAATTATAGTAAATCTTTACGTTACAGAGATATATATACAGTATAGTAATATTTATCGCTATAATGTAATATTAGTGTTAAGCTTCTTCACTAGTCGCATTAACGTCACTAATATCACCTTACCAGATAAAAAGGACCAGGATATCCCCTTCCATTTTAATAAATACCTTTAAGATTTTACCAACCTTAAGATAGTTAAATATAATTAAAACATTTATGTAAATGTTTATCTATACCTTTCCAATATACGGGTTACTAGGAAACAATTCTCTACTTAAGGGGTTATCGCAGAGATCACCGTTTTTAAATGTTATATCACCATGTTTCAAGAAACACTAGAAGCTAAAGTAGTCCGTAACTAAAAGATATATAGTTAGTAATCGTTATTAAGTATTAAACTAGTTAGTTTATTAGGGAGTGGTAAATATTAAACCAGTTAGTTTATTAAGGAGTGGTGAATATTAAACCAGTTAGTTTATTAGGGAGTGGTGAATATTAAACCAGTTAGTTTATTAGGGAGTGGTGAATATTAAACCAGTTAGTATACTAGTAGCAGTATATTAACTGGTTTAATATGTAATTTACCTTTAAAGTCCGAGTGTTTAGCTAAGTTAGCCTTATCTTTATACCCCAGTACAGTAGTAAAGTCTCCGTCATTTCTAAAACTGTTAATATCTAGCATGTATGTAAATATCTAACTAGGGAGCATCTTATCCTGGATCTTAAGGTACTCCTTTAAGAAGTTTAAGAAGATAAACTCAGACTTATGCTCGACTATCTTGTATGTAACGTTTACGTGCTATATAGGCGCTTTTGTGCAGTATAATGTAAAAGCTGAGATGTTATGGAATTTAACATAAGGTATGATTATAAACTCGTAAATGAAGCCTTTCTCTCTACTGGCCTCTATTACCCTGTATAAAGGGTGATTCTGCATGTTATTTATGTTATATCTTTAGATTACCAGCTTAAACCCCTACTGTATCGTGGTGATATCCTTTAAGATTAAAAAGAATACTATCTTCTTACTTCCTTTAAGGTTGACATTTATACTAATAAACGTCTGTTCAGCTAATTTCTAGGCCTTTATGTTAGTAATATTTATACTGGCAGTCGCCTTACCTTTACCCTTAGCTTTAACTCTAACGGCCTTTAGAGGTATGGTTACGGTCGGTGGGGGTGATGTGAATTAAGGTGTGGGGTTGTGATCGGTAAGGCACAGTGTCACAATCGGCAAGGTTAAAGTCTAATTAATTGATAACTAAGCTCTGGTAAACCAGGCTAATTGAAATAGGTTAGGGGCAGAGATTAAATTAGTTAGTTTATAAAAATCGGTATACTAATAAGGGTTGTTAGTCTATTCTTTAGAAGTTTGTGGTTTTTTTTTAAGGGGGTAGGCGTAATAGTCGCATAAGGTGGGGGTAGGGTATTATTTATACCCTTAGGGCTAGCAAAGTTTACACCTGTGGACTAACTGGTTTAATCACGGCTTAAAGTTCGCACCCGTAGGTAGACTAACTGGTCTAATCGTTGCTTTTAAAAACCGGTATACTTTTGGAGCAGATTCTCACCTTTTAATAGGGTTTGCCGTATTACGCGTTTGGTGGGGATCTAATGCTTTAGTTTATTTAGTTACTGGTATAATTAACACTTGCATCACTACGGGCTGAGGGGTTTGTGATGTTATATGTTTGATAGAGGTTTAATACATCAGTTTATTCAGTTCCAGCGTAGTAACTTAATTAGTCATAATAGTTTAAATGGTATTTCACGTGTTTCGCTACAGGTGATGTAGTATCTTAAGTTTAGTGTTAACTAGTAATGCCATCTGCTTTGCCTTACGGAGCGTTTAAGTGCTGTAATGCGACGGGTTGGCCTTTGCCCACAGTAAGATCTGTAATACTATACTTTTAGTGGAGATTTAGTACGTTTACTTATTTAATTCCAGCAGTGTAATTCGCTTAGATCGTTATGGCTGAGTGGTGTTGCTTAGCGTGGTAGGTGGTATTACGGGTTTAGTGTTAGCCTATCACATCCCCTGGCTTAATTTAGACTGGAAAAGTGGATATATTTTGGGGTTGCCATATCTAGTAAATTGACTTAAAGGGGTCCACCATTACCTAGGTTTAGTGAGAAACGTGATAATTAATGTGACAGAGCAGTTAGTTATTAGTTTGTAAACTTAATTACTAAATGTTCCACTTTATATTTATACTATTATTTATAATATGTGAAAGATAAAGGTTCCTTTATAGTGGCGCTTTATAATACTGTTAGGTTAGGCCATTATCGTCGGTCTTTATTATGGTAAGGAAGGCCATTATAATAAGGAGAAACTTTAGGCGATATTGAAGATAAAACATAAGAATATTAGGTACGTTAGCACTACCATCATTTACAGTTTATAATAACAATTTATTTATTAATTATGTCTTATATTCAACTCAAATCTAAGGTGCTGCTACTGCTGGTGTAGCTGGTTATATAAGGGGAGCTATGTGTTTATTAAACCAGATGTTAAGTTTATCTATTAACGGCGACTTTATAATAATATTGTACGTTAGCATCTAAGGTGGGAAACTAACCTTAACCACCGGTGTTAGTGCGCCGTGTTATAAGAGTTAGAGGCGAGCCTTACTAAGCACCCAGGTGTAGCTTTTAGTATCCTGTAGCTATGCTGTTACGTTTAGTAGTTTTGGTATGCTGAGAGTTTTACTAGCCTGTTACATATCCTCCTCCTCCTCCTCCTCCTCCTCCTCCTCCTCCTCCTTGTCCTTGTTGCTGCCGTCCTGTATGGTTATATTATCTGCTCCCTAATATAACCCGCTTATACTGTTGCTGTTAGGATTGAGGGAGCGGTACGACTTCTGTAAGATTTTTTAAAGATTATTGCTGAGGAACGCTGTATATAGCTCTTATCTTCCGTTATTATGGTGGCATATGCTACCAGAAAGGAATTACTTAGTTATGTGATTACCCTTCCCCTTTATATAAGAAGGGGGAAATGTAAGGATGGCTAAAGGGAACTATATAACCTGTCTGAACTTAAAGGTCCTTTTATTACTCTTATTAAAGGAGAAGAATGACGTTCCTGTTAGGTAGGGTAGGATCTATTAGGTGAGTAGGATAATGTGGTAAAGGTCTTAAAACCATTTATTAGCTGCTGCTACTTTAAGGAAATGGCTAAATATGTTAAATATCCTTTATATTACTACTTAGTAGTTCTTCACTAACTATACCTTCTATGCCCTTTAGTCCCGCCACTTAAAGAGAAAGCGGATAAGCTTCCAGGAGTTAGTAATGCCGGCCTTATTGTTATAAATGAGGTGGGGATGGTAGGGCTTCTCTAAGGGCACGTTCTTATTAAAGAACCTCCTAAATATAGCACTCTAGCAATATATTAGCGGCTTCTAGTTAGGACCCTAGTTAGCAGTAAGGACCAGCTCCTTAAAGTTCTTATTCTGGTAGGTTATCTTATCCCAGACATCCTGGTCGAACTGGTAAAGCACTAGATATATTAGATACTCTATCTATACAGCCACCACTACTTTATTACCTTTAATTTGCTTATCCTAATATTACAGCTGGGCCTGAAGTAACTGCACCTAGATGTGCTAAACCTCCTTAACCGCTCACCACCGCTTACGGTACTTAATATAGAGTAACAGGTTACTAATAAGGAGCCTCTAGGTGATTACTCTTATAAACTACCAGAACAGCCATTAGAATAAACCTTATTACTACTACTTAAAACCGTAGCGGACTATTAAACGATACATCCCTAGCCCCATCTGACGCCTCTTTACCAGTTAAGGTATATCTGGGTCAGCTATACCCCTATTAAGAGTAATAATATAACTAATAATAATATTAACTAGCGTATCTTCTTCTAACTTATTACAGGATGTCTACTCCCTTTAAGTCCACTCATCCCCGAAAAGCAGCAGCTCCTTATAAATACTATTACTGCTATAACAGTAGTGAAGGCATTATAGGGTGATAATTATAGGTACTATGTTAGTAAGTGAGAATATAGGGCCTGTTTAGCTAAGGATGTACTTAAACAGGAAGTAATAGTAGTTAATCTAGGTATAGAGGAAGTTAAGTATAGTGGTGGTAGGGATTGCGAATTAGGTAAGGGGGTGGTTAGCTGCTGTCAGATTAGGTGTACTGGTGTTATCGTTATTAAGGGTGTCCTAAACCTGGTATATCTCCTGGAAGAGGGTTATTATTATACGGTGCTCCTCTTGCACGCTGTAAGAGTGGCCTTGGCACTTCCGTATATTTAAGGTGGTGTGTGCCTTTAAGAGTAGGTAGCTTTTCTTAAGGGCGGCCTGGTGGATAATAGTGGCTTTACCTGCCTGTTAGAGCTGCCTGACGTAAAGGGGGTTAATGGCTAGGTTCTTATAAGTGGGTGGCTGTAGGGTGTAAACTTTCTACGTATTAAACGGGGCTTTGGACAGGTTGTATTACTGTGGGTAGATAAGCCCACTGCTGATCTTTACCCCCCTAGGCGCTAAGGTTACTGTTATACTGCCAGCCTCCCTGGTTATAGCCCATGGGTAGAAAGCTACCAGTGGCTTAGGTGTACGGGGGCTGGGAGGTCCCTTATCTTCCCTGCCATCTCTGCCGCCTTAGTGTCTCCTTAGGCGCTTCCGCCACCCCCGCCTGCCTCTACCTCTATTATTATTAAACTGTACATTACCTTAAGCTATTATTCACTCCACCCTGGCTGCTGCCTGGTTAATAGCCCTATTAGCTCCCTCTTTAGGGGACCTAAGTGGGGACGTAGAGGCCCTGTAGCGGTAAGGACTGGTAACTTCACCTTCTTCGTCTAGGGGTGTGCCCTCCTCTTTATTACCTGGGCCGCTACTGTTCCTATAGTCACTGTCTTTTAAGTCCCGTGTAACCTACTTTTTAATCCACTCCTCCCGGGATTTAAGGATTGCCTCTAGGTAACAGGTGTGGTATAGGTACGTCTCTGCCACCTTATCCACTACGTTATATAATAGGGTAGTTAGCATGGTAATAGTTTGCTTCCTTAAATTAATAAACGTCTTATTGTTGTTTAGGAAGTGGGAGTTAAAGTAAGTCTCCTAGTGCTTTAGGAACCGATTAGCTGTGGGTTTAAACCCTTTACCTGCTGCTGCTGCCTTATAGTTAACTGATGATATAAACTGGAGCTTAATGTTCTTATAGGTGATGTAGATAATAAAGTCCCTAAAGTGGGAAAGATATTTAGGGTTACCTTTAATATTTACCCAGATACTATTAATTAGCGCCTTAAGGTGTTACCCTCTTAATGTAAGCCTTATATATTATATCCTCCCTGTGCCTTAAGGTATATTATAATCTTTACCGTTATTACTGCCTTTTTTAGTAGCTGTACCTTGGGGGTGGGCTGTCCCAGTTTCTCCCAGTGTGTATGTGAGATATGCTGCAGCCTGGCAACTTTGTGGGATATGCTGGGTAATGTTTACATTATAAACCATTACACCGTTTTTGTTAGGTATTAAAGTAGCTGTGAGGATGGCAGGAGCTAGTACGGTGTTAAATTATAAGCTGTACTGTTTGCCTAATAACAGTGTTAGTATAAGCTTACAGGCTGGATTGTTAGCGACAGCGTTAGTTTACAGCCTCTTGTTAGTGGGGCGCTTATATAACCTGGGAAAGAATATATATACACCTATTACATCCTAACCTATCACTTACTTAAGGCTGTAATGTGGGATGTGATGTAACAGTATAGGGACCCATTCCTCTAGCGGTGAGTCTGGTATTATTAGGATAGGGATATTAAGATAAACGTTAGTGATGATATTCTTATTATTGTACCTGTCTGGGTACTAGCGGATCCCCTAGTGGATAGCAGCAAGTGACGTCCTAAACGCACATATACTGTCGATATTATAAGATATAAGTAACGGGAAGGCAGTAGCGGTTATGGTGCTGTGGTGTACTGCTATATAGAGGCGTGTCGGCACGTCCTTATCCTTCTAGTTATTATAGCCTTTAAAAGTAACACGGCAGTTAAGACCAGGAGGGTATTTAGTAAGGCCCAGTTGTCCACTGTTAAGCACGTTTGGTATTAGGCCCCCTTCTGCCACTGTAAACATTACGGCAGGGTCTTGGTTATCCTGTTAAGGCTGCCCCTAGGCTGTGGGTGATAGTCTTAATCGCTACTATAGCCTGTCAGTTACGTCTGCCAGCGAGCCGTAATCTAGTAAGACTCCTTCGCCTTAATGGAGTGTTATGTGCTTAAGGGAGAGGGGGTTAGCAGCTGCCTTATGTGCTTTGGCAGTATAGGTAGAGAGCTGTTATAGCTGTTATGTTAAGAATATATAAAGCGGCCTCCTGTGGGCTGGCTGGGTGTAGGGTGATCCTGGTGGGCTGCTGTAGGTTACGTCCTTAACGTTAGCCTCTGCCTCTTCGCCCTGGTTACTGTGTAAGGGCAGTTTTTAACGGTTTAGTATTAACCCTGCTGTGCTGCTTTGGACTTGTAATAACTGCCTGCTGCCCTGGCTAGATGGCGTACCCTCACTGCCAAATGGTAATAGCCTGCTACTACTCTTAGCCTAGCTAACGCTCTTAACCTTATAACCGCCGCTGCTTTACGGTGTGGAGGGATATAGAAGTAATAGAGACCCTAAGGCGTTGCTTCGGGCTTCTAATGCCCCCTTACAGTCCTGGCTAGATGGTGTACCCTTATTACCTCTAAATAGTGATGGCCTGCTGTTGCTCCTGCTATCCCCTGGTAAGCTGCCACTTCCACTGTCTCCACTGGCCTGGCTGATACTCCTAGCCCTGCCTCTGTTGCTGCTTTGTAGTGTGAGATCATCTGGCAGTGAGGGGGGAGGCTGTGGTGAAGAC
>Ga0247781_1000538_pt1 | contig 11847 bp, 8 predicted proteins | sample UWRJL184509B5_FD_179922 | JGI IMG/M metagenome (GOLD analysis project Ga0247781, IMG submission 179922) | Plant litter microbial communities from Arlington Agricultural Research Station in Wisconsin, United States - UWRJ-L184-509B-5 | ecosystem: Environmental > Terrestrial > Plant litter >...
TCGGGGATGGGGATTTTCACTTTCTCGGTGCTCTAGAGTTGCGTGAGCAGGTCAGTTTGTGTGACCTATCCTTGAGGCCAGAGCCTACATGTGCTCACCTCTTCATGGTTGAACCAGTCGTGAGTCTGGAACTGAATCCAGGCGGCAGCCAGGAGATTCAACGTCGTGGCAGGAATGAAGCCATTCTCCTTGCGTGCCATGAACTTGTTGCTCACAAGACGTGGGTTGGGAGTGAAGAGCTCCTCTTCGGTTGGTTTTGGTGTAAGTCGACGGGGAAAGTTACGACCAAATCTCATCCCAGTGCATCCCATGCGAGGCAGCTCGAGCGAGTTGAACTTTCCATCCGAGTTGCGCGCAGTGAGATATCGGTTGTCGGCCATGGGCTCCGTGGCTGCAGTGCCTTGGGCTTCACCAGTTGCGTACCCATCATAGAGGTTGAATTGGCGGAGCTCGATTCTGAGGAAGGCAAGGTTAAAGGCTCCGATGAGGCCAGGCAGTTTGTACCAAGGGACTGCTTTGTTGACGAGATGGAAGGCCCCAATGCCTATTTTCTCTCCTATGCCAGGTTTGAAAGAAGGGGTGAGTTCCTGATCCTTTCGCGGTTCTTCGTCTGGTTTGCCTGTGCCGTTCGCCATGATCACTTGAAGCCGAGTATTTCCGTGTCGAATGGAAAAGGGAGGTGGGGTGAAGTGCAGACTCTCCAAAATGGAGGAGACATATTAGCATTATAACTGCTACCAACAGATAGCTTTGGAACCCCTCCCTCCCGCTGCCGATCCGTTCCTCTCTGGCAGACACACTGTCCGAAACGGCCAATATTTCCTGACCAGCCCGGCTTCTGCAGTTGGCTTCAGCACCAGTCCGTGGTTGCCATAGGGCTGACCACTGATCAAGGTTTCCTAGCGCTCTCACTGGCTCACGCGGGATGTTTAGTCTGCCACACCCTGCATGGTGCACACGAGGACATCTGAGTGAGACCAAGCCACAACTGTCTGTCAGACCTGACAACTGTGAAGAGACTAACCCCATATCATTGTCTGAGTAATCCCAGCGTGTGAACCGCGCATCGAAGCTGTACGAGTATTAATTACGCGTTCTTCCATACGCGGTAATTTGGCCGTAAAAGGGTTGATCGTGTTCCCCCAAGACGATGTGTTCTGTTAGTTGCTCCATTCTTGGCGCATCATCCCATCCCGTGCACCGGCACACATGGCCCATCCCGTGAATTAGTGCTGGCCGTTGGAGCTAGCTAACAGGTCAAATGCATCTTTGTGGCTGGCAAGCGTCGCCAAGTGGTGTGAAGTGTCAACCCGGCTTGCATCTAACCCAGTGCCATTCTCGATTCTCAGTGGTAAAACCCCCCCATCAGCTTCTGACAGGTCACAGTCCAGCTACGCCCGGGACACACCCGGACGAATGCCGTCAGAACCTTTAAGCCCCGAGCCGGGCGGTCGCACACCCCCTGCCCTCCCTCGACTGCATCACGCGTGGGGATTGTATTCCACAAGATGAAGCATGACGTGAGCTTCGGTTTGCTCGTAAAGAAGCACACGGGGTCCTCCTGACCCTTTTATTAGGTGCACTATCGCTCTGTTGTGTGCCACGCAAAACTCTCGTGCGACTAGCGAGAGCCAATCTTCCTCTGACACGGAAACACAAATCGGCATATAAACACATCAACCATCACATTTTCACGACATCCGGCCACTTTCAGACGAAGCGGGTACAATAACCAACCCAGCCGTCTTCAAGTTCCGTCATAATGCAACTCTCTATCTTAGGCATCGTCCGAGGTGTGCTGAGCCCTCACTCAAAGGATCGCAACAAAGAGCTTGCCAAGATCCAAGGCGAAGATCACGCTTATATCCGAGGCAGCGTTGCGAACCGCGGCCCATGCCCTGGTCTGAATTCGCTCGCTAATCAAGGCTACATGTAAGTCTCGAAGAAGTATCTCACAATTTTGCTAAGCTAACCCTTCCTCACAACCAGCAACCGCGATGGCAAGAACATCACCGTCCCCATGGTCGAAGCGGCCCTTATGACAGCCCTGCACCATGACAAGGTCCTCGCGCACACCCTCGCGACCCAGCTCCAACCTCTCTGCCGCAAAGACGGGACATTCGACCTAGTCGACATGCGCCGCCACAATGTCATCGAGCGCGACGTCTCCTTTACCCGCCTGGACTTCCGCCACGGCGACAACTACACCTTCCAGCCGTCCATGTTTGAAGACATGGTCAAAGATGCGGGTGATGGCCCGACAACAGTTGAGTCTCTCGCAAAGACGTACCGACGGCGAACCAAGGAGGAAAAGGAATCAGGCGGTGACAAGTTGCCGATTAATTTGTATTTTGTTAGTTTGGTCCAGACCGTTAGCTTTTTGCACAGCGCCGAGGTGGGCGGGAGGATGAATGAGGAGACGTTGAGGGAGTTCTTTGCCGAGGAGAGGTTTCCCGAGGTCATTACGGGGAATACCAAGACGAGAGGGTTGTTGGGGCTTGTGGGCATGTCTTTGAAGTTGGCATTGAACTTGTGGTTTAAGTAACGGGTTTCGTAGCACTGGTGGAGTTGGGTAATTCTTCGGGTTGGGGTGTGTATTTGATCAGTGTCCCAGCTCCTCTTGTTCCTTGGTAGAAACAAGGTTGATGACCTAATGATGAACTTCTGTAAGCTGGAAATGCACAGCAATGAATCATGCCGAAAGGCCTAGATCATTGCCGGGAGTACCTAGTATGGAGTACGGGGGTGAGCTGGTGCGATGGTTCGAGTAACGAATATCGATCGTTCGTCCATACTCCAGATCTCTCTTTCCTTTTCCTAGGTACCTAGGCAGCTGGGAAGGTTGCTTATGACCCGCGAGGTTAACTCCGCACGAGGCCATCTTTATTGCCGTTGCTTTGTTTTCCCTACATGCTCTTCTCCCACATGGCTTCTTTGTGGATGGAATTGGCCCGCAGGTTACAATATCTATCACGTAGCGGTCAGATGCAGCTTAAATGCGGAGCCTTCAGAAGTTCTTTCAGTCTTTAAAGTTTGTTGACCGAGAAGGCAAGGGGATCCCCACAGGCACAGCGTGAACGCCCTAGAACCACATCTCGCTCTTCTCTTTCCTTCTTATAATGACTAGAACGGAGTGTTCTTTATATTGAGAATTACCAGTCTTAATTCGTGACATCTATAAAGAGGCCAGCATAGCATCCCAACCTCGCGCCACAGCCAGCCCACGCGTGACGAGGACAACTAAATGGGTGCCATGCAAAGCGTCCAGGACAATCTCGCAGAAATGGCAACACAGAAATCCAAAAGGCCTCAGGCCAGACGTCGACCGATACGTGCACTCAAATCTAAGCCAAACTCTGAATCAGAATCTAATCCCAAATCTGAGCCCAAGTCTCAGTTCCCAGCTCCGCCTACGGTATTGCCGACCACCGGAAAAAGTCTTCTCCATTTGCCAGTCGAGCTTCTGCAACTGATATGCGAGAGCTTGGTTTCGCCAGCAGAGACCGAGACCACGAGTGGTGCCTCCTCCGCCCGTGAAAAGGAGCTCCGTGTCAACCGATCACAGCTTCTTAATTTCGGCCTGACATGCAAAGCTACTCATGGCGTATCTCACGCGATTCTGTATGGACACTTGACGGGCTACCACTATACTTCGACCTGGAAAACGTTTCAGATTCTTATCCGAAGCCTAGACAGCAACCCGCATTTAAGTCGTCGAATCCGCTCGATCGACTTCCGGACTCATGCCTTCCCTAACATGGAATCGACGCTGAAAGCACTCCCAGAAGAGAGCCTGTCAATTATGAAGCGCCTATTTCGCCAATACATCAGCAGCTCATGGGTGTCCGGGGACCCCCTAAGCCACAATAACGTCCATCACATATTCAAGTATCGCGTCCAGCTGGCCCTGTTACTCGTCAACAGTCCCGACCTGCGCAGGGCAAAGATCACCATCTGCAAACGGCCAAACAGCAGTGACACGCTGAACCAAGTAACGCTGAAATCGAAGCTATCTTTGCCCCGGCTTACCGAGCTCGAGCTATGTTCACAATGGGATGATCCGGCTTACCCTTTCAAATTCTCCCACAGCCTCACCCTTCTGGAGGCTGCCCCAAATCTTACCACCCTCGTCATCAATAACTGCCAACCCGTCTCAATCTCTCTACCGATCAACCTGCCCAATCTCCAGACTTTGATCATAACCGGCGGCGATATGGTTCTTAGTCCTGATAGCATCCGCGGCATTATGCAAGCGTCACCCCAGCTGAGGCATTTTCAAATCGACTTTTTTGACCACAAGCGGGACTTCAATATCGGGAGCAAGTACGTTGACGATCCATGGCATCGTTATTTCACCAAGGCCCGGGTCGATGGACGATTGGAGTACAAGCCTCCTCAGCAGAAGCGCGCCGCCGCCGACTTGTACTTCTCCTGTGCCACGGCGACGCACCTGGTCTCGGCTCTCGGCCCGGCGGCGTCGGCGCTGGAAGGTATCTGCATCGGCTTGGTGTCGGACCGTTTGGAAGGTGGGAGCAACTGGCCGGCAATACCACTCGGCTCTTTTGAGTCTTTCCCCGTGCTGAAACGACTTTGTATCGACGGGGGAATGATCCACCTCATCAATGACGATTCTAGAGAGGATGTGCTCATAGACCTCATCAAGGACTGTCCCAAATTTGAGGAGTTGATGCTGTACGGTATCAACTACATCGATATGAGCAAACCTTTCTTGCGTTTCTCGGAGGCTGTGAAGGATGCGATGTTCCCGAGCTTGAAGAAGGTTGTGATTCTGACAGAGTGGAGAGACAAACTAGATCTCGGGCCGCTCACCCGTGGTGTTTATGAGCGTAACATGGCAGCTGCGGGTGTGGAGTTAGTGTTTTTCAAGGACGACAGGGACTCGAGCGGATGAAGGAGGGAAGGCTGGAAGGGAAAGTCAGAAAGAGTGGGTCCGGCCTAGGGTGGAATCATCGTCAACGTCAGCTCATCTGATCTAAAAGGAGATAATGGTTTTTATCCGTCACCTGAAGTTCTTACCTTTCATAGCTAAAAAAGAAGTAGCATCGTATCATAAATAAATGAGATAAAGTACCTAGCCAGGTGCCAGAAAGACAGTAGATAACTCAAACTTGGTGAGACGGTAATTGCAAAGAAGGTGCGGATGTTGTTGCCCTTGCTACTTTTCGTCCATCGTTCCTTCCATCTTACAGCCATTCGTACCTACCAACTTTTCTTGGAACCACTGAACAACACACTTCATCCCAGCCCAAACCGGGGTCTACCTAATACCTTGTTGAGCGCCGATGCCTTTCCCCACTGCCCCTCCTCTCTTCTACCCACTGCTCTCCGCTGCTGAATTCCTAGCTGCCACTTCTTCTTCCAACCACTCTCTCTTTCGCTTTCAACACCGTCGAAGCATCATTTCCAACCTTCCACACCGCACGATATCTACTGATCACCTGGTGAAACCCAAACGGCCACCCACATCTCAATCTCGCTGGTTGATTACCACGTGCAGAGCGCTCGCGAGACTCGGCGACCATGGACCCCGCGAAACCCCCGCTGCCCGACGAGGAGAGCTTTCGCGTCACCCCGACACATCCTCCCACTCGTGTCCAAAGTGACCGGGTCTATCTGCTTGCTCTTCCCACCGAAATCTTGAAGCTGATTTGCCATGAACTTGTCAATATCAACCCGATCTTGGAGGATTCGCCATCAATAAACCGGGAGTGGCTTTCGTTGTCGAACCTCGGCCGAACATGCAAAAGACTACGAAAGATCATCCTACCCATACTTTATCGAGACATTCGGAGTGACCAGGGTCTTTGGTGGATCAACGGGAGTCTTTCCTTCTTGTCGTTTCTACGCTCGCTCTTCGAAACTCCTGATCTGCGGTCACACATTCGCTCTGTCGATATTATCCGGAACTTCCGATATGACGACCTTTATTTCTGGTCACGGAAGGGTGAATGGGCCTTTGCCAATGATGCAAAGTCCCTTTTTTATCAGCTTATCGCAGAGTTCCTTTCTTCCTTCGTAGTCCACTCCCTGCCGCCCCCTTCGAGTCGATCAGTTGAGATGGTTAATCACCCTTACCTCAGCACTGACATCCAAACCGCCTTGTTGCTCGGGGTTTTGTCAGAGTCCATCCGAGCTGTACGACTTCCTCGCCGAGTGGACAACCACATCAAACTCAACCTCAAATCAACCACATCCTTTCCTAGTCTTCGTGTTCTCGACCTGGATTTTGTTTGTGGGTTTTCCGACATTGCTCTATTCGTCATCAGGCACTCTCCAAGCCTACATTCCCTCCGCCTCTTTGATCTCACGCGCGAAAATTATTATCACCCTCCTTATGAGCTTCCCGACTTGCCGCTACTCAAATCGCTGTCAATTTTTGATTTCGAATACTTCCAAACTGACGATACTCTTGAAACTATAATCAAGTGTTGCAAACACCTAACCCACTTCAAGGTGTCGGACGGTTGCTCTCGGATGGTGACCTCCGCAACAACCGTCAGTAGAGAATCTAGCCAAGCGTTCTCGGTACTAGAAAGCCTGACATACGTGTCATCAACCCTGGAGACAATCATGATCGGCCCTTGTCCGCGGACGGCGGAAGACGTCGATGAGCTCACTTCCTTTGGCAATTTCCCACACCTCAAGACCATTGGGGTTTGGTCTGGCAATATCGTGTGGGGTCGGGATACACCCTTGGTGGAGCTTGTTGAGGGGTGTTCGGAACTCGAAACACTTATGATCTTTCAAGCAGAGATTGGAGTTACTTTCGAGGGCGACGCAAGTCACTTCAAGCGCGCACTGAGTGAATTGGCCCATGCTGCAATCGGCCAGAGGTTTCCACACCTAAACAAATTGCAGATCAGCTTCCAAAGATACCCGGACAGCTGGGACGATGCTGGCGCAGGTCCGGATGGTTCAACCGGCCGGGGCGGTGATCACGCAGTCCATGAGGGCGATGGTGGCAGCGATGATGGCGGCGATGATGACGGCGACGATGGGAGCAATGATGGCGGCGATGATGGCAGCAATGTTGGCTACGATTATGGCAACGGTGATATCAGTAATGATGGGGCCAATGATTCCAGCGACAATGGCAACGATGATGGGATCGATGAAGGGAGCGATGATGGTCTAGATCCAGCAATGAGACGTGGGATGGTGGATCCTGAAACCTTCAGAGGTTTTGCCAGGTTGTTCCGATCGGCTGGCGTGCTATTTTCTGTTCTCAAGGAAGACTCTTCGTTCGAGGAAGACGTGGGGGAGGAACCGGATGATACCTTGGCGTATTGCGATGAATTCAATTTCTCGTTGGAGTAGACAAACCACCTCTTCGTGAGTGTGTGTCTGCTGGCTATGGTGGTGTGTCTACGTACATGAGAGAAGTCGATGAAACCGGAAGGACTGGTGACAGTGATTACGAGGGCGTTGCATTTTTTCCCTAGGCAAGAGTATTTTACCCAGGGATAGACATGGTCCCACGATTCTTTGCTCTGTGTCGTTGAATCTCCTATAGGGAGGATGGAGCGATATTATATGGCGGTGAAGGAGAGCAGGATGGGAGCAAACAAAGGAGGTTAAGTTAGCAGATGCTCGAAGGGCGAGTTTATAGTGACAGGTTCTGGAACGTACCTGGCCGGTAGTTAATACAAGGTTGCACGCCTTCTCCTCCTTTTGTTGACATTTGTAATTCCTATGACTTCTAGATGGGCTATACGCACTGGTAATAAATATACTTACCATCATGGGTGAATGCGATATTTTGTGACAGACGTAAATATTAATAGATACAGGAGCTGGGAAAGCGCTGCAATATTCTCGAATAGCTGCCGAAAAACAGACTTGTGACGACAGAGGATATGGTGGTTATTTGACTGATGTTCTGAAGGTGACTGACAACAAGCTCAATCCGTCAACATTGTCCAAATTCATGGTCGGTTTGCTACCTAGTAGCTGCTACCTCGACCACCAGGCGGAAGTATATACAAATCCAACTCCTACTCCAAAAGTCGGTTATCCTTCTTTCCAACTCACCCACTATACAAGCAGCTGAAACGACCAAGCGACCAAACCGAACAAGGCACCCTCAACGCCCAAGGCAACAAGTTGAGAAGCACCGGAGCCGGTACTAGTGGAAGAGGCGGCAGAACTGGTCCCAGAGGCAGTGGGAGACCCTGAGCTCGACGGTTGGCTTTTTACTTCTCCAAGCTCACAGGCAACAAATCCATTCCTAGTCGGGGCGTCAGTGTGCGTCATGGCACCGACAAAGACACAGTCGCTCTTGAAGTTGGGGTCGAAGACGATGCGGTCGGCACCAGGGGATCCTATAGATAATTAAGGGGGTTGTGTCAGCTACCGGTTTGGTCTGACATATAATAGTCCTTGATGTAATGTAGGCAGACGACCGGGAGGTCATCAGGTTACATCCATTCGGCTCAACATTTGGTAAAATTCACGTCACTCACTTCCCGAGTAGTTCCCGCTCGAAATGATGGGAAACTCCTGATATGGCCCCGAGGTGGCAAATACCAAACCCTCGCGGTTGTTGAACCTGTGCGGATATTTGCTGTTGCCTATCTGCAGCCCCTCAGAATGGAGACGGCAACCCTCAGCCGTGGCCTCATCAACCTGGCGACGAGAATAAGTCTTGGTCCCGCACGTTACATTTCCGAGACTGGCGGTGCCAGGTGTTGTTGCGCGCTTCTCATATAAGCCGAGGTCATATGATGAGGTGCCTGACACCGCGGCGACGGAGAGGGCGAGAGCGACAAGAACAGACTTGAAGGTGTGCATGTTGGTAATGAGAGGCAGGCGCCGGGATAAACTGGATGAGAAAAGCTGAGTGAGTGAGATTTTGCTCACGTCTGGGATGGGTGGAACGGCGGAGGTGGGAGATGAACCATGCGATGAGGGAAATAAAGGGGATGTCTCAGAAGTTCAGCCGATTCAGCTGGGAACGTCGTCCGGTGCTCCACTTCGGGCAGAAAAAGGAAGAAAGACTCCCTCCTCATTGGTCTGGAAGTTGAAAAGAGTGCCAAGGTGGAGACTTCATCTCAGCTGGTGGCTTGGCAAAGATATTTCTCCATATCCACATAAAGAGTGCATGACCCCACATTCCTTTATCCGAAGGAAATATAGCTAATTCAATATCCCATGCTTGAACATTACCCCGCTGACGTCAACACACCCCGCTGTATGAAACTCCTTGACAGCCAACAGCAACGACTATAGTCTACAGTTGAATTAAGCATAAATCAATAAGAACTCAAAACTCACCATGAGCATAAAAAACGCCATCGCGATCATCGAATCGCTCACGAAGGGTGGCGTCAGCACCGATGCATATGCAAAGGTGTCCTCCGCCGTGGAGGAACTCGTCAACGGTGGCAAGGTAGCACAATCAGAAACGCCCCCCAAAATGGCCGACTACCTCTGGGATACCTTCAACGAGGTGTTTGTTCTAGCCGGGAAAACCGCCGGAGCCAACCAGCAGCATATTATAGACTTGCTCCTGGGGTTGCGCAAAAACACAATCCTGGACGACGGGACCTGCCAGCCTCTTCGGATTGAAGCTGCTGGCGAGGGGGTTGTTTGGCGAGATCTCCCCTCGTTTGGTTGGGTCGCGCGCGATTTATGGAACTTCGGTGAGTGCAAATAGGGGGTATTTCCAGGAATTCACCGAGGCATTGATGGACATACGCATGATGAAGCGGAATGGTGTTTTTTCCAATGAAACCTATATCTAACCGACCTTGCAGACGCATTCGACTCCTCCGCAACCCCCGAAGACCGGGCCAAGTGGGAGAACCAAACAGCCTTCTTAGCCCAGTTGACACACCTCGCTGGATCAGAGAACGAAGATGACCCCTTTGACTTCAAGCTCTATGCCTTGTGGGCGCTGAGAGATGCATTTGAGACCACTCATCCCGAGGGCTCGAACCCAACCACGACCATACGACTCGCTGCCACGTGGGTTGGGCATGCCAGGAGCGCGCTTCGACTCGCCAGCATGCTGAACCAGTCGTTTCCTGATAGGATGGGAGCTCCTGGGGATAAGTACGCTGATCGCCAGTGGACTGGGTTCAGCCCAGAAAGGTGGGCGATCTGGAGGCAGGCGTTTCAGGCGGTAGGGGAGGGTCAAGCGGATGTGGATGATTCTACCAAGAATATGGCGGGCAATGCGGCCGATTTGATGGATTAGGTCGTGCCCCGGGGTACTGTTGCGGAGATGGGATTGTAGAAATCTCCCGGGGAGACGGGAGGGCAATTTATGGGCTATTGTTTGGTATGTGGACATGCAAGGTCGGCCGTTGGAAATATCTATCGCCTGTCTCGTGATATATTTGGATATTACATACCATAAGTACCCCGGCACTACCACACTTCGAAACTCGATGTACCGGTCTCCTGTTTATTTACCATCCTTCGGGTCATCTATTTCCCAAGAGTTACCAACCGCAATATCCATGGCAACCTGGAAGTATATATTTAAAAACTACCAAACACTCCCCCATTGGTTAGTGGCATTTGTTGTGAAGGAAATGGTGTCTGGAACGAAGTCCTGTTAGGAAGGGTACATAACCTGATTGCCCTTGGCACATTCGAATACCCGATTCATATTTGGGTCATTTTATAAGATTTGAAGAGCATATCAGTTCATAGTTTTCACGTTGCAGTTCTTGAAGATGGATATCCCACAATTACTATTAAAACAATTTCTAGTACCTTGACAAAGAAACCCACGATATACTGATTATATAGCGCAAAACTGGAAATGCACCAGGAGTTTCATCAACCACCGATTAGAGTATCCCTGAACGTCACCTTCTATGCCCAATAGCGTGGATATCATCAACGTCCCCTGCCCCGGCCCCACTAGTTGTCAATGTCTCGCTCATCTCCGTCATCACGCTCAGAGCCCTTCCCTCAGCTGTCAAAACAGACGGAGGGTATGTCCTAGTCCCAGTGGTATGTGGTAGGCTGGATACCGTGTCGACATGTTCATCCTCCATGCCGGGCACTTCATCAATCGAGAAGTGTGCCGGATCTGTTTTTCGCGGTGAGTGGGTAGAGATCGAGCCCATATTGATCAGGGTGTCAGATGTAGTTGTGTGTGCTCTTCCCGAAGTTGTATCCGCATCTCCATAGATATGGGCGATGGACGACTCATCTTCAGTCTTGTCCGACTCTTCTCCAGGGAAACTCGGGGCTTGCATGATGCGAGATCTGTTTCTCCAGCGAAATATCCAGAAGAGAAACGCCACAGCTAGGAGAGCGATAACGAAGCCGATGGAAAGGCCTATAGTGAGAGCGTTGCTGTCGGAAGGTGAGAGGGAGGGGTTGTTGGTTGTTCCATTAGATGGCGGCTGACTGTCCCCATTGGGGGCCAAACTTGAAGGGGCAGCGGATGGGGCCGGAGTTGAGGACGAAGTGAATGAACTAGTTCCAGATGTTCCGGAGTTCGACGCCATAGCTAGGTGATTACCACAACAAGTGGCACGGAAGTAATATCATATGAGGTTCTGCTCACAGGAAGCGTGAAAGATACAAACTGAGAAAGCGTATTCAGTAAGTACGCATCTGGTTCTGTGTTGGAGGGAGGTGTGAGAGGCAAGGAAATAGTCGAGTGCAGGGACCTGGACTCGTTTAAATGTTCAGAGGCCCAGAGGGGTGGGGGATCAAAAATGTGCACTTTACTTTCCCTCGTTTCCCAGATCATCAGCTTGGGCACTCTTCCGCTGCCACTACCCAATAGACGTTATCGCTCTGCTGTTGTGGCTGCAGGTTGCATACATTTACTTCTCAGCCCCACGTGCACTTCCGACGCAT
>Ga0247781_1000541_pt1 | contig 11814 bp, 7 predicted proteins | sample UWRJL184509B5_FD_179922 | JGI IMG/M metagenome (GOLD analysis project Ga0247781, IMG submission 179922) | Plant litter microbial communities from Arlington Agricultural Research Station in Wisconsin, United States - UWRJ-L184-509B-5 | ecosystem: Environmental > Terrestrial > Plant litter >...
AGCCACTACCAACGACGCGGTGACCCGCTACCCAGAACACTCCGAAGATGGGCGAAACGCCCCGAAGTCCTTTTGATCTAAATGATCCGCAGCTGTAGTACAGGTCCGATATTTTCCCCTTGAGAACGCTTCCCATGAGTGGGCCGACCGCCCCGGTCCCGCTGATAGCGCCGAGACGACCGGCACCTTCGGCGAGCTGGCCCTGCAATTCTTCCGCGAGCATCTGTGAGCGCCTGCGAGAGCTATCTCGGCAATTTGCGTCTGCACATCGACGTGAATGCCACCGACCGAGAACAAGATGATGAGCTGGAGCGGTGAAGCCTCAAGGCGTTCCACTGCTTCGCGATAATCCCCACTAGCGAGACCTGGGGTTGGCTTGCTTGCTGTGACCGCCGCTGTGGCGTTCCCAACTCGGGATATAGCGTCGTTGCTATGGTCTGGAGGCGTAGGCGATGGTGATAGCTGGGCCGAGCAGCCCGACGGCGTCGAGGCCGACCTCGGCACCACGATCGGTGAGCTGCGCCAGCAGGGATGAGCGCCCCGGCCGCGGGGTTGCCGCGGCCGGGATACCCGATCAGCTGACGGTGATCGCTCCGGTCGAGGAGCGCACACATTGGACGGAACGGGACGCTGTCGTCGCGGCGCCGGTGAGGCATTGGGCGAGGACTCCGTGGCCCGCCGCGTTCGGGTGCCAGGACTCTTGGCAGGTCTGGAAGTACGTGACGCAGGAGTTGGCGATGCGCTGGATGGCGATCTTGTCGTAGCCGGCCAGGTCGGGCAGGAAGTTGCCGGTCGGGCCGTCCATCAGCCGGATCGGGGTGGCCAGCGCGTTGCCGGGGCTGCCGGTGCGCTCGCACAGCCGGGCGCCGTCGAAGGCCTTCTGGACGTTCAGGTAGACCAGGTCGTCGTTCGGGAACTCGGTGCGCAGCTGGCTCTGCACGCCCGCCACCAGCGTGCCGAGGCCGCCCGAGAAGAGGTGCCCGGCGGCGAGGCTGGCGCGGTGGATCGGGCAGCCGGCCCGGTACCTCTCGGCGCCGAGTGCGCGGAACTTGTCGCGGTCGTCGGCGCGGCCGTCCTCCTCGTAGAGGTTGCTCTCGACGTCGAGGGGCAGCGGGTTCGTGTAGTCCTGGAAGACCACGCGGTGCACGCCGTCCGTGTCGATCTCGTCGAGGGTGCTCAGGATCTGCCGTACGGCCGCGGTGGTCTCGGCCTGGGCGGCGCTGAGCTGGGCGGGGGTGGCCAGGTCGCCCGCGGTGCACGGGGCCTGCGGGACCGGACCGCCGAGGTAGGCCCAGAACTCCCACCAGCCGGTCCAGGCGTCGGCCACGAATTGGTTGGCGCACTTGACGGCGACGTCGCCGAATGTGAACTGGCTGTTGTTCGAGCCGAGCCCGATCAGAACCAGATCAATGTCGTGCGTACGTCCGACCGCGCGCAACTGGTCGAGCTGGGAGGAGACCGTCCGGCCCTTCTCGCGGGCGCCCGACGCGTTCGCGATGTCCTGCGGCTGCCCACCGGAGCAGGCCAGGTTGAAGCGGTCCTGGATGCCCGGGAGGGAGGCGCGCAGCAACGACGCGTTGCCGGACCGGTGGCAGAAGAAGGCGTTGTTGTTCGCCGCCGACCAGCCCGGGAAGGCCTGGGCCTGTCCGTTCACGTCGACGACGGGCTGGTACGCACCGGCGCCCTCACCGCTGATGAAGCTGTCGCCCAGGGCGACAGCGGCGGTGGGCAGGGCGGCCTGAGCGGCAGTGGGAACTGCGGTAGCGGTCAGCGCGACAAGGGCAAGGGCAGCGGGTACGGCGAACCGGCGCCACAGGGACAATGCGACCTCCAAGAGCCGAAAGATCTTCGGGTCTCGATCCGATCATCTCCTTCGGAGGACGTCAATGTTTCAACGATGTTGCTTCACGAGTTCGGATAAGCCGGCGGCGACGCACTTCCAGGATCGGGGGCGCGATCAGGGCCAGCAGCACGATGATCCACAGGGCCACGGTCAGCGGGGAGGAGACGAGGGTGAACCAGTCGCCTTCGGAGAGGGCCAGCGCGCGCCGCAGTTGCTGCTCGGCCAGCGGAGCCAGGATCAGGCCGACCACCGCGGGAGCGACGGGGACACCGGCCTGGCGCATCAGCAGGCCGACCAGGCCGAGGACCGTGAGCACGAGCAGGTCGGCGATCGTCCCGCCCGCGGCGAACGCGCCGAGACACGCGAAGACCAGGACCCCGGCATAGATCCCGTACGCCGGGATGGTCAGCAACCGCACCCACACGCGCACCAGCGGCAGGTTGAGCACGAGAAGCAGCACGTTGCCGAGGTAAAGACTGGCGATCAGCGTCCACACCAGCTCTCCCGACTCGCTGAAGAGCTGCGGGCCGGGCTGCAGCCCGTACGACTGGAAGGCCGTCAGGATGACTGCCGCCGTCGCCGAGGTCGGCAGACCGATCGTGAGCAACGGCACGAGCACACCGGCGGCCGCCGCGTTGTTGGCCGCCTCCGGACCGGCGACGCCCTCGATCGCGCCGTGCCCGAACTGCTCGCGGTGCTTGGAGAGCCGTTTCTCCAGGCTGTAGCTGAGGAACGTGGGCACCTCGGCGCCGCCCGCGGGCAGGCTGCCGATCGGGAAACCCAGGGCGGTACCGCGCAACCAGGCCGGCCACGAGCGACGAAAGTCCTCGCGCGACAGCAGCGGCGCCCCGCGCAGCGGCATGACCCGACTGTCCCCGGTGCCGGCGAGCAGGTGTGCGAACGTCTCCCCCAGCGCGAACAGCGCCACCACCACGATCACCACGTCGATGCCGTCGAACAGCGACGGCAGGCCGAACGCGAGCCGGGCCTGGCCGGTCTGGGTGTCGATGCCGACCAGGCCGATCGTCGCGCCGATGACCAGGCTGGCGGCGCCCTTGAGCAGGTTTGGGCCGAGCAGCGCGCTGACCGTCACGAAGGCCACCGCCATCAGGGCGACGTACTCCGGCGGACCGAAGTGGACGGCGACGTCGGCGACGACCGGTGCGGCGACCGAGAGCGCGACGGTGCCGATCGTCCCGGCGACGAAACTGCCGAGGGCCGCGGTGGCGAGCGCGGCCGCTCCCCGGCCGGACCGGGCCATCTTGTTGCCTTCCAGCGCGGTGGCGACCGAGGCGCTCTCGCCGGGCGTGTTGAGCAGGATCGAGGTGGTCGAGCCGCCGTACATGCCGCCGTAGTAGATCCCGGCGAACATGATCAGCGCGGCGGCCGGTTCGAGGCGGAACGTGACGGGCAGCAGCAGCGCGACGGTCAGCGCCGGGCCGATACCGGGCAGCACGCCGACGGCGGTGCCGATCGTGACGCCGACCAAGGCCCAGAGCAGGTTCTCCGGGGTGAGCGCGGCGGCGAAGCCGGAAAGCAGATCGCCCATGCTCAGAACCCCCACGGCCCGGTCGGCAGGGACAGCCCGATCAGCACGTCGAAGACGAGGAACACGACCACGGCCAGGGTCCAGCCGTAGGCAACCACGCGGGCCGGATGCGACGCGCCGAGCAGCAGGGCCGCGACGGTGAAGAGGCCGGCGGCGCAGACGACGTACCCCAGAATCGGCAGCAGCAGAGCGAACGCGATCAGCGTGACCACCAGGGCGGCCAGCCGCCAGTGCCGCCGGTTCCCCGGAGAGGCGGGCGTACGGAGGAAGTGGCGCGACCGGACGACCAGGCTGCCGCCGAGCAGGCCGAGCAGCACGCCGGCCAGAGTGGGCGCCGCTGCCGGGCCGAGCACCTCGTCCGAGCTGCGCAACCGAGCGGCATCGACCAGCACGACCACCGCCGCGACAACCATCAGAAGCCCGAGCAGCCCCGAAGCCCGCGCCTCGGCGTGCGCAACCTCGGGTGTCTCCCTGGGGAGCGGCCCCTCCTCCAGGTCGGTCATGCGAGGCCCATTTTCACGAGGACGTCCGTAACCGTTCGGCGCTCGTCGGTGATGTACTGCTCGAACGGGGTGCCGACCAGGGTGGCGTCGATCCAGCCGCGCCGTCGCAGCGTCTCCTGCCAGGCGGTCGTGCGCGTCATCCGGACCACCAACTCCTCCAGCTCGTGCTCGTCGTTCGCGCTGATGCCGGGCGGCGCGACCACGCCGCGCCAGTTGGCCAGCTCCACGTCGACTCCCTGCTCCTTGAGCGTGGGCACGTCCGGCAGGGCGGGCAGCCGCTTCGGGCTCGAGACGGCGATCGCCCGGATGGTCCCGGCCTGGATCTGACCCACCAGCTCCGAGACGCCGGAGACGCCGGCGGTCGCCCGGCCGGAGAGCAGCGTGGAGAGGGCCTCGCCGCCGCCGGAGTGCGCCACGTAGTTGACCTTGCCCGGATCGGCGCCGACCGCCTCGGTGACCAGCCCGGCGAGGATCTGCTCGATGCCGCCGGCCGAGCCACCCGCCCAGGAGACCGCCCCGACGTCGGCCTTCATCCGGCCGGCGAGGTCGGTCATGGTCCGCACCGGCGAACCGGCCGGCACCACGATCACCTCGTAGTCGGTGAGCAGCCGGGCGATGGGGGTGGTGCGGTCGAGCGTGACCGGCGAGTCGTTGCTCTCGATCGCCCCGACCATGACCAGGCCCATCACCATGAGCTGGGTGGGTTCGCCCTCGTGCCGCACGAACTGGCTGAGCCCGATCGTGCCGCCGGCCCCGGCCACGTTGTAGACCTCGGTGCGCCCGGTCTCGCCGCGCAGGGCGGCCTGCATCTCGCGGGCGGTCTGGTCCCACCCGCCGCCGGGCGCCGCCGGGGCCATCAGCCGCAACTGCCGCCCGTTCAGGAAGCCCGCCTCGTCGTCGTCGCCGCCCCACACCGCGGTCGCGATCAGCACCAGCGTCGCCAGTGCCGCCGCCACGAACGGGCCGGCAGCGGCCGGTCTCCAGGTCATCCGCGTCTCACCTACGCTTTCGTGGACGTTCCGCCCGCGCCACACAGTTTCGGTAAATAGATTCAATTTCCTGGATGTCTCAGTCTGTACCACCGGGCACCTCGGAGGCCAGCCCGTGGCCGAACTGAGGGCCGGTTTGGGTCCTCGGGTCTCCGCGCGGGACCATCAAGGCGTGGACTCGCCGACGCGGCTGCGCGTGACGTTGCTGGCCGCCTTCGAGGTGCGCCGGGGCGACCCAGTCGTGCCCGTGCCCGGGGCCCGGCTGCGCGGCCTGCTCGTGCGGCTGGCGCTGGCCGGCGGCCGTCCGGTCGACGCGGGTGTGCTGGTCGACGCGCTCTGGCCCGAGGAGCGCCCGGCCGCCGACCCGCTGAACGCGCTGCAGTCCCTCGTGTCCCGGCTGCGCCGGGTGCTCGGCTCGGCCGGTGCCGTCGCGCAGGTCGGGGGCGGTTACCGGCTCGACGTGGCGGCGGACGACGTCGACGTGCCGCGCTTCGAGCGACTGGCCACCGAGGGCCGCGAACGGCTCCGGGCTGGGGACCCGCAAGCCGCCGCGGACCTGCTCGGCGAGGCGATGTCACTGTGGGCCGGGCCGGTCGGCGACGAACCGGCCCTGATCGCCACGGTGGCTCCGGCCGCCGCGACCCGGCTGGCCCGCTCCTCCGTCGAGACCGCCGCCGACCTGGCCGAGGCCGAGCTCACGCTGGGCCGGGCCGCCGACGCGGCCGCCCGGCTGACCGCCCTGCTGGCTGAGGTGCCGGTGGACGAGCGGGCCGCGGCGCTGCTGATGGACGCACTCGCCGCCCAGGGCCGGCAGGCCGAGGCGCTGGCCGTCTTCGAGCGGGTGCGGGCGGCCCTGGCCGAGAGTCTGGGCGCCGACCCGGGGGCCGCGCTGAGCGAGCGGCACCTGCGTCTGCTGCGCTCCCCCGCGCCCGCCCCGGACGCGCCGAGCAACCTGCCCGCGCCGCTGACCAGCTTCATCGGGCGCGACGACGACCTCGCCCGGATCGACACCCTGCTCGCCGGCGGGCGTCTGGTCACGGTGCTCGGGCCGGGCGGGGCGGGCAAGACCCGGCTCGCGGTCGAGGCGGGCCGCCGGCACCGGCACGAATACCCGGACGGCACCTGGCTGGTCGACCTCGCCGCGATCACCGAGTCGGCGAAGGTCGGCGCGGCCGTGCAGACCTCGATCGGGCTGCGCGGCGCCGCGCTCTTCGAGGGCTCGAGCAAGATCCGCGTCGAGGGCGACGAGCTGGACCTGCTGCTCGACACGCTCGAAGGCCGCGAGGCCCTGCTCGTCCTGGACAACTGTGAGCACCTGATCGACGCGGTCGCGAGCCTGGTCGCGACGCTGCTGCCGCGCTGCCCCGGGCTGCGGGTGCTGGCGACCAGCCGCGAACCGCTGGCCGTCGACGGGGAGGCGCTGGTGCCGCTCGGGCCGCTCACCCTGCCCGGCGAGCAGGACGACGTCGCACAGGCACGCCGGGCGGCGTCGGTGCGGCTCTTCGTCGAGCGCGCCGCGGCTGTGCGTCCGGGGTTCGACGTCGACCCGGCCACGCTGAGTGATGTCGTCCGGATCGTCCGCGGGCTGGACGGAATGCCGTTGGCTCTGGAACTGGCCGCGGCGCGGCTGCGCACGCTGTCGCTGGTCGAGCTGACCGCGGGACTGTCCGACCGGTTCCGGCTGCTGACCAGCGGGAACCGCACGGCGGCGCCCCGGCATCGCACGTTGCGCGGGGTGATCGCGTGGAGCTGGGACCTGCTGGGCGAGCACGAGCGTACGGTCGCGGAGCGGGTCTCGGTCCTGCCCGGCGGGGTGACCCCGGCGACGGCGGTGGCGGTCTGCGCCGGTACGCCGGTGCCCGCGGCCGAGATCCCCGACCTGCTCGCCGCCCTGGTCGACCGGTCGTTGCTGCAGCTCGCGCCGGAAGCGGGCCGCTACCGCATGTTGGAGACCCTCCGCGAGTACGGCACCGAGCGCCTGGCCGAGCAGGGCGCGCTCGAGACCACCCGGGGGTTGGCGGCCCGGCACCTGTCCCGGCTCGTCGCGCGGCTCGACCCCCGGCTGCGCGGCCGGGAGCAGTTGGGCGCGCTGCGCGAGCTTAACGACGAGTACGACAACGCGCTCGCGGCCCTGCGGCACCTCTGCGACACCGGGGACGCCGATGGCGCGGTCCGGCTCGCGATGAACCTGGCCTGGTACTGGCAGATGTTCGGCCGGCACGCCGAGGCGACGTACTGGCTGGCCGAAGCGCTGGCCCGGCCGGTCACCGGGCCCGCCGTGCGCCGGGACCCCACTGTTCGGCGGGACCCCACTGTTCGCCGGGACCCCACTGTTCGCCGGGACCCCACTGTTCGCCGGGACCCCTCCATGCGTCGGGACAGTGCCGAGGCGGTGCTCATGCTCAACCGCGTCAGCGCCCGGTCGTCGCAGTCCGCCGAGGCGCTCGAGCGGAGCGAGGCCGAGCTGCGCGAACTCGCCGACCGGCTGCTCGCCTATCCCGCGCTGCCCGGTCTGGCCGGCGCGCTCACCGCGATGACCCTCTTCTTCCTGCGGGAGGAACAGGCGTCGCTGGCCATCATCGAACGGCTCATCGACGGGCCCGACGTGTGGGTGGCCGGGCTGGCCCACCTGTTCCGGGCCCAGTTCGCCGAGAACCAGGGCAACCTCGAGCAGGTCGGCCTGGACGTGAACGGCGCACTGGAGTGCTTCGTGGCCGTCGGGGACCGCTGGGGGCAGGCGACGGCGTTGCCGATGCGGGCCCAACTGCGGCAGTACGACGGTGACCTGGAAGGCGCGCTCGCCGATCTGCGCGAGGCGCGGTCGCTGGCCCGCCAGTTCGGTTCGCTGAGCATCAACGACGAGGTCTTCATCGACCTGCGCTGGATCGACGTGCACATGCGGCAGGGCGAGAACGAGCAGGCGGTGGCGTTGCTCGAAGCGACCCGGGAGCGGACGCTGCGCGGCGCCTCGCCGGAACTCGCGGTGCTGCTGAACGCGCTGGAGGCCGGGCTGTGGGTGCGGCTGGGCGATCTGGACCGGGCGCGCGAGCTGATCGATCTGGCCGACCGCGAGCTGGACGCCGATCCGGCCTTCGCGGGCGATCACGGGGTGGCTCTGGCCGGTTCGATCCGGGCGGCGCTCTGCCTGGAGACGGGCGACGAGGCGGGGGCCGAGAAGGCTCTGGTACGCGCCTACGCGGCGGCGGTGGAGAGCCGGGACATGCCGATCATGTCGATGGTGGCGGTGACGGCGGCCGGCCTGGCCGAGCTGAGAGGGCACCCGCGGGAGGCGGCCCGGCTGCTCGGCGCGGCGGCCCGGCTGCGCGGCACGCACGACCGCAGCGACCCGCACATCCTCCGGATGAGCCGGCGGGTGCGGGTCGCTTTGGGTGCGGCGGGCTTCGCCGAGGCGTACGGCCGGGGTTGGGACCTGGACGGGAAGACGGCCTCGGCCCAGATCGACCCGGCCCGGCTGCCCCGGCCGCTGCCCCAGGTGCTCTCAGGTGCGGCGGGCGTAACCGCGCAGGGCCAGCGGCACGAAGACCAGGAGCAGCCCGGCCATCCAGGCGAGGGTGATCAGCAGGTTGTGCGCCACCGGGCCGCCGATGAGCAGCCCGCGGATCGTGGCGACCAGCGGCGTGATCGGGTTGACGTGCACGAACGCCTGCAGCCAGCCCGGCAGCGTGCTGGTCTGCACAAAGACGTTGCTGCCGAACGAGAGCGGGAAGATCAGCAAGAACATCACGCCCTGCACGGCGCCGGACGTCCGCACGATCATGCCGACCCAGACCGAGATCCAGCAGAAGCAGAGCCCGAACCCGATGGAGAGGGCGACGGCGGCGACGGCCGGCAGGAATCCGGTCTCGATCCGGAAGCCGATCAGGGTGCCGAAGCCGAGCATGACCACACACACGGTCAGGTAGCGGACGATGTCGGCGGCGACCGCACCGACCAGGGGGGCCGACCGCGCGATGGGCAGTGACCGGAACCGGTCGAAGACGCCCTTCTCGATGTCGGCGTTGAGGTTCTGGCCGAGCGCGACGCCGCCCAGGGCCAGGGACTGCGCGAGCAGGCCGGGCAGCAGGAACTGCAGGTACGCCCCGCGGTCGCCGCTGCCGATGGCCCCGCCGAACAGGAACGTGAACAGCAGCAGGAAGATCACCGGCTGCAGGGTCACGTCGATCAGAGCCTCGGGCGTCCGCGCCGTCTTGATCAAACTCCGTCGGGCCAGAGCGAGGCTGTGCCTGACTAATGCCGCCAGTGCGCCGCCGCGTGGCCGGTCGAGGTCGCCGGAGAAGCCGCCGCGGGTGGGGACGTCGAGCGTGGTCATACGAGCTCACTCTCCTTCGAGGTGTCGTTCATGGGGGTCTCGGTCAGGACGTGGAACACCTCGTCGAGGCTGGGCAGGTGCAGGCCGAGGTCGACGACCTCGATGCCGGCGCGACGCAGTTCCGGCACGACGACGTCGAGCGCGGCGTCGCCCGTGACCGGCACGCTCGCCGCACCCGGCCGCGCACCCGCCCCGGTCTCGGCGGACGCGTTCGTGCCCGGCGCGGCCACTTTGTCCAGCACCAGCAGCACGTCCGGCACCCGAGACGGGTCGATCGGCCGCACGCTGAGGGTCAGTCCGCCGACGCGGCGCTTGAGCCCGTCCGGCGTGTCGTGGGCGATGACCCGTCCGTGGTTGATCACCACGATCTCGTCGGCCAGCGCGTCGGCCTCCTCGAGGTACTGCGTGGTCAGCATGACGCTGGCCCCTTGCGTGACCTGGGTGCGCACGACGCCCCACATGTCCTCGCGCTTGGCCGGGTCGAGCCCCGTGGTCGGCTCGTCCAGGAAGATCACCTCAGGGTGCCCGACCAGGCTCGCGGCCAGGTCGAGGCGCCGCCGCATGCCCCCCGAGTACGTCTTGGCCCGCCGCCCGGCCGCCTCGCCCAGGTCGAACCACTCGAGCAGTTCGGCCGCGCGCCGCTTGGCGTCGTTGGTGGTGAGATCGAGCAGCTGCCCGATGAGCACCAGATTCTGAGTGCCGGTCAGATCCTCGTCGACGCTGGCATACTGCCCGGTCAACCCGATCCGGCGGCGGACCCGCTCAGGCTGCTTGAGCACATCGATCCCAGCAACCTCAGCGGTCCCCTCGTCGGGGCGCAGCAGAGTGGCCAGAACCCGGACGGCTGTGGTCTTGCCCGCGCCGTTCGGCCCGAGCACCCCCAGCACAGTCCCCCGGCGCATGGCCAGGTCGACCCCGTCCAGCGCCTGTGTCTTCCCGAATCGCTTGCGCAGTCCCTCCGCGCGCACCACGAGATCGCTCATGCTGTTCAGTCCCTCCGTCACGGCCGCCACCCAGCGGCGCCGGCGTCGACCCCAAGACTGACGCGCGCCCCTGACAGACTGCGCACATACCGCTGACACCGCCGCCCACCCCGCTGACACGCCCCGAGCGGTGCGCGCAGAGCCCGGCCTCGGTGATGTGCCACTGAAGGGGGTGCGGCGCAGCACGGGCCTCAGCGGCGGCGGTGGGTGCCCTTGCGGGGTTTGGTGGTCCACATCACCAGGGCGCCGATCAGCAGGACGATCGGGAGCACGGCCAGCCAGAGGAGCGGCGGGACGGGCTCGTTGTCGGGTGACTGTGGGGGCTGGGCGCCCTGCCGCGCCGCCGAACGGTCCGTGGGGGCCGTGGTGGTGGGTTTCGGCTTGGGGGAAGGCTTGAGGTCGTTGGCCACCACCGAGAGGATCCACGGGGCGATCGCGTCGACCCGGGTTGCCGTGTCGGCGCCGGTGTGGGGGCAGAGCGGGCCTCTGCTGACCACGGCGACCACCACCGCGGGGCTGCTGCCCACGCCCGTGCCGGTGAAGTAGGGGCCACCGGAGTCGTGGGGGCAGGCGCTGGTGTCGTCGGCGGGGGCCGTGCCGACCACGGACATCTCCAGCTTCGACTTGCCGGTGATCTTGAACTGGCCGGTCTGCAGGCGTTGCGCCGTGCGGGTCGCGTCGCCGTCGGTCAGGCCGAAGCCGGCCAGGCGGATCTTCTGGCCGTCGACCGGCTTGGTGCGGTTGAGCTTCAGCGGGGCGATGTCGGTGATCGCCTTGTCCAGCCGGGCCAGGGCCACGTCGGCGTCGCCGTGCTGGCGAACCTCGATCACGTTGGCGTTGAAGCCCGCCTTGCCGGTCAGGTCGGCGCGGCCGATGGTCGCCACTGTGCGGTCCGCGACCGGGCGGGAGACCCGTTTGCCGTTCTTGTCCCGGAAGCAGTGACCCGCGGTCAGCACCCAGTGGGGGGCGATCAGGCCGCCGGAGCAGGAGCTGTTCCGCTTCCCGCCGTCGGCGGTCGGGATGCCGATATCGGTGAGCTTGACCGCGAATTCGTACGTTCCGTCGGGTACGCCCTCACCGTTAGCAATAGCATGAGCCGGCGTTCCCTGAGCCCCGGTGGCGAGTGCAGCAGCGACCACCGCGACGATGAACTTCGACAGCGACTTCATCGCGAACGACTCTAGAGGTGCGCCGCCAATCACGAACCGCAGCCGTGGGGTCGCCGAGTGCATGACGACCCCGAACGACGCGGATCAGAACAAATTAGGACTTCAGCCAGGCCAAGAGGTCGGCGTTGATCGTCGGGGCCTCCGTCGTGGGCATGCCGTGCGGGAAGCCCGGGTACGACTTGAGCGTGCCGTTCTTGACCAGCTTCACCGAGAGCAGACCCGAGTCCGCGTACGGCACGATCTGGTCGTCCTCGCCGTGCATGACGAGGACGGGCACGGTGATCTTCTTGAGGTCCTCGGTGAAGTCGGTTTGGGAGAACGCGACGATGCCGTCGTAGTGCGACAGTGCGTCGCCCATCATGCCTTGCCGCCACCAGTTGTCGATGATCGCCTGCGACGGCTCGACGCCTGGTTTGTCGTAGTTGTAGAACGGGCCCGAGGGCAGCGC
>Ga0247781_1000542_pt1 | contig 11814 bp, 10 predicted proteins | sample UWRJL184509B5_FD_179922 | JGI IMG/M metagenome (GOLD analysis project Ga0247781, IMG submission 179922) | Plant litter microbial communities from Arlington Agricultural Research Station in Wisconsin, United States - UWRJ-L184-509B-5 | ecosystem: Environmental > Terrestrial > Plant litter >...
GGCTTCGGACCGCAGCCAACCGCTGAGAGCGGGGGCGCTCCGGGCCATCAGCCCTATGCCAACCAGCCATGACCTCCACCGCCGATTGGTGGAGCTTGACTTTGACAGTGGAACTTGTGCGACGCCAGCGCTGAGGCCGTGCTCGCGGGTAAGCGGCAGGCCTTGTGATGCCTCGCCAATGGGACGCGCCAAGCCCCAGCTCGGTCATAATTCCAGGTTCTGGTGTCACGCCCAACTTTGGGGCATGTGAACACACTCAACCCACAGCCTTGCTGGGATACCGTTTCGCGTGGTTTCGACGAGGACGAAGGGCACGCCGGATATGAGCCCTGGCTGACCCCGTCCGACTTCATCTCAACCTCAATCTAGGTACCTATCTAGCAATGAGCTTGACCCTCTACTCCATTGCGTCTCTCGGCACCATCGCTGCTGGACTGGTCGCCATGGCAGGACTCGGATCGTTCTGGCAGAAGAAGTTGCCCAAGCCGAATGGGACTAAGTTTGTCGGCTCCCAGATCGGGGGCAAGTCGGTCATTAATTACTCCTACACGGACATGCCCTGGAGGCTGATGGCCTACGATGTCTACTACTTCTTCATCTTTATCTGGGCTCTCCCACATATCCTCTTTCCAATCGCCCCGACCGACTCCGGAGACCTCGACGAGCTCTCCTTCACTAGGGGAAATCTTTTCTGCATTGTCATCCACTTTGTGCTTTGCATCCTCCAGCTGGGGTTTATAGTAGCATTGCCGCTGATGCTCTTGCTTCCCATCTGGACCGCCGTGCTAGCGATCGCCCTCTTCTTCGTGGTCAACCATGGACTCTGCATGCTGATCAACGGAAAGGTGGTTGAGTATCATTCAGATCCGAAGTATGCGTCGGCAAAACCAGAGCATGCCCATGAGCAATGGATATTTATCAACGGAGTGGCTGCAGGGTACGTGTTGTACAAGCTCCCCTCCGTGTTCCACCACTAACACCTGGCAACAGGGAACATTGGATGCAGAATAATCTCAACAGGCTTGCCCTGACTTTCAAGCGGCCTGTTCTTGGCGTTCATAACAAGACGGCGGGCATCATCTTTGATGTGGTCGAATGTCTCGTGCAGCGAAATCTGGGGTTTGCGACCACAGATGTCCGAGTCTGCTATCGCATCATCAAGGAGAAACTGTATAACCCACAGTATTCGAAAGTCATATTTGTCCTCCATTCGCAAGGCGCCATCGAAGGTTCCCTGGTCCTGGACTGGCTGCTCCAGGAACTGCCCCAAGACCTACTTTCCAAGCTCGAAGTATATACCTTCGGTAATGCAGCCAACCATTTCAACAACCCACACCGTCACGTCCACTCTCAAGACATTGCCCTTAGCAACCCTGTCGCCGCATCCATTGACTCGGCACCTATTCTACGGACACCTTCGCCCAACCCTCATTCCTCATCAGCCACTGCGAATAAGGGGCCTCACGCCCACCAACCCGGGCCCAAGACCGGTGCTAACTCCAGCTTCTCACTTCTTCCCTCCCTCACATGGGAAACGTCCTCGTTTCATCCCTCCAAGGTCTCGGATCGCGCTATTGGCCATATCGAGCACTACGCGCACACGACCGACTTCGTCGCCCTATGGGGTGTGCTCCATTTCACTTCATCAACTCCAGAGAGTCACAGCATGCCGCGGTTTATCGGGCGTGTCTTCGCGCGTACCAGTGTCCGTGGTGGCCATCAGTTCAATCAACACTACATGGACGGCATGTTTCCGCTAGAGAAGAGCCCAACCAATGCTCAGGAATTCGTTGGCTGTCTCGAGGAGGGTAACGAATTCATGGAGAGCGAGATCGTGATCGGGGCGGATGGAAACGAAATGGAGAGCATGCGAGAGGCGATGGATGTTAGTTGGCTAGCCCGAGGTGCTGAAAGGGGTGTGAGTGCAAGGGAGGTGGAGATTCATGGAGGCAGTCCTGTGGAACAAAAGGGGCGCTTTAGAAGCCGGACCGGGGCAGTTGGGCTGGATGGACGGAGGGACACGAGAGTCAAAGTGAAGGAGTTGAGTAGGTTGTGGCAGTATCGCAACGGGAAAACCCCGGAGGAGAAGCCCCCGTTGCTGATGAGGGATGGGGAGGGGATGGTTAGGACCGCGACGTTGTGAAGATGATCGGCTTTCAGTTGTGCAATATTATTCCCCATTACGTGGGACGCCATTTTTGCGAATGGGATGCTCCAGGTTTTACTTTAAAAAGATTGGATGGTTTTTTCGGCGATCCAGAGGTTTCTGGATCCTCCTGTTGGACCCGTCCCACCCGAGAACAAAGGAGGCGCCCCGAGTACCCCCCTGTTCCAAGACACCATCCACCCCCGCTCCACAAACCGGAACAAAACGGAGTCACATTCCTTCATAGTGGCGTAGTCGGCTGAATGTTACAACAATCACAGAAAGGACCGGTAGCTCAGTGGTAGAGCAACCGGCTGCAGTGCTTAAAGCATCATCCGGTAGGTCTCGTGTTCAACTCACGATCGGTCCTTCTATTTTTGCGCATATCCGGTATTTTGATAGCACCCGGAAGCATCATCATGTCGAATGAATTGATCGCTGGCATGCTCCTTTTTTGTGGGAACAAGGGTTGCATTCAGAGTTTGGAGTTTGGAGCTAGGGTTGGGGTTGAGGCCTAAAGGTTTAGGGTTAGGGGTCTACCGAAAGCTTGGTTGAGTCCGATAAGATAACGACTTTTTTTTGGCCCTTTGGTTTCCCTGCCACTGTTGCTTGTCCACCCCGCCAGCAATCACCGAATACCAGTCTCCATTGTCGACCAGCACCGAAACCATGGGTAAAAACAGGAAATCCAAGCGGCAATTGGTTCGCGACGAGAAGCGCGCCAAGAAGAGAGGCAGGGAGGTCGAGGCTGAGGAAGAAGAGGTTGAGGTCGATGCAAAGCGACAGCGCCGCGAACCCGCCGACCTGGACGAGACGGCCGATTACATTCCCCTTGAGGACGGCGATGATAATGCTGCCGAAAATGCCCTGCGATCGGGTGACGGAATTGGTTTTGGTGGATCCTCGTTCGAGCGCGAGTTCTTTGGCATGCTGGAGGAGCAGGAGCAGGAGTACTTTCGCCGCGCCGACGAGCTGCTCGAGCTGAACGACTTTCCGTCCGCCGAGGAGCGCGACATCTTCCTGCAGAACGTCTACAAGGAGGCCGTGGGTAAGGAGCTCAAGCTGGCGAGCAGTCAGTCGTGCTCACGCCTGATGGAGCGGTTGATCCTGCTGTCGAATACTCGCCAGAAGAAGCACATGTTTCAGGCTTTTGCGGGGCATTTCATCAGTCTTATTACACATCGCTTTTCGGGGCATTGTTGCGAGAAACTATTCCTGCTGTCGGCGCCGGCTGTCACGCAAGAGCTTAAGGGCGAGGTGGAGCCGGAGCCGGTAGTTGAGGAAGGGGAGGAGCCGGCCGAGCCGCAACCCTCAATGGAGGAGCTGTTTTTGCTCACGCTAGATGAATTAGAAGATCATCTCTCGTATTTGGTTTCCGATAGGTACGGGTCGCACGCCCTACGGGCGCTGCTGATTACTCTGTCGGGACGGCCGCTCAAGCAACTGGGGACAAAATCTCTGCTGCAAAGCAAGAAGAAGGAATACATCACCGTGGAGGGTGCGTCAATTATGAGCAGCGAGTTCGCCTCGGAAGTCAGACCAGTCCCGGATTCTTTCGCAATAGCAGTGCAGAAGATTATTACAGACTCGACCACGGGGCTAGATGCTGTCGCATTGAGGGTGCTGGCTAAGCATCCTACTGGTAACCCGACGCTCCAGCTGTTGTTGGAGCTGGAGTTTGCTCTTGCGGCAAAGACAAAGAAGAATGCGCCCAAGAAGAAGAAGAGCAAGAAGGGGGAAGAGCCGGAGGAGGAGGAGAAGGCGGAGGAGCAGCAGGAGGAGCATGTTGAGTCTCTCCTGGAGAAGCTCGTCCCTGGTGCCCCGGCTTCTTTTAGTGACGAAAAGTCACCCGCCGCCGAATTCGTCAACAGCATGATGTATGACGTGGTCGGGTCAAGACTCCTCGAGACCTTGATCACGCATTGCCCTGGAAAGATCTTCAAGGGCCTGCTTGCCACCTTTTTCGCCCCTCGAATTAATAGCCTTCTTCGGAACGACATCGCCTCGTACCCAGCCATCCGCGTTCTCAATCGGCTCAGCAAAGAGGATCTTGCAGACGCAGTGCACAAATCGCTGCCTCAAATAGCGGACTTTGTTGAGAAGGGTCGCTTCAATGTGATCAAGACATTCTTCGAGCGCTGCCACATTCGACAGGCGACTCCGGAGCTCAGCTCTCTTCTGCAAGCGCTCACATCTGCACTTGGCAACGACTGGAAGCACATCGTCCCCAAGCTCTGCCAACTGGAGGACAAAGCGCCCGCAGATGAAGCCAAGAAGGAGAAGTCCTTCCAGCCAGAAGCCGTCAAGAACAAACCTGCTCTGCTCAATCACGGCAGCCAGCTCGTATCAGCTATGCTCGACATTCCCGGCCCACCAGCCAAAGCCATCCAAGCTTCCATCGCATCTCTATCATCTGCACAGCTGTTCCGGATGGCGACAGAGTCGGCGGTAACGTCAGCCATCCTCGTCAAGGCATTCTCTACCCCGTCGCAAAACCCCAACTTCCACAAGGTCCTCGTCGCTTCATTGCTTCCAAATACTTATGAGCTCGCTACAACACACTACAGCTCAGCCATCATCAACGCCATCATTGCCGCACCGTCCAAGGGAGAAGGGATTTCGGTGCCATTCCATGCAAAGGAGAACATGATGTCCCAGCTTGAGCGGCACGAGAGGGATCTCCGTGAATCGTGGCTCGGCCGTAATGTCTGGAGGACTTGGAAGGGTGATATGTGGGGTCACAGGAGGCACGACTGGGTGAGGTGGGCAAAGGAGGCGGATCCCGAGGCGTTTAGGCTGTCCTCTGCACCAAAGCCGAGGCAGAAGGAGGACGAAAAGGGATCGGGCGCTAATGGCGAGGTGGCCGTGGCTGCTTGAGTCTGCCCCGTGGTGTGTGATATGATACCCGTTAGGATGCAAAAGGCAAAATAAGCTGCTGCTGTAGGGAGACGAATGAAAGAGCTGTGGGAATGCATTCAACGTTATACAGTGCATTCATGTTTGCCTTCCCGGTATGTGGGTGTTGCTTTCATGTGGCCCCTGTAGAGGACTTGCACGCGCGGTGTCCATGTTTGGCTTCTGTTCTCTTCTCAAGAGGTGGTTGCTTGATGGATATGGTGCTTCGGCGGCAGGGAATTCTTGCGTACGTACCCCTTTCTGTTGCTTCGGCGACGGGAGGGTTTTTAATCCCTTTTATCAAGTCGTATTTCAGCGATAGGGGGACTGCTTGCTCCGGCCAGAGACAAGCAGGCGGTTGCTGTACAGAAAAGATCTCTGTTGACCCATTGAACGTCAGCAAGTATTTAAGTTCCCTGAACCAATGAATAGTCACAAGCATAAGGAGGAGGAGGAATGTCAAGAAAAGCTGTCACCTGCTACCCAGCCTGCATCTCTCCCAATAATTCCTCCATCAGAGCATTCCCAACACCTGCTCATATTCCGACACAAACTTGTCATTGTCTCTCAGAATCTTGGTTGTCTTCTCCCAAACCTTTCTTCGTTCTCCAGAAGACTGTTGCAACTTAACCAAGCAATGCTTGCCTGTGACGGAGTGTGAACAGTGCGGGAGTCGTCCCGGTACCCCGTCGCACAGTGGAAGGCCCTTTCTTCTGGCAGGAACGCTCGTTTGTTCATGAGTGCTGACAGTGCTGGGCCGGCTATGAACATGGTGATTCTGGCTCTCTTTCTCTTGTCACAATGAGATCTCTGGGTGGGAGTCCTGCTGGACTGCTGGATTGAAGGCAGTGATACAACAAAGTGGTCGAATCGATGGGAAAACACTGGCATACAAATAATAGCTGGACTTTTCTTGATGATTAGCCGGCTTTCATGAGTCCCTACACGGCAGGGGCGATAATGCACCACACCACCTTTGATGTTGGCTGGCATTCAACCACCACCAGCATCACAGCATCGTGAACAACACCATGCCCCTCCAAGGGCTTCAAGGTAGTTAGGACACCGGAGGATAACTTATACATAGTCTGGAAGCCTCTCTAGCCATTAGTATGAAGATAGAACACTGGAAAGCACCAGATGAACCACCTCCTGGCAGCCGTGCTTTCGTTCCTTCCCAATATTCTGAACTCTCGAGACGTGGTCAGTCCGACGCGTCTATTCGTGACGCTTTCGCGTTGAAGCTAGAGTTCGTTCGATCCTCTACTTCTTCTACTCCGCGGTCGGTTTCTCTTCCTCCTCCTCCTTCTTCTTCTTCTTCTCCAGGCATCACCAACCTCAAAAGTCTCGAGACAACCAGCTCCCGGCCTTCGGCCTCACTGTAAGTTATTTATCCCTACACTCATCACTCATGTTCTGAAGAAGCCATCGCGGACGCTTGGACTTCGGACTGAATACCTTCAGTCCCATCTTCGGGCCACGGCAACACCTCCAAGATCTGCTGCTAACCGGGCCCTAGACATAACAAAACTGCCAACCCGTCTCCACGCCGCCGGCGCCACCACCTCTCCCTCCCCCCGCCGGCGCCATGCCTCGCTCTGGGTAAGTCTAGACCTTCTGCTGCTTCCTGAGCTCCCTGAGATTTAAACCGTTTGCTGACTTCGAGTCCTAGCTACGATACCAGCGGCTTTGCCGCAAAAAAAGAGAAGGCGGCCCCGCCGACGGGCAAAAAAGCCCCGGCCCAGCCGGGCAAGAAGGGTGTAAGTACCTCTCGCTTTTCTCTCTCTCTCTGCTATGCCACCAATTTGCGCCAGCACCACTTCTCCCAACTTCAGCACCTATCCCTCCAGCTTGGACTTCTCCAGAGTCATCCCCGTCGACACTGGCGCAGCTTCCAGTCAAATGACTGGAGGAGGGAGAGCTGTCTCAGCATAATCCAGTGACTGTCTTCAGCTTCAGCTGCCGCTGCTGCCGAAACCACTATCTGGGCAATCTGGGGGACCTGTGGTTGTCCCATTCCATCCCAAGATCATCATCCACTACTACCTCTCTGCGGTAGCGGATTGTCCCATCCTTCCATACCAGCTCAGTTGCCATCCTCTTAAGAACACCACTGACATCCCCTCCTAGTCGAAGAAGGACCCCAAGCCTCCCGCCGCCGCCGCCCCAGCCGGCACCGCCACTGGTGGTGAGGCCAGCGGCTCCGGCCAAGGCACCACCACCGGCAGCACCGCCTAGGTCCGCCCCCGCCGTCGCCACCACCCGTTCGCTTTGGCTCTTTCCGCCCGCCGCCGCCGCTTCCCTTCCTGCTGGCTCGTTTCGCCCCGCCGCCGCCGCCCTTTCGGCTGGATCGTTTCGTCTGTCCGCCGCCTCCCTTCCGGCCGGCACCATTTGGGCTGCGCCCCCGGCTCGCCTCCCGCCGCCACCACCAAGATTTCCGGTGGCTTTGTTTTTTCCGTTTGTTTTTTTTAGAAGAAAAAAGATAAAAAACCAGAGACCAGTGCCTCGCGGCATCTAAAAAAAAGTTATTTAGTTTTGTTAAATTGAAATTTGGGAGGACATTTTGGCAGGGCCGGAACACACACAAACTGACCCAAACGTGCATTCGTGACTGTACTGTGACTGCGGCTGTGATTGTGATGATAAAATCTCTATGTCCATATCCGAGGGTGACGTTGGACATCGGACTGACTGACTGACTGACAGAATGCACATGCCCTGTAAATCGGTGGCCCGACGCCAGTATAAATGCCCTAGCCCTGATAGATTACGAATCAGATATTATGGTACCACCACGCTTCAACCCATCAACCCGTTGAGCGGGGACGATTATGAGTAGCTGAAGATTGTTGAGTTGGAGGTGGGTGTTCAGGTTTGTTTGGCGAAATCAGGGGGTGGTCCGAGCGCGTTGCCTCGTGGACTCAGGGGAAGGTCAACTCAAACACGACCTCATCCACATCGTTGCGTTATTCCACCCACATGGGCCTAAGATAGAGGCCTCCTGAGATATTTGACCTTACCAGTTAACCTTCGAGTCTTAAATACTGCAAAGGTAAGCTAACCAGGAGACTCATCGGGAATCCAGCCAAGTCGACTGTGAACGGCTATCATTACGCATTCACTTGGTCCCGGAGATTTCAACACGCCGTCGCGAAATAATAAGTGTTTGAATTTTATATTTCCATCTTATTATGTTTTTCTGGGAGTTCAGCTATTTCCCACGGTCACCGACATGTGCCTCGTATTTTCATTTGCCACTAAACCGCGTTTCATCCACGGTGATTAATCATCTCATCGCTTTCATAACACCGTACATTCAATACTCCCCATTCGCGCCATTAGACAGTTGGCACCTTGCCAACCAAGCTGTTTCATGTTTCCCAACTCCAAAGCCATCGAAAAGTTCAAGATGCTAGAAGTCCCATATGTTCAAAAGAGAGAGTGGTCGGAGTCCATGTTGCGCGTTCATACCTTGGCGACACGAGACCAAATCCTCACTTATCTGGTATAAAAACAAGGTGTCGTCTTCAGACACCTTCTATGTTGTCCGCCGCCGAGTGATCTGGGTCAGCAATCCATGATTCCCAAGGATCGCCAAGACCACCCCCGGGGGTGCCTATACGGCTGCCTTGATACGCCGACTGATCCAGAGATTGATCGAAGGTGTTCAGGAAGATTGATGTATCCAGTTTTCCTGGGGAATGGATCTCTGACGAGGGTATCGGGATGTCCCGCGACTCCATCGTATTGGGAACAACCGGATCTGTTAGCGCAAATCGCAAGTCGTCGTGCATCGGGGGGTAGAAGTCGGACCCCGTAAGTTCGCCGTTTTCGCCATAAAATCCGGAAATAAAGTCATCTTCCAAGCCATTGGTCATCGACTTAGCATGTCCAGGAAGCTCCGAGGTGAACGACGACAGCGATTCTGTCAGATGCGACATACCCAGCGATGGGTCAACTGGAATCCCCACCGACATATTCCTCGAGTGGTGATAGTTATCCGTGGAATAATCGGGAGGAGTCGCATTGGAAAACGGTGTATCGGTTCTTGTCGACCCTGGCGTCAGTGCGGGCGGGATATGATCGTCAAGCGATGCGTGCTGAGCCGCCGGCCCTGCATGAACTAACGGGGAATGGCCATGATGGGGCGTGGACGCCTGCGCATGTGGCGGGATCTGTGCTATTGACTGTGCTCTGCTGCGGTTGAGTGCCGGGTGAGTTGGCGTATAGCTTGCTGAAAAATGGTGCTCTGGATAGTAACTCGTCGTTGCAGTTGGCTGAATATGGAAAGGCGAGGGGTACATAGGCTGTTGCTGGCTTTTCTGGAGATGCTGGGCGGCTCCCGGGAACTGTTGTTCAAATAAGCGGTTGATGCGGTCCATTTCCGTAGCACGCGCCATGTTGATGCTAGCCATGGCAACACTGTTTGAGAGATACGTGTCGAAACGTTCGTTCATAGCGGAGTTTCCAGTACGCATATGGGCGCCCAGCAACCTGAATTGCCTTGGAACAACGTCTTCTTCCTCTTCGTACATTTCTTCCTTCATCACAATCTCTTCCGAAATCTTGAAGCCCTTTCCTGTTCGTTTCTTGTGGATCTCCGATGCCATGCGAGCCGACTGGACGCGGGCTTCGATGCTGCGATCGGTACGCCGCGAGGCCGCGATGTAGGCGCGCTCTTGGTTTTCTTCATGGCTTCGCTCATTCTAAGGTTGTACTGTCAGTCTCATTCTCGCCAACATGCAGGGGGCGCCGAGGGAGAGGAGTGAGAGATACCTTCTTCGGTGGCTTGTCGGTTGACATCGTACCAAGCTCCGCAGTATCAAGGGATCTCTTGCCCATCGGAAGGGCCAGCCGGACCCTCCAGCTGCTGCCAACTGCTTCCAAAGGCAGTTGTCGATTCAGTGTTCGCGTCACCGACTCAGAGAAGACCTCCCCAACGTGTCAATGAAGCTGAGTGATGATACAATGACCACTCCCGAGGTCGGCAAAATCAAAAGCCAGGTGGGATGGCACTATATGTATCGGAGTGGTCGAAGCACGTCGAGTGGCGGATGCCGGACACGAAGCAGGCTAGTCAAAGTTGATGGCTTAATTGGCTTTCTCGCTTGGCGTCCCGGTCGAGTGAGTGACTATCGCGCTTCAAGACTAAAAGTAGGGGGATTTTGGTGGTCGTGGCGAAAGTTCAAAAGTATGTTTTGTGAGGGGGATGAAGGAACCAGATGATTGCCTATCTCCATGGTGGTGAAGGGCAAGACCACCTTTATCAAGAGACTGGCCCCTCCCTTGTAACAATCCCGCCCGGCCAGAGAAAGCGGTTGTATGCTTCAGGGAGCAAGGGTGCCACCTAGCCTGCATTCGGGTGGGCAGTGGGAGACAAGGGCGGGCCATTTCGCCCTGTTGTTGTTTCCCATGTTCCTCGTGCGGTTCGATCAAAAAATCGATGCTGGGGCCGTTTTGGTGGGCAAGTGCTGATCGATCTTGATCAGAGAGGCGGGCACTTGTTACGAACAGCCAGGGTGCAAGGTACCTTCCCCGCTGCCAATGTCACTTCCGCCTTTGGCTTGGCCGCCCGCTGCTCCACCCCCTCCACCCGGATGCGCAACCGGCCCACATCGGCCGGGCCCATCCACGCGGTACTGCTGGCAGGGAGCTAGAGCTCCCATCTGGCTCGGAAGTTGGTGTGGATGGACAGCCAGGGCGCAAGCTGCAAGCAATCCTAGCCATCTTGGCATAGCAGAGCCATCGGCAAGCGCCCAGTCCTGTCAGCCAGGGCTCGCGTGCATAACTATGTTTGTGGAGCAAGAACATGCAGTTGTGGTTGACCCTTCAGCTACTTGCGACGGCCACGGATATTGCGTTTCCAGAGTACTCCGAGGCATTTGCTGAGCAGAGGCAGCGGACCCGCCACATTCCCGATGTGTAAACTTCCTTGGGAGGACGGCTGTTTTGCCATCCGACTCAACTGGGGTAATCGGGGACTTACAGCTGAGTGTGAGAAAGATACAGACATTTCTAGACCATGTTCGAACGCCACGGCGGGCTCTCTTGAAAGTTTACAGACGTGAATGCCTCTGAGTCCGAACTTCTGGCGGAAGGATCCAACTCTGCCGTCGAGACCCTATATCACTGCCAGTGGAAAGTTTAGGCCCGAAACATTTTCGAAGCTCAGGCACATCAGGGTCCTTTCATCAAAGAGATCTTCTCGTCAATGTCAGGCATATCTTAGCCCGGACCCCTGAAAAGGAAATCTACGTCATTCTAACTTCAGCGCGGCCCGTGCCTCTTATCCTTGAGGTGGGGGACCTTCCCACTAGTTTCTATCACGTGATGCGATAGCTTGAACAGAAGTAGGCCCGGTCACCTATCGCGATCAGTTTGAAGCCACGCGCAAAAGAGCGGCGGCAATTCTTCAGTGACGTCGGGCGGGATGAAGAATCGCTCATAATCCCGGGTTTCAACCTCCCTCTTCGAGTCTACTCTGCCGGGACCTCGATGGAGCTCTTTGATCACTGGAGACATTTGCAGACGAACACACATTGCTGGGCCGGAGCCTTTGATCCGGACCGTCGTGCGGGGTGGTATACTTGCCGCTACATTGGTTTGCCATTCTGCCCTAACATTCCCCGCCAAGACAGGACCAGCCAATCAGCACCCACACCACACGTAGCGCGTTCCGTGGTGTCCGAATTTCCCTGCCGAATTTCCCTGCTTGCTTCCATGTGCCCATGTGGGCAACATGAGACGACAGCCTAACCGTGTTTTTGGACCCG
>Ga0247781_1000543_pt1 | contig 11813 bp, 1 predicted proteins | sample UWRJL184509B5_FD_179922 | JGI IMG/M metagenome (GOLD analysis project Ga0247781, IMG submission 179922) | Plant litter microbial communities from Arlington Agricultural Research Station in Wisconsin, United States - UWRJ-L184-509B-5 | ecosystem: Environmental > Terrestrial > Plant litter >...
TATAATATAATCTTAAGTTTACCCTAGTTAGAAAAGTATAACCTTATAATTAACTAAAAGAGTAACTACCTCACTTTTAACAAGTCCCTTAACTATAATTACTGTTTAAAGAAAGTTAAGAAGGTACTAAATTACTTTAAAGATATATAAAGCATTTAAAAGCACGCTAAACACTTAAAACTAAGCATAATTTAAGTTAAGTTTATAAAGATAGTTAAAGGACTAAAGAGTTTACTATATTACTTAAGTGACAACTTAAAAGGTAAAAAGAAGTAAGAAGCTAATCTATAGATAAGTGAAGAAGTCAACTTATCTAAGGTACTTACAAAGTATAAGAAGTTTACCCTGTTTCGAAAAAAGATACTATAACTATTAGATTACAGACTATAAGATTATAAAATTAAGCTAAAGCTAGAAGCGAAGCTTTACAGCTTCTAGCTTTACTACCTAAACCCTTAATAAGCTAAGGCCTTAAGGGAGTACATTGATAAGAACCTGAAGAATAGGTTTATCGTGGAGTCCTAATCCCCAGTAAAGTACTTAATACTGTTTATCTTAAGAAAGGAAGATAGTAAATTACGTATAATTATTAACTACTAAACGTTAAATAAGGACATAATTAAAAACTGTTACTTATTACCACTTATTATGGAAATATAAAAACGGATTACTAAGGTAAATTAGTTCTTTAGCCTTAATTTCCCTATAAGCTTTAATTATATTAGAGTAAAGGAAGAGGATAAACATAAAACAGCCTTTTAAACTTATAACAGGTATTATTAGTACTGTATTATACTAATAGGATTAATAAATACCCCTATAACTTTCTAAAGCCAAATTATTAGTGTTCTTTACCCTTTTCTTAATAAGTTTATCTTTATATACTTAAACGACGTTCTAATCTATTCTGAAACTTTAAAAAAATATTAAAAATATATGTGATAGGTTTTAATAACTTTTAAAAAAGTAAAGCTGATAATAAACTTAGAAAAGAGCCATTTCTATATTTAGGAACTAAATTATTTAAGGTTTAAAGTAACTCCCGGAAAGCTTAAAATGTAACTAGAGAAGATAAAGGTAATTAGGGACTAGCTTACTCTAAAAAATTAAAAAGAATTATAAGCCTTTATTAGCTTTACGAATTTTTATTAGTATTTTATTAAGTATTTTACAAAGATTATAAAACTACTATATAAGCTTATAAGAGAGAGTAAACTGTTTAAGTAAACTGATAGATAGTAAAAGGTGTTTAAGGACCTTAAGTATACCTTTATTATAATGTTAGTCCTAACCCTCCCTAATTTCTTAAAACCTTTCCAAGTCGAAACAAACTCTTTAAAGTTCACAATTAGTGGAGAACTTAATTAAGTCCAGGATAATAAGAAACACTACCTAATTACCTTCTTATTAAAAGGAATCTACAGCCTAGCCTTATAATATCTAATCTATAATAAAGAACTAATAGCGATTATTTAGTGCTTTATTAAGTAGGTGCTGTACCTAAGTGGTATAAAAGAACTGGTTTAGGTCTTCTCAGACTATAATAACTTCCAGTACTTTTTAATAAAGGAACTTAATTTATAATAAGCATAATAAGTAAAGTTAATAGCCCCGTTCTATTTCTAGATTTATTATGTTAAGGGAAAAGATAATAGGTAAGCTAATGCTTTTAATTAAAGATAAGATTATAAAGATATTAATCTGGTCCTAATCCCTATTACTATATTTAATAAAGCTAAAAACAGTATATTAAAGCATACACTGTAAGTATTAGATAACTAAACATTAGAATAAATTATTAATATCTGTATAAACTTATAAATAAAGTATAATATCTATTAATAATAATAGGACTTTTAAGTAAGAAGGTTAATGGAAGGAACTTATAAATATAAGTGCCCTTTAGGAGACTTCTTAAGGTATATGTAAGACTGTAATAAAGAGTACCTAAAGTATTTAAATTATAATAAAACTAGTTATTAGCTGGAATAGCTATTAGAAGGTATAAACAGCACGCTTAAATTAAAAGTAAGGCTTTAGTATTAAAAGAAACTGTACATTTACGACTTAAGTAAATAAAAGGAGTATATTTAATAAATCTATAAGTCCTAACTTAGAGGACATATAGGCTGAGTAAAGACTTTTATATAAGTTTAGTAAATATACACCTTCTTAAGAATAAAAAAGCTAGTTAAAGAAGTAGTTAATAACTGCAATGTCTATTACTGAAAGTAGAATTAGCGTTATAAGCTTTATAAGCTTCTTAAACCACTCCCTATACTATAAGTGTTATAGAGTTTAATCTCGCTTAATTTCGTTATTAGGATTCTAAAGTCTAGGGACCTTATTATAGGGGTTACTTATAACTAAATCCTTATAATAGTCGATAGATTAACAAAATAAGCTTACTTTCTGCTAATCTTAAAGGATATAACTGTAAAGTAACTTACTTATGTTTTTAAGAAAGAGGTAGTTTCATAACACCTCTAGCTAGATAATATCATTACAGATTAAGATAAGCTAATTATGTCGAAGTTCTAATAAGGACTAATACGGAGAATAAGGGTAAAGAGTAACCTTTCAACAGCTTTCTACCTACAGATAAATAGCTAAATAAAGTGAGTTAATTAAGTACTTATAACATATCTCTAAGCTTACGTTAATTATAAATAAGATAATTAATTTAAGTTATTACTAATAATACAGATAACTTATAATATAATACTAGTTAAGTTAACAGGTATATTACCGTTCTTTATTAATTACGGTAAGGAGCTTAAGCTCCATTAAAGCCTACCTACAGGTACCTCCTAAGTTATAATCCGTGTAAATTAGATGTAAGAGCTATATAACCACTTACAAGCTAAACTTAAGTTCACACGTGAATAAATAAAGAAGTTTACTAATAAATACCAAACTAAGTAACCAGCGTTTAAGAAAGGACTTTATTATAATAGCGAATAAGTTAAAGGACCGACTCTTCAGGAGGGGAACTACGTCTACCTTTTTTCACAAAACTTATATTTGAAACGACTTAATAAGAAGTTTAACTTTAAAAGGTACAGACCGTTCCAAATTAAGAAAAAAATCGCCACCTCTAATTACAAACTAGACTTACCTGCTAATATAAAGGTGCAGACTAAGGTTTTTTACATCTTACTTCTGGAACCTGCACTAAAGGGAGTTCCATTAGAAAAGAAGATTAAGATTGACGTTAACGAGGATAAGTACGACGTTAAGGAAGTTATAAATTTACAAAAGGGAAAAAACATATTTAAATATCTCGTTAAGTAGTTAGATTACAGCCCTAAAGGTAACTTGTAAAAGCTAATTAAAAACCTTAAGTGCCTAGACCTGATTACGGAATTCTACTAAAAGAATCTAGACCAACTAAAACTAACAATAAGAACCAGAAATAAGATAAGATCTGATATCTAAATTACTATACTAAAGAGTAAGATTACTGTAAGACCTAAAGTTTAAAAAGCGGTAGGAAACTCTTTAGTAAGTATAAAAGGATATTTATTAAAACCTTTAACTAAGGTTATAAAGACCTTAGACTTAATAAGGAGGCTAGGCTTTTAGAGCCCCTAGTAAGCTTCACATAAGAATAAATACTATTAAGGAAAAAAGAAGTCAGTAAAGAGAAATAAAGAAAAGTCACCTTAGACCCTCTAGCCCTGAAGGGCAAGGATTTAAAGCGATAGGAGACCTTTATAGGACTTAGACCTATAATCTCTTACTTTAGGAAGTAAGCGTATTACTACTGCGCTAAAAGGCCGTTTTCGTTTATTAAAAGAAGGAGGTTATAAACCAAGTTATAAAGCGGCCGCTTATTATAAAGACCCCGTTAGGAAGTTCCCCCAGTTAAAAGACTCTACGTCTTTAGGAGGAGCGGCTAGCTTAGCCTCCTTACTTTCCTAAAACTCTAGTAACTCTACTTTATAATTAAACGCTTTCGCAGCCCAGTCCTTAAGGCGGGACTGTTATTTATAAAGGTGCGTTAAATATACTGACACCTTTTAAAGCTTAGTAGTGGTTTCGTGGAGCTGTTAAACAGCGGACTTAACTTATAAGTCAAAGTCCTACTTTTCAATAAGGAGAGTCTTTAACTTCGTTTTATTAACATTAAAAGCGTTACATTAAGAAGGCCAGTACCTCTTTAAATAGTAATTGTAACTGTCAGACCGGTTCGAAACCTAATAGATAAGCAGAGGGTTAATAGACTTATAAAAGGAATAAGGAGACATTTCGCTACTAAACGCGTATATGTAAGCTGTAAGGTTCAGACGGCAGTTAATGCTTTTACCCTATTCCCGTTTTAAGACCCAGGAGCCAGACACTTATTATATAGTGAAGTAGTAAAAAGGGAAAGCTTACCTTTTAAGTTCTTTATAAGAAAAAGAACGTTAAAGAGGGGGAATTATATAATAACCTTATAAGCTGTTACTTAAGCTAGGGTAGCCTGATAAATCCCCTACAGAAAGAACAGTGCAGGAAGACAGTGCACACTGTCCAGGTGTATTAAGTTAAAGGTATAAAGACCTAAAGCCCTTATAATTAATAAGGTGCTACTTACAGTATACTAAGTGCTTGCATCGTAAGTAGGAGAAACCTTATAAGCAGAACGCTCGTGTAGTATAAAGTGCTTATATAACAAGCACTTATAACACTATAAGTAAGGTATAAAGTACCTTTTAATTAGTTAGTATAGATAGCTATAGTTATACCCACAACTACCGTAAGGGACTTTAATTCCTCACGCTAATATTTAATTATTTATTTATATCTTACTATTCAGACTCACTTTTATATATTATAATAACAGCGACCTACAGTAACATTAAACCCCCGTTTAGGAGTGCTAGCTTAACAAGCCGTCTTCGGAACGCCCCTTACCTGTTAGCGTCCTGCTATACGTTCTGTCTTAACCCGCACCAGTCCTCTCAAGGCCTGTGTCGGGTGCAGGTCGTAATATTTACACCTATCCTTTATATTAATCCTTATTAGAACTTTAACATAATTAGTTTATCTTAATCTGTAATAATATTATCTAGTTAAAGGTGTTATAAAATTACCTTTTTCTTAAAGATATAAGTAAGTTACTTTACTGTTATATCTTTTAAAGTTAGTAGAAAGTAAGCTTATTTTATTAATCTGTTAATTATTATAAGGATCTGGTTATAAGTGACTTTTATAATAAGGTCCTTAAACTCTAGGATCCTAATGACGAAGTTAAGTAAGATAGAACTTTATAGCACTTATAGTACGGGGAGTAGTTTAAGAAGCTTATAAGGTTTATAATGTTAGTTCTACTTTTAATAGCAGATATTACAGTTATTAACCACTTCCTTAACTAACTTTTTCATTCCTGGGAAGGTGTACGTTTATTAAGCTTATGTAAGGGTCTTAGCCTAGCCTATATATCCTTTAAGTTAAGACTTATAGACCTATTAGATATACTCCTTCTGTTTATTTAAATTATAAATATACAGTTTCTCTTAGTACTAGAGCCTTACTCCTAGTTTAAGTGTGCTGTTTACACCTTCTAATAACTGTTTTAGCTAATAACTAGTTTTATTATAGTTTAGATGCTTTAAGTACTTTTTATTACAGTTTTATATATACCCTAAGAAGTCTTTTAAAAGGCATTTATACTTACAGGTTCCTTCTATTAACCTTCTTATTTAAAAGTCTTATTATTATTAATAGATATTATACTTTATTTATAAGTTTATACAGACGTTAATGGTTTATTCTAATATTTAGTTATTTAACATTTATGGTGTATATTTTAATATACTGTTCCCTGTTTCGTTAAATATAATAACGGGGATTAGGACTAGATTAGTATCCTTATAATCCTGTCTTTAATTAAGAGTATTAACTTACTTATTATCTTTTCCTTTAACGTAGTGAATTTAGAAGTGGAACAGGGTTATTAACTTAACTTATTATGCTTATTATAAACTAAGTTCCTTTATTAGGAAATACTGGAGATTATTATAGTCTGAAAAGACTTAGACTGGTTTTTCCATGCCACTTAAATATAGTACCTACTTAGTAAAGTATTAAATAATCGTTATTAGTTTCTTATTATAAATTAGATATTATAAGGTTAGGCTGTGGATTCCTTTTAATAAAAAGGTAACTAGGTGGCGTTTCTTATTATCTTAGACTTAACTAAGTTCTCTATTAATAACGAATTTTAAGGAGTCTGTTTTAACTTAGAAAGGCTTTAAAAAATCAGGGAGGGTTAAGATTAGTATTGTAATAAAGGTGTGCTTAAGGTCTTTAAACGCCTTTTACTGTTTATTAATCTACTTAAACAGTTTACCCTCTCCTGTAAGCTTATATAATAGTTTTGCGATCTTTATAAAATACTTAATAAAATATTAATAAAAGTTTATAAAATTAATAAAGGCTTATAACTCTTTTTAGTTCTTTAAAGTAAGCTAGTCCCTGACTGCCTTTATCTTCTCTGTTTAAATTTTAAGCTTTTTAAGGGTTACTTTAAACCTTAAATAGTTTAGTTCTTAAATATAAAAATAGCTTTTTTCTAGGTTTACTATCAGCTTTACTTTTTTAAAAGCTGTTAAAACCTATTATATATATTTTTAGTGTTTTTTTAAAGTTTTAGAGTAGATTAAAACGTTATTTAAATATATAAAGATAAACTTATTAAGGAAGGGGTAGAGAATATTATTAATAAGGCCTTAAAAGGTTATAAGGGCGTTTATTAATCTTATTAATATAATATAGTACTGGTAATACCTGTTACGAGTTTAAAAAACCGTCTTATGCTTATCCTCTTCCTTCACTCTAATGTAGTTAAACCTTATAGGGAAATTAAAGCTAGAGAACTAATTTACCTTAATAATCTGTTCCCTTATTTCCGTAATAAGTAATAATAGGTAATAATTTTTAATTATATCCTTATTTAACGTTTAGTAATTAATAACTATATATAGCTTACTATCTCCCTTCCTTAAGACGAATAGTACTAAGTACCCTGCTGGGGACTGGAACTTTATAATAAATCCGTTTTTCAGATTTTTATTAATGTACTCCCTTAAGGCTTCAGCTTATTAGGGGTTTAAGTGGTAAGGCTGGAAGTTATAGAGTTTCGCTCCTGGCTTTAACTTAATTTTATAGCCTTATAGTCTGTAGTCTAGTAGTTATAGTATCTTTTTTTAAAATAGGGTAAACTTCCTATATTCCATAGGTACCTTAGATAAGTTAACTTCCTCACTTATCTATAAATTAGTCTTTTACTTCTTTCTACTTTTTAAATTATTATTTAAGTAATGTAATAGACTTTTTAATCCTTTAACCATTTTAATAAACTTAACCTAAACTGTGTTTAATTTTAAGGGTTTAACGTGCTTTTAAACGCTTTATGTAACTTTAAAGCGGTTTAATGCCTTTTTAGCTTTCTTTAAACAGTGATCACAGTTAGGGGACTTATTAAAGGTAAGGTAGCTACTCCTTTAATTAATTATAAAGTTATACTTTTCTAGTTAGGGTAGACTTAGGATTATATTATATCCTGTAACTGGTGTAACGTTAAAGTCTACTTATTATTTATCCCTGTCTACTTTAATTAGGAGTGGTAAGTGGTAAGTGACTTTACTGTTATTATATTAATATAGACCTCCTTCTCTATTTTAAATAGGAATAGCCTTTTTATACTCTTTATTAGGGAGTTTCCTTTAATTAATTAGTAAGGGGTGTATTAGGTTAGAGGCACTCCTGTTATTAATTATTACTTTTACCTTAAATGGCCTTCCTTTTCCGTCTATTAAGTTAACACTAACAGAATAATACTTATACTCTTTTAACATTTAAGTTATAATAACTATCTATCCTTAAGGTCTTATTTAGCTTAACCTTTAAGTGCCTTTTCTTCTCTTTAAGGTTTTTACTAATTAGTAAACTACTAGTTTCTAGCCTTTTAAAGGGCCTGTAACCTTTTCCTAACTCCTTTTAAAAAAACTGGCAGCTTTAATATACCTAGTGATTAACCCTTCCTAGGTTCTCTCGCTTTAACGTCTAATTGACCTTAAATGGTTTAATATTTTTAAAATCTTTAATAAGTTAATAATACGCTTTACAGGACTGGATCGCAGTAATGTCTTTTTATTCTTAAATCCGTTAATAGTTTTCCCACTTCTACCACTCTTTAGCTTTTCCGTTAAGGTGTAATAAGTATATTATAACTAGGCAGTTATTAAATACTTCTCCTTACCAGTATATAATAAGGGCCTAGTTAATTATAATAACTTTCCACTTACTGTTAGACTCTCTCGTTAAGGAGTAAGAGACCTGGTAATAAGCCGGTTTTAACTTTATCTTAACAACAGTGTAATCTTGTCTTTATACATTAGGGAAGTGGTTATAAAGAGCCTTAAGTCCATTATGTTAGTTAAGAGTACAGTTGTCGTATATATAATTAATCTATAATACGTTTTTATAACTGGGGTAGTTAAGGTTAACTATAAGTGTTACAGTTATAAAGTACAGAATAGGAGGAGTAGCGCCTTATTTCTTCTCTTCTTCCACTTACCTTTATATTCGTTACTTCTTTTAAACCTTTTCCCAGAACTTAAGTAGTAGTAACCTAACCTGTTCTTTTATAAAGTAGCCTTTTTTAACAAGTTAATACTTAAGTTAATTAGTAAAGTGAACTTTATTACAGAGTTATAACTTAATTTCTACTACTTTATTTTTAAACGTTATAATAAAACCTTTAACTTATAAGTCCTCTACTTTATCTACTAGTTCTTAATATTTCTCCTTTAACTTTTAGACCCTCTACTGGTATATTTGCTTCGTGCCTTCTTAAGGGACCTTTAAGGTACCAGTTTAAGGCACACCAGCTTTAATACAGGGTAGTTATCTAAGCTGTCTTTCTTTTAAGGAAGTAAGGGTGCTGATTTACTTAACGTGCTTAAAATGTTTAAAAGTCTTAAAGGGTATTATTAAAAAGAACTTCCATTTTTCTAACTTGACTCTCTTAATTTACTCTCTTTCACCTTCTAACACTTACTTTATTACTTAAGTGGTTTAAAGGGTTAGTTTTTCAACTCCTTTTACTATTTTAATAAAGTTTAAGTTAGGGTCCTTTTTAGACTTCTTTAGTTCCTAAGCTTATAAGGTGAGGTTTTTAAGACCTGTAATAGCTAATTAAAACATCTCTTCTTAAAGTTAGTCTTTAATAACCTATATCTTTAATAGTTTTAAGTTTCCACTTTAATGTCGGTCTGTAATGACCTGCACCTCTATAGTTAACTCTTCTAAGATACCTTTAAGGATTAAATATATTATATCTCAAGGTTTTTCCTTTTCTTCCTTATCTCCTAAGTTACACTTATCTATCTAGGTGTAGTCCTTTTTATTACCTACTATCTTAATATAGACATCTCCTAAGTTAAACCTAATATGTTTCTCTCTCTCTGGAACAGGTTTTTAATTAACCTGTTTTAATAACAGGTACTGTTATATTATATATCCTTTTTTATTATAATTAAAACATTAAACCTATAATAGGTCTTTAAACTGCTTTTACTGTTATTATCATTAAGGTTTATTGTAATTAAGTTAATTTTAATAATTTACTATACTAATATCTATTAACCTAGGGTGGTAACCTGTTACAGTTAATTAATTCCCCTTCTTTAGCTTACTTAGCTGGTAAGGGGTCTGTTCTTTTTAAAAGTTCTTTTAATAATAGTAATTATAATACCAGTTATTAGCCTTAATAGCTATCTTAACTAGCTTTTACAGATAGTTTAATTAATCTTCTTAATAAAGGTCTTTAATAATATACTCCTTTAAACTACTTTAAAACAGTATTATTAAGGCCTCTTAACTAAGTTTAGTTTTTACTACCTTTAACTTAAAGCGTGTGGAGAACTTAAGGATTAAAGATGTCTGCTTTAAAGTTATAAGGTATTATTTAGCCCGCTTTAAGGCGTTTAGTTCTTTAAACTTAATCTGGAGCTGGTTAATAAAGACGTTAAAATCGTTAAAAAGAGCCTAAGTCTTAAGGGCCTCTTTACACGCTCTGTCCACAGAAAGGTTATTAATTATCTTTATATAGGGTTTATATTAGTAAGCGGTTACTTTATCTAATAAGGCTTTAATAAACCTAACCTTCCCTTCTTCTTTAAAGAACTGCTTATTATAATAAGTGATATAACTCTGGAGCTAAGTTATCTAGGACTCTAATTACACAGAATCTCCTTTAAAACGCGATAGCGGGGGGAGTTTTACCCATTTCTTTTATAAACCCCTAAGGTTATTATTTTCTAATTTAATAACGTTAAGTTAAGCCTAAAGTTTTTCAATAAGGCTAATACGGCTTTTAATGTCTTTAGGGAAGGCTTTATTAAGTTCTTTAACCAGTCCCTATTAATTAAGGTTTAAGTCTTTAAGGTGTATAGTTAACTTATTAATAATAGGGAGTTAAGGTTAAGCTTATACTTCCTTAATCTCCTTACCTTTTTTAAAGGACGACATATTAATAGTAAGAGAGAGGTAATATCTAGGAGTTTAATAAACAGCATTTAAAACTAAGACACTAATATCGTATTATAACTTACACCTAACATAGGCTTTAAAAGGACTGGTACAGGTTAAGATAAAACGTATAACAGGACGTTAACAGGTAAAGGGCGTTTTAAAAACGGCTTATTAAGTTAACACTCTTAAACAGGGGGTTTAATATCATTATAAATTGCTGTTATTATAATATATAAAGGTAAGTCTAAACAGTAAGATATAAATAAATAATTAAATATTAATATGAGGAACTAAAGTCCCTTACAGTGGTTATAGGTATAACTATAACTATCTATATTAACTAATTAAAAGGTACTTCGTACCTTACTTATAATACCGCAAGTGCTCGTTATACAAGCACTTTACATCATATAAGCGTTCTGCTTATAAGGTTTCCCCTGCTCGTGATGTAAGCACTTGGCATGCCACGAGCAGCGCCTCATTAGTCGTAGGGGCTTCGGGTCTTTACACCCCTGGCCCAGTGTATCTGGACGGTGTATACCGTCCTTCCACACTGTTCCTTCTGCGGGGGATTCGTCGGGCCGCTCCGGCCCAAGTGACGGCCTGCATAGTCGTCATAACATTCTGTCTTAACCTATTTAAACCTGTTAAGGCTTATGTTAGGTGCAGGTTATAATATAATATTAGCATTACAGATTTAAACGCTGTGTATTAAACTCCTAAACACCTCCTTCCTCCCCTTACCATATCCACACTACCTCCTACTAACCCTTTTAAGGGAAATAATAACTAGGTTAAAGATGATAATATTTTATTACTTAACACAGCTATTATAAGAGCTGATATGGAGGATGAAAGAGAGCTGTCCTGTAAGGAGTTATTAGAAGCCTTTAAATTTACGGTAGAACTATAGCTATAATGATTAAAAAAGCCTTAACTATCTAACAGCGCCCTTTAAGACTTAAAACTAGCTAGCTATTTAAGTTTACCAGTAAGAGCGCTAACTTGTTTACCTAGCTTACTTATATAATAGTGTAAAGAGACGTTCTCTGAGGTTAAAACATTATGCGGCTGTGTTTAAGCTGCAGATTCATGGGGCAAAGACGGGAAAATAACAAGTGTTATTTTGCCAGCCTTTTAAAAGGCAAACGAAGTTGTCGGTAATGGCTGTCTAAGTAATATCTAGATACTATATCCTGGATACCAGCAGTGACAGATGAACACACTTGACCACCCTGTCTGCTGGTGGTCTACCAGATCAAAACCTTCCCCCGGTCTTAACTTCCAGG
>Ga0247781_1000544_pt1 | contig 11797 bp, 11 predicted proteins | sample UWRJL184509B5_FD_179922 | JGI IMG/M metagenome (GOLD analysis project Ga0247781, IMG submission 179922) | Plant litter microbial communities from Arlington Agricultural Research Station in Wisconsin, United States - UWRJ-L184-509B-5 | ecosystem: Environmental > Terrestrial > Plant litter >...
CCAACCCTTGATGATGAAATGCTCACCTATGCCTCAGTCTCCCTCCCCGCTGATTTCCTCGTTTGGATCGCCTCGCCCGAGGCCAAGTTCCTCAACGGGAAGATTGTCTTCGCCGCCTGGGACGTCGACGAGCTCAAGAGCCGCGAGAAGGAGATTGTTGGGAACTCGCCCCTTACTGGCGAGCTGTGGGTGAGCTACTCTGGCTTCCCGCGTTACGTTGGTGGTCATGCTCTTGGAGGACGGTAGATTAGAGAGCTGGTGTTGGGTGCGGGATACTGGGCTGTCTACCTAACTGCCGTCCTGGGATGTATAGGTCTTGTGGGTTTGGACTGGACGCACGACTATTAAATGGATGAATCAAAGTATCACCCAAATTCAAGTTCTGAAAGTGTGAGCATTTGACTACCTTTGGCCCTCCGCTTTCTTGTTAATCTCATCCGCGAATGATATCTACACATTTAAGGCCACGCCTCTGATTAAATTTGCGTCCAAGCCCCTATCTAAATTTCCAAACCCGCTTCTAACACGAAGACAAACCCCCCACCAACCAAGCAATTACCACACCACACCACACCCAGCCAGTTTGGTCACACAACCACTCTCCCCGTAGCCTCCTCCGTCACAACCCTCAACTTCCCCCGCAGCAAAGCCACAACACTCTCCAACAGCATCCCTCCCTCCCCTCTCCCTCCCGCACACTACGCGTCACGGTACTTCTGCGTAAACTGCAGCACCACCTTCGCAATCTTCGCTAGCCTTTCAAACTCGCCCTGCTCGTCTGGCTAGTGATGGAGCACAGCGTCCATCAACGCAATGCACGCCGTCACCACGAGAAGGGCTACGGAGGGCTTCTATGAGCAGGGGCAGACGAAGAGTCCCGAGCTAACGACCTATGAACACGCAGATTCTTCTTCGGCTCGCAGGGCGAATTGTTTTTGTCTCTCTCGATAGCAGAGGTCGAGCTGGCATTGACGTGCCTGACCTATCTTTCGTTTCGATCTTTCGATTCGATATGCTTGGAACACCTCAGCTTGCCCGGATATTGGAAGCTTCTGCGCCAGCAAATCATCCTGCTTTTTCAATACGCTGCCAACTCCTGGCTACACCATGTCCGCTGTTGTTCCACGATGCTGGAAAACCGCGAGCTCAGCGAGAGCGATGCACGGAATTATCTGAAAGTGAATCTTTCCAATTTATTCTCCGCGCGCCAACGTTCTCACCTGAGCATCCAAACTCTAGTGGCAGATCTCCTGTAATTTGCTGGATTGGCCGCAAGCGCAGAGCATCAGCTCTGGTTAGGCCGATCACACGACTTTGTAACAAAGCTGCAATCTGGCCAGACACCACACGATGGTACGGACCCCCTCGCTATAGCTGCGCACCTAGTTTCGCGCCATAACTTATTTCTAACTAAGGTACGCGTCTCTTATATAACCTAGTCATGGTCTGTGCCGCCCTGATATAGTTTCGGCGAGAACTTGACCTGATGTTCTGTCCCGCATCCGAGCACGCAGCAGAATGCGTTTGCCCAAAGTTAAAGCGTCTGTACGGAGAACGCACGTTTCAATACGATCTTATAGCGTGTCAGTTCTACTTACGGGGGTTTAACACGTTGCTAGAGCGCGAGCAGCATCTCATACTCCACCGCAAGCAGTTTAAATGCCCCGAGATAGGCTGCTTATTTGCCGATCTGGGCTTTTCAACAAACGCGGATCTTTCAAGGCATATGCGGGCAACACATAAGCAACGCGCTAAGGTTGAAAGCAGCATCACGAGCTCGGAGTTGTCACGGCTGCCACAGAACGACATCTACCAAATCCTCCAGGATTCTGTCAGAGACGACCAGCTGGAATTAGCCAAAACTTTGCTTGCCATGATCAAACATGAGCCTAGCTTCCCAACCCGGCTGCGGCATCTATTTTTCTTAGCGTCCGCAAAAGCATCGGGGGATATGCTCACCTTTATTCTCGATGGTGCCCCGACAAACGCCAGTCCAGCCCTCGATCTTAAGCAAGATTTAGCGGTCGCTATTAATGGATAGAAATTTTACACCGCGAATGATTTGTTGGAGCGCGACGCCGACGTCAACAAGGAAGCATCATTTCCTAATAGCGAAAGACCCAACTTCCTAAACGAAGACAAATCTCAACAGCCACGACGTGTCAGTTAGAGTCGCTAGCTAATGGTGCCCATAAACCGCGCCTTTGGATTTCTAGACACCGCAATCATCCATCTGCTAGTCGACCGCCACAATGCAAATGTCAACCTTTTCACAGGCTTCGGCTTCGTCAATTGCAGGGGCATTTTCGCCAACTATACTGATGACGACCGGCTGAGTCACATTGCAGCCTCAAGCTTATTTCATGAACGCAAAAATTTCGAGGACGGCTTCTCCTACACTTTGACTCACAAGTACATGTCGATACTAGAGTTCTGCTTAGCGAATGGGGCGGATGTACTAAGCATCCTTAAAAGGCCCGGTCAGACCCAGCTTTCCAGGTTCTTGACCACATTTTTATCTCATGGGCAAGGCATGAAGAAAAGGGGCAAAATACTGAAAGTTATACTCAGGAACTGTGTGACTCAGGTTCTTGGGGACGACATCCGAAGACTTGGAGACAAGAAGCCGGATCTGGTGAGGGGCGCCGAGCTGTACTTTGACACCACATGGAAAGATATTGTCGATGGCGCGCAAGGGAGCGATTAGTAGCATCTAGATACTGTGGCGTGAACGAGACATTATTACCTGCGTCGGTAGTGACTCGGGGCGCTCGTTCAAGCTGTCCCAGTCTTCTAGTTTCGGTTTTGTAATACTACTGTAACCGCTTTTGTACATAGAGATGCTTTTCTTGGAGCGTGCCTCTCTCAAAAAGGGGCTAAGCCTTGACTCTTTAACAGCCGAAGAAACGGTATCCTCAAGGGCAAATACTCGTGCCAAGGGCAGACGGTGCCCGATGAGAGTCGTGTTGGTCAAGTGTCTATCTTAAGCTTTGGCCTCGTTGTACCGGCTGTCTTGATGGCATGGGGGCTTTACGGGACTGGCATTGGGCTGTATCGTATTCAGTACAGAAAGACAGACGGCTTATCTCGGCGGGCCAAAGGTTTATTCTGCTCACACGGGCTATGATAGAGTTGATATCACGGCTTCGATTCCCCGGCAATAAGTCTATAACCGCCCTCCGCATCCAACAACGCAACTCGCATGCCGTCTCTGTCTCGCTTCGCCGCCCGTGACCTGTACGCCGCCTGTTCCGCCACGCGCAGCCGGGATTGTGTCTGTTCGTTAAAACCGTATGCCAACACGGGATACGTACTCTCCTTCCACGCTGGTAATCCAAGCCGGTGTGTCTGGATGAGAATGCCAACGAAATAAACACTACCTAAGACGAGCGTAAGGATGAGCAAAACGAAGAAGCTCCATTCAACTTGGATATGGAGAATAAATTTCTCCTCGAGTCCCGAATGTACCGCGTCGGATGAGTCCCGTAGTTGCACTGTCAACCGGCTTGCTACATTTGCGAATGTCGCCGTGAGATTGGTGGAGTTGTACAGGATATCGGGCACGTCGTTATCAAAATACGGATTGTTGTTGGGGTAGACGAGAAATCCCTTGACTGGTCGGTCATAGCTCTGATAGGCTTTTACTGCGTCGCCCGAGACCTGAAACATACTGGACATCACTGCTTGTAGGCCCCTTATCGTTGCCTGGGTGACATTGAATTTCCTCTGGACCTCAGCTCCGGCTGACTGAGAGAGCTCTGAACCGGGAATAACAATCTGCAGGTCAGTACGGAAGACAGAATGGTCGGCGAAGCTCAGGCTACGCTCGTCATATGATTCCCATGCTTGATGTGTTGGCTGATAGCCGTGTTTCTGATGGTCCGCCGCTCTCCATGATCGGCGTTCTCGAATCGCCCATGTCCCGATTTCAGTCTCGGACAGTACGCCATTGTTTGCCGACGCTTGGTATGCTTTGGCGCAGATATACAGTCCACATTCAGTCGCAGTGGGGGGTGAGTCTTCCCAGCTCACATTTTCATGCTGATAGCCATCTCCTGCACGCATGATGAGAAGCGTAGCAACCGTAGTATTGAGGTCCCGGAAGCTGACCGACGTGGAGTAATCTCTATTCATAAATGCTGTGAGAAGAACTGACATCCTATCCGGGCTATTCGAACCATCATTCTTTCTATTGAAATGCATGATGTGGCCGTATGAGAGTGTGTAGTTGGTGTAACTCCAGCCGCCGGATGAGGTTTGGTACTCTGTGTAGTAATCAGTCGCGTTATAATAGCTGGCTTTACCGGATTGCTTGATGCTCAATTTCGAGACGTCATTGCAACGACTGCAAAAAGCAGCGGTTGTGTACAAAGGCCATGTGCAGTTCCCTGTGCCACATTCGAAGCGAGTGTTTCCTGACGAAGGATCCGAAAGTCCGTCAAAGAAAGCGCCGGTAAGTCTGAAATCGGGAAGGGTGGTGCTGGGATCCATCTCACGGCCGTCTGGGAATGGCAATATATTGGTAACGTCATCCGGGCGTATTCTTCCAAGGCTGACATAGTTAGCCACCTGGAGTGTACCCGCAGAACTAGTCACGTCTTTCTGACCCCTGAGTGACACGGTTGCTTGCAAGCTGGGATCGACAAGGAGCGCGATGATGGTGACAAACGCTCCTAGGGAGGCCCAGTTGCTTCAAGGTCTCTGTCAGTCAAGATACTCTTCTGAGGGGCAAAAACTATACTCACGTCGCTCTTGACCACCACAGCAAACTGGCGCTCCCCCACGGCCCGCGACTCGCTTCGTCAAACTTCTCGAAGACTCCAAGTCCGTCCTGGCGCATGCGAAACCAGTTCCATTTATGCTGCCCAATAGCGCCGCTGACGGCAAAGGCAAGCGTAGCCTTGGAGACAACGCCCAATGCTGATATGACCGTGTTGAGAGAAATGGTGGAGGATCCCCACTCATCCAGCGGTTTTCCGTCATAGAGCGACAGGACGACTGCAGCGGAAACCGTTGCCGCGAGGGAGATGATCAAGGCTCCAAATTCAAGACCCCAGGCCGAGAAAAGGGGTTGGCAATCCTGGCGGGAAGGAGGCGCGCTGGATTGCTCTGTGTTTCCTGCGGCGGAAGGTGGATGCGTTGCGGTTGCAGTGCTGTCTGCCAAGGCAAGATTGCGGTCGGGGGGATTCCTATCCGGAAATTGTGTTGATTGAGCGCGAGTTGATGAATCCTCCGAGGCTCTGGGGGCAACCGGAGCGGTGTTTGTCGTTCGCTCAGTAATCTCTTGGTAGAGAAGATTCCCTAGGGATTGTTGCTGAGTCGAAGCGTGCGACATCATTACGCTTTCCGCGAGTCGCACTGAGCTACTAGGTTTCCTTTTTCACCTTTGCAACCGATAGACAGACGGGGGTCCACAACACGCAATAGCCGCAGAGTCTCTTGTATTGTACTATGAAGACTGACCTGGAAACAAAGTGAGGCTGAACAGCCTAACAATCTGCGCCCGAATCCACTGGTGCTGCGAAGTAATTAGGTATCCCCCCTAATTTTAGCCCGAATTTCGACCCAGTATTCTCACGATCTCATTGGATTGCATAAACCTTTGCCTAATTGGGGGCGTTTTCATGCAAAGCTCGGTGATTCCAATCCCTGCTGCCCTGTGCATTAAATCTGTGGCGTTCTGATGAGGGTGGTGGGCATTCCGCCAATGAAGAAGAGAATGTCTATTTACACTATAGCCTTTGGCTTATTTGCACTATAACCCCATCTACCCCCATATATAACCCTAACCCCCGCATGTCATTCCACCCGCCATCATCCACCCCGCCAATTCTGCCACGACCTCAAACACCACACGGTATCGCTCCAACTACGAATTTTATATCACAAAGGCAAGTTTATCAATCGCGCACGATTGTCCGGGATAATTGGGTGTTTAGATGGCCTGAAACGACCCGGCGCGTGGTGCTCTAGACGATCTCAATCCTGGGTGCTAATGCGATAAATATCAGCGACGATAACCGCGATTCCGACTACAATGGCGACATTGAGCCTGACGTGTAGCCTTTCTCCCACCCTCCTCCAAGCCACAGACTCTCTGCGGAGCTATACTGCCTGCGTAGTCAATTGGTTTTTTATTCGAGAATCGGTAGAACTGAGCTTAATTGCGATGAATTCGATCGATCAATCAACTGAACCGCAGTCGCAATTGCGCGTGGATGCGACCGGGGTGGGAGGGTGCGGGGTTAGGGTTATGTATGGTGGTGGGTGGGGTTATAGTGCAAATAAGCCAAAGGCTATAGTGCAAATAGACATTCTCTTAGTGATAACCAACAATTTCAGCGACTGGCTCAGACTGCCTTGCAAGGCCTACACAGCTTCCGCATCTTGTTGACTGGAAAAAGCCATCTTGATGTTTGTACGAGGGTAGTTCGAACATCCACGGGTAGTTTCGCTAGCCTTCACACCGCTAGCGGTGAGTAGCAATCTGCCTTGCGTTTTAGCATATCCAACAGTGACCAGTCGTCCAGCGTCCCCTCAAAATTTGCTTTAGCTGCACCTGATTTGAGCCGACTTTGCGCTGCCACACCGCTTTAGGCCGCCTGCATACCACTGACCAAGCGGGGCTGTGGCAAACATGGGGGTGTAGCCGCGAACACCGCCTTTCTCACACCCTCAAGTATAGCTCTTCGTCTCCTGACGACTTTCCCAAGATAACGCCACTCCATCAGCCGTTTTTGAAACTTATGGCTAGGTACCCCAACTCTGGGATATTACCATCGCCAACTTGAATTTGCTCCTCTCTGCTAATTATGCCTAAAACCCCGATTGGCAAGCGGCTACCTCCTTACAAACCTATCCCTTCGCTGCTTTCTCCAACTCATATTTGGCCACAGCATGAACATTCATTGGTATTGGGGGGACATTGGGGATCCCGTGCAAGGCGATCTACCTGTGGAAGATTCTGGTGAGCCTGTTGAACCCCCCCAGGATAGCGGTCTTGGATCCAGTTCGAATTCATCTGGCGGTCTATCTTCCAACGGGGCAGGCGAAAGTACGCTCACCATACCGTCGCTCCACCCCACTTTGGTTAGGATTGCACCATCTACGGCAGAACTTGAAGCAAGCACTCCCGAAAGCAGCGATAATGGGAACCTGGGCCCCGGGACGTTGGCAGGAAACCTGAAGGGAGCTAAGAGAAGCATCCAGGACATGGTGACATCCATGAAGAACAAGAAGATGAGGTTTCAGTGATCTTTATTTTACAAGTTGTATCGTAGGTAACAGACGCAGTATTTGGGGGCTTCGAGAAATTTTAAGATTTCAAACGCAAGGGCTTCCCAGTTGACAGCTACCTAGTGAGTTCCTTTGTCCCGCTCCACCCAAAAGATCCCTGGTTGTTTGATGCTCCAAAGATCCCCATTGCGGAAAAACAAAACCATCTCAACCCCTGTTCTATTGAATAGGTAACCCCCTTGTTCAGTCAGAATTGCAAAAGATGGGTATGGTGATGGAATGTAATGTAAGGATGGCCTGTGGCCGGTCTACATCTCGTCTCTTATTTTTATCGCCATTGCATTGAGCCCATTACTTTTGTTTTACACCATCCTTTTTTGACGGTTCATACCCCTGACTCGACCTCTCTATTCTCCACAACAGAACCAAGAGCACAACATTTGAAATGAGTGGCGGGACCGCAAACAACAATGTCGCCTTGATCCCCATCCCAATCCATGTAAACTGAACTGTCGCTACCTTACCCCAGTCGGGCACCAACACTGCAGTCGAGTTCTTGATGATCTATGAGCGCACCAACGCTGAAGTCAACCCCAAAATGTCCTCTATCTAGCGCGTTGTCCGAGTCGTTAAAGGCCTGAGGCGAGGATCTCCTAGAGTCGTCGACTGAGAGACCGTAGCCGCCGGAGCGGGAGATGAGGAGGTTGATGGTCTCGAAACAGCCACTTACACCGGATTTCTCGACGAGGATGCAATGTGCGGATGTTGCAACAGTTCGAGGAGAGTTGGTGAGACCGGTGATGGGTGATTTGGAGAGCAGGGGCGCAACAAGATGAGCATTTAGCTGAATATAGGGCTTGTACGAATAATCTGAGGAGAAAATCGAGACCAGTCATCAGCGGCTTCCGGCTCAGGGGGTCCTACCTCCTCACTCACTAAGCGCAAGGTCCAATGAAACTCGTTGCAGGGTACGCATACCTGCAGCAAACACTGCCATACCATAGCTTTACCACATGAATGCCCCTGGATGCGCAATGAAAGCCGTCCTAACCCAAATATCTGACATTGTCCGGGCACTCACTCAAAACCTTTCTCACTGCAGCTGTGTAGGTCGGTTGGCAGATAATTAGATTACTACTACTATTGTCCAAGACATCATGATCCTCGTGTTTTCCCAGCCATCATGCACTCAACTTTCCCTCTCCCTCCTCATTACCATCATTAGGTCCTCCTCCCCTCCAATCAGAATATTCAAGTGAATGTAGGTAGGTAGTTACCAATCTACCACTCCCCCTCCGCACACAACACCAGCGCCACATCCTTCGCCGACGTACAAGCCTTCGTCTGCGACCCGCCCGGGTTCGTGCCACTCGGCCACGTAATTGCCGGACAGCTGCCCTCGGCACTCGCCACAACCAGCTTCTTCCCGGGGAACACATCCCCAAACACCGAGCTCAGATCATACCACACGGTCGCGCCATCCAGGCTGTACGCAAAGTTGAGCTGCGGCGCGCCCGTGTACAGGCCGTCGGCGGCTTTGGTGATCTTGAGGGCCTTGCCACCCGTGACGGGGTCGCGCACAAAGGGCTCGGCGTAGGTGCCGGTGTTGGCGGCGAGGGTGGCGGGGGCGGATACGGAGGAGCCGACGGACCAGAGGGTTACGGACTCGGCGCAGTGGTTGATTACGCGGGCGGAACCGGCCGCGAGGGCGAGGGGGGTGGTGGCCGCGAGGGCGAGGAGGAGGGTGTTGGAGACCATTTTGAGGTTTGTTGTGGGTGGGTGTTGAGGTGAGGTGAGGTTGAAGTTGAAGTTGAGGGTTGGGTTGTTTGAAGCGAGTGTGGGGTTGAAGGCTGTGATGGGATGGAGATCAGGGGACGGTGAGAACAGAGATGGGAGCTGGGGTTATATACTCGATATTCATTGTTGGGGTGCTGAAAACAGGTACTTTTGACATGCCAACATGATTGCCTCACAAAGGTGACCACCCGTCGTGTTTGTGTGTCTCAAAATAGCAGGGGCGCGGATGTGGCTGCGGCTCCGAGGATTGGGCTCGCGAACCGGGCGGTTTGCTCCTCGAGGAACAGGCGCGCGGGCCGATACGAGGGTGCTCTGCGCGACTGCGAGCGAGGATGCGATACGCCTCCCGGCCCGCCGTCATACGAAAGGGACGCATGCATGTCATGTGAGTTGGGCATCGCCAATGGCCATATTAGGCTGACAGCTGACCGGCGCGCCTACAGACCAATTGTCGTATTCACACAATATTGCGGGGAATCCGTCGCCCTAAAGCGAGGCAAGTCGTGCCGCAGTGTTACACTCCACTCTCAAGGTCGTACCTACCGCAGTCGGCAATCAGATGCCGGGCAGGGCCCTACACCGCGCCGTAGCTGAGCTGACCAACTCGCTTGTCCCGGAAGGGTCTGAGCACAGCCATGGATATATATTGCGAAGGGATTCCGGGTTGCCGGCAACTTTCCAGTCCGGTGAGCACCACAAATACGGGATGCATTCATGTTGCATGCCCCGTTTGTCTCATCTCACTCGTTTCGCCATGAGACTGGCCCAGGACTGAGCCTGCTAGCTGCGAAGAGGTGCAACACCGTGTAACAATAATTGAGAGACCGGAACCGCGCATCGGGAGTGTCGTACGACTCCATCAGGCTTAATGTCCTAATTGATGGCACGGCGTCGCTTGCGGGGGCCGAATCTTTCCGGCTTACACTGCAAGCAGCACGCAACGACCTGCGATCTGCGGCCAGCCGACCCCACAGCCAAGGTCGCGACTGCCACTGCTGCCGTTGAGATCTCCGCTATGACGGTGATCCGAAGGAATCCATGGATGAGGCTCGTATTTGCAAATGTGGAGTGCAGCAGTTGGCTTGGCAGAGCCGAGTGCAACTCTACCTCACCGCAGCCACCGCATCGAAGGCGATCGAATCCAATATATCAAATGCCGCAATTGCCTGATATGATATCAGGTGATGCGAGGAGTGAATCATCACCAGCGCTGAGACCCCATTTCTTGCCTGTCCTGGGTAATCAACAGTTCTCGGTCTGGGCGGGCCTACATGAGCTGAGGGGGGTGTAGCTTTGGTACGGGGAATTTTAACTACCTGACACTACCAGTATTACTGACTATATCTACCTACATAAATTGGTAGTATCTATCTGTGTGTCGTTGAACCCGAGCAGCTGAGGGCAAAATGGGGGCAAGAACCAAAAAGACATACAACACCAGGGATTCGCTGGTCGTCACCGACCCAACTACTAGTCTGGCGGTCGCTGGCTTGTCTATGGGAGAGCGGACGGGATCCCGAATTTTCCAGTGCCTATGGTCGTATGTGGAAGATAAGGGTGGGAGACTGGTTTAAGAGCAGGGTGTCGATGGATCCAGGGGCCGGCTGTCATCACTTCAGTTTCCTTTTACTATCACTCGCAACCCAAACCAAGCCTGATTCAAAGACACAATATCAAGCAAATCCTATTACTGCTGCTATCTAACTTCGATAACTCGTCTAAACCCAACAGACGTCGATACCTTACTCTCACCCTACAACCGCCCCCGATACCTAATCTCCGCGGTCCTCAACACCACATACGACAAAAACGCCACCACCACCACCGCAAGCTCAAAGCCCAAGTCCCCCGTCTTCTTGGCAATCGGCCCCACATACCACGGATGGTGCATACTCGGGATAATAAACGCCCACGAAACCACCACCGCCCCCAGCGCACTCAGCCCCGAGGGCAGCGCCTTCCCATCGTTTCAGATCGCCGGGTCAAAGCTCTTGGGGTCCGCCTTGCGGAAGTAGATGTACTCGGTCACAAACACCGTGACCGACGCGCCTGCGTAGTAGCCGATGAGGCTGAGGAAGCCCGTGACGGCGGAGATGAACGACTTGGACGCGGGGATGGCGACGCCGATGATCGCTGCGGTCGCGAGAATAGAGAGGATCACGCGTGGGACTTTCTTGAGGATGGGGGCGATGGCCGGGAGGTTGAAACTGATGGTGTAGACGTCGCGGGCGCAGGTGGCCAGGACGGTCATGCCCTGCACGACGAGGATGAAGCGGCCGAAGTCGCCGAGGTGGGAGATGAGGATGGTGCCGATGACGCCGCCCATGCCGCGGGCCTTGAAGGCGGCAGACTACGCGGGGACGAGGGGCACGGCGCCGCCGATGGCGGCCCCGACGATCATGAGCAGGCAGAAGGGCACGGCGATGCCGAAAATGTAGTAGCAGGCGATGCGCAGCTTGGGGGTCTTGTGCGGCATGTAGCAGCTGTAGTCGCTGACGACGTTGGACTAGGTGACCATGTTGCCGGTGGCGAAGGCCACCATGCCCATGTAGTCCGTGGCGGAGACGTCGCGGGCGGGGGCTTGCTGCCAGAGCTGGTCGCTGGCGGCGCCGGCGAGGATGACGATGGCGATGAGGCGGGGATCCACGCCCAGCACGTGAAGAGGTGCAGCACGCGGTAGCCCATGAAGCCGATGACGAGGCTGATGGCCATGATGATGCAGATGCCGCCGTCGAGGGTGAGGGTGCCGGGCTTGGCGGCCGCA
>Ga0247781_1000545_pt1 | contig 11766 bp, 3 predicted proteins | sample UWRJL184509B5_FD_179922 | JGI IMG/M metagenome (GOLD analysis project Ga0247781, IMG submission 179922) | Plant litter microbial communities from Arlington Agricultural Research Station in Wisconsin, United States - UWRJ-L184-509B-5 | ecosystem: Environmental > Terrestrial > Plant litter >...
CAACCCCGTCTCCACCGAAAGGGGGCTTTGTGGTCCCCAGATCGCTCGACACATCGATACCCCTCCCGCTTCCTTCAGCAGCATCCACAAATCCACCTCCTTCCCTCCCATCCCAATCATCTCAGCGCGCCATCTCTTCAAAAACGGCTCCCACGCCGCCATAAAATCATTAATAATCCCATCATGCTTCACACCTAACGCGAGATGCGTAAAATGATCATCATGAAAGTCATTTCGGAATCCCGTCCCACCGTCGTTGCCAAGGAGCTTGCTCAGTATTCCGCCACCTAGATTGCCCATGCTGACGAGGAAGAAGAAGGGAATGAAGGTAAAGTCCCGAAAGCGAGATTTGGCATGGATTTGAAGGGTTACCATCGGCGAGGTGACGACGTAGGCTTTGAAGATTCCGAAGAGGAGGGAGGCGGTGAAGATGCCGTGCGGAGTGGTGTCGAGGTTGGCGAGGGCGAGGTGTTCTAAGGTGTGAGTTCCGTGCCGGATGAGTAGAGAAAGGGGGACCCGGATAGTAGGGGGCTCAGGTGTTACGAAGTAAGACAGGTATTATAATAGTGGTTCGTTATAAGGAGGAGAGGGCCCTTGACTTGGCTGCTTGAGGTTCTCATCCGCAAGTTGGCTAAATCTGGAAATGATCGGCGATACTCTTTTGCCCGTTGGTATCCGTGCTCCATTGTGTTTCAAGTGATGCAGACCCCCCGAATCATATCTGTCCTTGTCAAGAGAAAAGACCTCTCTATGATCTTTAAAGGCAGAAAATAAAAAATCCGCCCCTTCTAAGCGAATCAATTTGGGTTATGCTGCTTAGAGTCCACCCAAAGAGCCTTAGGTACTTTTGAGGTGTTAGTTAGGTTTGCTGACTCTGATGCGTGCAGGTGATGAGACTTGGTTGGGTAGTTTCCAAGGCCGGCGTTGATTGGATGATGCTGAAGGATCGGAAGATGATGGAATCTTCTGCCTCAGGCACCAAAGGAATGCGGGGACAGCTTCTCCTCTGTCACGACCATTTGGAATTGTGAAGCCCGAAGAGAGGAGAACAGATAACTTTTGCCCAAGTACTCTTTGACTCACAATACCTTACTTTTTCTAAGAAACTCTTTTCTAAGATGCTTTGCAAGATATGTCAGACCCTGCTATTCCGAGGGCTTGTCAAAGGCGAGTATGATAAAAGGCTCACGTATCATACCACGCTTGAATCTTTCACCACCGCTGCCAACAATGGATGTTACATCTGCCAACCCCTTCTCCGTGTCTCTTCTGGGGAGGTCAGCGACATCAAGAATCGGTTGGGATGGCCACAGACCTTTTATTTCTGCCACGACATGGTGGAGGGGCTCAAGCTGCGTATCCAGTGGTCTCAGATACCGCATTCGCACCCATATCCCCGCATTATTAGGTTCGAGCCCACTCCGGCCAACGTTGAGCTGACACCGGATACCATGGCGAGATCTCAGTCCGGATTGCCGACGGACGCCATAACGCTCGCAGCAACTCGGTGGATCACGACCTGCTTAGAGAAACACTCATGCATAAACAATGAACCCCCAGCATCATATCCCACACGCCTACTCCAAATCGATGCATCGACCATAAGGCTTGTCTGCACTGCTGAGGGAGACCCTGTCGGCCCGTACGCCGCGCTAAGCTATTGCTGGGGCCCGAATCCTCAATTCCTCCGTCTCACGACTTCCAACGAGGAACAGTTTCGTCGCGGCATCCCTCTCAACGACCTCCCCGTTGCATTTCAAGAGGCTATCGATCTCCTCAGGAGCCTTTCCTTTCGTCTGCTCTGGATTGATGCTCTGTGCATCATCCAGGACAGCAACGACGATTGGCTCCACGAGTCGGCAAGGATGTACCAGGTGTACAGCGAATGTCAACTGAACCTCTCCTTGAGCCGCTCCGAAAGCCCTAACGAAAGCTGCCTTTCAGGCTGGATCCCGGATGAGATACAGAGCTTCCCCCTTGACACCGCCTCTTTTCATCATGATTCCAACCCCAAGCCACCTATAGCTGGCCGGAAATTTCTAGTGCATCCTCAAAATAACAACGACGCGCTCAACAAACAACCCCTCGAACAGCGCGCCTGGGCGTTTCAAGAAAGACTACTTGCATCTCGGGTGTTGAGCTTTGGCCGCGGAGAGATGTTTTGGAGTTGCGCGCATCTTCCCATGGCGTCGGAAACGTTCCCGGACGGCTGCCAACTCGGCCGTTCCGACTCTGATCTGCTCACTGAAACGCTTACTCAATTTTGGCAACCATCACGATCCTCCATGGACTCCATGAGAGCAATTCCGGCGGAGGAGAAACTGAACGTGTGGGGAAAAGCTGTGAGAAGCTACCGAGCTCGCCAACTGACATACCCCGAGCGAGACAGCCTGGTGGCCATTGCGGCCATAGCAAGGGCGTTGACCCCGCCGGACGATCCCTACATCGCCGGCCACTTTCGGAGCACCCTACCCCGCAGCCTGACTTGGGTGTCTACCTCTAGCTGGGAAGGGAAGAATTTGAAATCACAGCGAAAGCTTCACGGTGGTGGTTCGCCGGCCTGGAGTTGGGCATCCGTCAAGAAACACCGGGATAATCCCAATGTCCCATACCTGTATTCGTTCAACGGTCCTTGTGAAGCAGATTTGGCAACACTCCAATCTTATTGTCTGGAGCCTGTGGACCATGACAACCCCTACGGCCAAATCGCCTTCGCCTCCCTGACGCTGAAATGTAACGCAATACCCTTCTATTGGACCCGAGACCTAGGCCCCGAACACCAAGGAGTGGGAGAGTACTTGTACAATGGTATTTGGAAGCAGATCTCTTCCCGAGGGAGAAACTTGTGGAAAAACACCATGGTTGAGAACGATTGTTGGTTTACCCCTGATGATGAGGGTCTAAACCTTCCTGAAGGCACTGAGTTGCAGGCTATCCCCCTTGTCCAAATCCACGAAGCCTCGAGATTCACCGGCTTGAAGTCCAGCGAATCCTTGTGGTGTGTGGTGCGGTGTTTGGTGGCGCGGAGAAGGACAAGAAAGGACAAACATGTGTATGAGAGGATTGGCCTGCTGCTCCTCGGCTTCTCGGTAAGCTGCGTAAAGGGGGTGACGGGGTATCAGGAGGGAAGCTCAACTATGGTCAGGAGGATACCACTGCTGAGCTACTTACGTGGCTGGGAATGGAAGTCCATCACCTTGGTATAGGACTGAATTTTGGGCCTTGGCAAAGGCATGGTTGGGGATTCCTAGTTATATACCTTTTCAGTTCTTGGGTAGCTTTTAGAGTATTTCCTTCCAGGTTACAATGAAAAGCCCCATTATGAATAGGCTACTGTCTTTTCGAGGGCACAGTCCTTCTAGTTGACAAATTTCTCCGGTTCCCTGTCGGCGACCGTCGAGGGACTGCTCAAATGAGCTTTGAAAGAACATCTAGCATCTTCTCCATATACTCAGAGATGAGTTCGACGCAGTTGTGCCCCTTCACTAAAACTAGCAGGTGCAGTCCCTCGAGCGTTCTCTTGTCACAGGCAGCGACAGTGCCAAGGAACGCCTCAGCCAGGTAGTAGGGAGCCTTATTAGCTCTGGTGGTCAGAGGGCTCTCGAACATAATATATTAGCACATAGAATATACCAGTACATAATGTACTGGCCTAGAGTATACTGGTATATAACGTACCAGCTTAGAATATAGAGATGAATCTGGGCACACGGAATTTCCTTATAATCATAGAGTACGGCGCTGACGCGTCCAGATTTGGAAGTCCGCATCACCATATATGGCAGCCCCGGCTCTAACAAATCTAACAAATATAACCCCACAACCTCACGTAATAATTTAATAAAGCTAACCGTTTATTCTGACTCGGGGCGCCTGCTCAGGCCGACCCTGTCGTTTTTTTTAAGGGCTCTGTAATATTACTGTAGCCGTTTTTGTACATAGCGATGCATTCTCTGGCGCGTGCCACCGTCAAAAAGGGGCCGCGCCGCGCGGTTCTTTAAACCGTGCTTTCTTCAATTCATCATCCGACGATTTCACCACGAAAACCTCCCATTAGAAGCCCAGTGACATTCTGGCCCTTCGATCGAAGGAAGATGACCTAATCCACAGTCACGTTTCCTTTATTATTCTATGCTAGGCTCCGTTTCATGCTAGGCACCATTACTGTTCCATACTAGGTACGTATCTGTTTTTCTACATCAGTTGCATTTATATCCCTTCGATCGGAGGACCAGTAGTCTGGGAGTCGGCTTTCCAGGCCGACTGCGACGTTCTGTAGGTGTGGTTCTCTTTATAGTTTCTTCCCTATTGCACCACTGCACCAGTTCAATAGGCTATAGGCTCTATTAGATTAAGTCGCTACAAGCCTTTATTCCAGGCCACTAGCCAGAGCATTGCGGATTACAGCGCTCCTAAGTACCCTGCACTTGCGGCTTGCGTACTATTACAACCTGCACCCGACACAGGCCTCGAGAGGACTGGCGCGGGTTAAGACAGAACGTATAGCAGGACGCCAACAGGTAAGGGGCGTTCTGAAGACGGCTTGTTAAGCTAGCACTCCTAGACGGGGGGTTTAATGTCACTGTAGGTCGTTGTCACTATAATGTGCAGAGGTAAGTCTGAACAGTAGGATATAAATGAATAATTGAATATTAGTGTGAGGAACCAGAGTCCCTTATGGTGGTTATGGGTATAATTATAACTATTTATACTAATTAGCTAGAGGTACCTTATACCTTACTTAGTGGCCTGTTACTTAGTAAGGAATTAAGTATCCTGTTATTAAGCACCTTCTGTTTAAAGGTCTTACAGATGTTTAGTAAGTGAGTACTCTTGTTAAGATTAAGCAGCTGCTGGTTAGTTGTAGGGGTTTTAGGTCTTTCCACCCCTAGCCTAGTGCGCAGTACTGTGTGTACTGTCTTCCTGCACTGTTCCTTTTACGGGGGATCTGTTAGGCCGTTTTAGCTTAAGTGATGGCCTGTGGGGTCGTCACACAATTCCCCCTCTTTAACATTCTTTTCCTATAAAAAATCTTAATAAGAACGTTTCTTCTTTCTTAACGTAATTATACCTGCTAACTGTGTGTAAAAGCGCATTTTGAAAAACAGCACCTCTTATCACTATAACCTTACAGACTTTATTTTGACTTTTAGATTGTAAATGTCACCTTATAGTCGTTATTCTTTAAAATCGCTTTCCTGTTTTATTACTGTATAATTAGACAGTTACTTTAAATGCTTATTAGTAGGGGTTTTATCTTTATGTGATGTGTTTAATTATAGTGATGTTTTCCTTTAACAGCTTCTTTTTAAGAAGTGCCACCTTAACACCAAGTATAACGTTATTACGTAAAACCTAGAGCTGAAAACTTAAAAGCTCTGTAAAGCTGTTACCCGTCTTAATTAAATTAAAGTTTAACGCTGTAAGATGGAAGAGCGAGCTTTTTTTACGTTTAACTAGGAGGTGGAGATCCTCTGTTTCCAGGAGCAGGAGGAGGCTTATTTGGCTACTCCTCCTAAAGCTAGTAAGTCCTTTAACTGGGGAGGTTTTTTAATAAGAACACCTGCCGGTCTTTCCTCTAGGGGGTCACCTTAACTGACGACCTTTTCTTAACCTAGTTTATAGTTCTTTTTCGTAAGGGTTTATAGGTTTAAGTCTTTTATAAGTCTCTTATCGCCTTAGACCCTCGTTCTTTAGGGCTAGAGGGTTTAGATTAACGATTTTTTTTTTTTACTTTATTTTTCTTTTACTAACTTCTTTCCCTTAACAGTACTTATTTTTCGTATAAGGCTTATTAGGAGCTTTAAAGGCCCAGCCTCCTTATTAGGTCTAAGGTCCTTATAACCCTGGTTAAGGGTTCTGATAAATATCCTCCTATACTTATTAAGGAGTTTCCTACCACTTCTTAGGCTTTAAATCCCATAGTAATCTTACTCTTTAGTATAATAGTTTAAATGTCAGACTTTATTTTATTTTTAATTTTTATTATTAGTTTTAGTCAGTCTGGATTCTTTTAGTGGAATTCCACAATTAAGTCTGGGTATTTAAGGTTTATAGCTGGCTTTTATAAGTTACCCTTAGGGCTGTAATTTAACCACTTAATAAGATATTTAAACGTGTTCTTTCCCTTTTATAAATTTATAACTTCCTTAATATTATACTTATCTTTATCAGTGTCGATTTTAATCTTCTTTTTTAATGGAACTCCCTTTAAGGCAGGTTTTAAAAGTAAGACGTGAAAAACCTTAATCCACACCTTTATATTAGTGGGTAAGTTTAGTTTGTAATTAGAGGTGGTGACCTTTTTCTTAATCCAGAACGGTTTATATCTTTTAAAGTTAAGCTTTTTATTAGGTTGTTTTAAATGTAGGTTTTATAAAAAAAGATAAACGTAGTCCCCTTTTTAAAAAGTTAGTCCCTTAACTTATTTACTATTATAATGGAGTCCTTTTTTAAGCATTAGTTATTTAGTTTAATGTTTATTAATAAACTTTTTTATCTGTTTATATGTGAACTTAAGTTTAACTTATAGGTGGTTATATAGTTTTTATATCCAGTTTATGTAGATTACAGCTTAGGGGGTGCTGGTAGGCGGGCCTTAACGGAGCTTAGGCTTTTTACTATAATTAGTAAAGAACGGTAACATACTTATTAACTTAACTAATATTATATTATAAGTTATCTGTGCTGTTAGTAATACTTTAAGTTAATTATTTTATTTAAAGTTAACATATGCTTAAAGATATATTATAAGTATTTAATTAACTTACTTTATTTAACTGTCTGTTTATAAGTGGAATACTGTTAAAAGCTTACTTTTTACACCCATTCTTTACATTAATCTTTATTAGAACTTTAATACGATTAGCTTATCTTAATCTGTAACAATATTATCTAGCTAAAGGTGTTATAAAACTACCTCTTTTTTAAAGATGTAAGTAAGTTACTCTATTATTATATTCTTTAAGGTTAGTAAAAAGTAAGCCTATTTTATTAACCTGTTAACCATTATAAGGATCTGGTTATAAATAACTCTTATAACAGGGTCTTTAAACTTTAGGATCCCGGTAACGAAATTAAGCGAGATTAAGCTTTATAATGTTTATGGTATAGGGAGTGGTTTAAAAAGCTTATAAGGCTTATAACGCCAGTTCTACTTTTAATAGCAGATATTACAGTTATTAACCACCTTTTTAACCAGCTTTTTTATCCTTAGGAAGGCGTACGCTTACTAGGCTTACGTAAGAGTCTTAACTTAGCCTATATATCTTTTAAGTTAAGATTTATAGACTTATTAAACGTACTTTTTCCACTTATCTAAGTTGTAAACGTACAGTTTCTCTTAATATTAAAGCCTTACTCCTAGTTTAAACGTGCCATTTACACCTTCTAACAGCTATTCCAGTTAATAACCGGTTTTATTATAATTTAAATGCTTTAAACACTCTTTACCACAGTCTTATAGGTGCCCTAAGAAGTCTCCTAACAGGCATTTATATTTACAGGTTCCTTCCACCAGCCTTTTTATTTAAAAGTCCTGTTATTATTAATAAATGTTATACTTTATTTATAAGTTTATATAAATATTAATAGTTTATTTTAATGTTTAATTATTTAATATTTATAATATATACTTTAATATGCCGTTTTTAACTTTATTAAATATAGTTACAGGGATTAAGACTAGGTTAATATCCTTATAGTCCTGTCTTTAATTAAGAGTATTAACTTACTTATTATCTTTTCCTTTAATATAGTGAATTTAAAAGTGGAATGGGGCTATTAACTCTACCCACTGTGCTTATTATAAACTAAGTTCCTTTATTAGGAAGTACTGGAGGTTATTATAGTTTAAGAAGACCTGGACCGGCTTTTTTATACCACTTAAATACAGTACTTACTTAGTAAAGTATTAAATAATCGCTATTAGTTCCTTATTATAAATTAGGTATTATAAAGCTAGGTTATAGATCCCTTTTAATAAGAAGGTAACTAAGTAGTATTTCCTATTATTCTGGATTTAATTAAGTTCTCCACTAATTACAAACTTTAAAGAGTCTGTCTTAACTTAAAAGGGCTTTAAGAAATTAAGGAGAGTTAAGACTAGTGTTATAATAAAGATATGTTTAAGGTTTTTAAACGCCTTTTACTATTTATTAGTCCACTTAAACGGCTTTCCCTTACCTGTAAGTTTATAAAGTAATCTTACGATTTTCGTAAAGTACCTAATAAAACAGTGATAAAAGTTTATAAAGCCGATAAAGGTTTATAACTCTTTTTAGTTCTTTAAAGTGGGCTAATCCCTAACTGCCTCTGTCTTCTTTAATTACATTTTAAGCCTTTTAAAGGTTACTTTAAACCTTAAGTAGTTTAGTTCCTAAATGTGGAAGTGGCTCTTCTCTAGGTTTACTGTCAGTTTCACCTTTTTAAAAACTGTTAAAACCTGTTATATATGTTTTTAGTGTTCTTTTAAAGTTTTAAAATAAATTAGAATGTTATTTAAATATATAAAGATAAACTTATTAAGGAAGGGGTGGAGAACACTGTTAATAAAGCCTTAAAAGGTTATAAGGGTGTTTATTAATCCTATTAGTATAATATAATACTAGTAATACCTGTTATAAGTTTAAAAGGCTGTTTTATACTTATCCTCTTCCTTCACTTTAACGTAGTTAAATCCTATAGGGAAGTTAAGACTAGAGAACTAATTTACCTTAGTAATCTGTTCTTATATTTTTATAATAAGTGGTAATAGGTAACGATTTTTAATTATATCTTTATTTAACATTTAGTAATTAATAATTATATGTAATTTACTATCTCCCTTCTTTAGGATAAATAATACTAGGTACCCCGTTAGGGACTGGGACTTCACAATAAACCTATTCTTTAAGTTCTTATTAATATACTCCCTTAAGGCTTTAACCTGTTAAGGGTTTAAATGGTAAGGCTGGAAGTTACAGAGCTTCGCTCCTAGTTTTAACTTAATTTTATAATCTTATAATTTATAATCTGGTAATTATAATATCTTTTTTTAAAATAGTGTGAACTTTTTATACTCTGTAGGTACCTTAAATAAATCGACTTTTTTACTTATTTATAGATTAGCTCTTTACTTTTTTCCACCTTTTAAGTCGTCACTTAAGTAATATAGTAGACTTTTTAGTCCTTTAACTGTCTTTATAAACCTGACTTAAATTATACTTAGTTTTAAGGGTTTAATATGCTTTTAAATACTTTATATATCTTTAGGGCGGTTTAGTGCTTTTTTAGCTTCCTTTAAACGGTAATTATAGTTAGGGGACTTACTAAAGGTGAGGTGGCCACTTCTTTAATTAATTACAGGGTTATACTTTTCTAACTAAGGTAAATTTAAGATTATATTATAACCTATAACTGGTGTAATATTAAAGTCTACTTATTATTTATCCCTATTTATTTTAATTAGGAGTGGTAAGTAATAAGTGATTTTATAATTATTATACTAATATAGGCCTCCTTTTTTATTTTAAATAAGAATAACCTTTTTATACTCTTTATTAGGGAGTTTCCTTTAGTTAACTAGTAAAGGGTGTACTAGGTTAGAAGCACTCCCGTTATTAATTACTACTCTTACCTTAAATGGCCTTCCTTTTCTGTCTGTTAAGTTAACATTAACAGAATAATACTTATACTCTTTTAACATTTAAGTTATGGTAACTATCTATCCTTAAGGTCTTATCTAGCCTAACCTTTAAATACCTCTTCTTTTTTTTAGGGTTTTTACTAACTAGTAAATTATTAGTTTCCAACCCTTTTAAAGGGCCTGTAACCTTTTCTTAATTCTTTTTAGAAAAACAGGTAACTTTAATAAACCTGGTAATTAACCTTTTTTAAATTTTTATACCTTAATGTCCAGTTAACTTTAAACAGTATAATGTTTTGGAAATCTTTAATAAGTTAATAGTACACTTTATAAGACTGGATTATAATAATGTCTTTTTACTCTTAGATCTGCTAGTAATCTTCTTATTTCTGCCACTCTTTTACTTTTCCGTTAAGATGTAATAAGTATGTTATAAATAGGTAGTTATTAAGTACTCCTTTTTACTAGTATATAGTAAGGGTTTAGTTAACTACGGTAACCTTCTACTTATTACCAGATTCCCTTATTAGGGAATATAAGACTTAGTAGTAAGCTGGTTTTAATTCCACCCTTATAATAGTATAGTCCCGTTTTTATACGTTAGGGAAGTGGTTATAAAGGGCCTTAAGTCTATAATGCCGATTAAGAGTACAGTTATTGTATATATAGTTAATCTACAGTATGTCCTTATAACTGGGGTGGTTAATGTTAACTATAGGTGTTATGGTTATAGAGTACAGAACGGGGGGGGTAGCGCTTTGTTTCTTCTCTTCCTCCACCTGCTTTTAAATCCATTATTTCTCCCACACTTTTTCCTAAAACTCAGGTAATAATAACCCAGCTTATTTTTTTATAAAATGGCCTTCTTTAATAAGTTAGTATTTAAGTTAATTAGTAAAGTGAACTTTATTATAAAGTTATAACTTAATTTCCATTACTTAATCCTTAAACGTCACAGTAAGGCCTTTTACTTATAGGTCTTTTATTTTATTTACTAACTCTTAATACTTTTCCTTTAACTTTTAAACTCTTTACTAATATACTTACTTTATACCTTCTTAGGGAACCCTTAAGGTACTGGTTTAAGGTACACCGGCTTTAATACGGGGCAGTTATTTAAGCTGTCCTTCTTTTAAGGAGGTAAGGGTGCTGATCTACTTAACGTGTTTAAAGTGTTTAAGAGTCTTAGGGGGTACTGTTAAGAAGAATTTCCGTTTTTCTAACTTAATTCTCTTAACCTGCTCTCTTTCTTCTTTTAAGGTTTGTTTTACTATTTAGGTAGCCTAAAGGGCTAGTTCTTTAACTCCTTTAACTATTTTAGTAAGGTTTTGTGACGACCCTGCAGGCCGTCACTTGGGCCGGGGCGGCCTGACGAATCCCCCGCAGAAGGAACAGTGCAGGAAGGCAGTACGCACGGTACTGCGCACTGGGCCAGGGGTGCAAAGACCCAAAGCCCCTACGACCAATCGTTAAGTGATCACTCTGATCTCGCCAAGAGCACGGTGATCGCAGTGATCAGAGGCATTCTGATCACTGTAATCACTCTTCGTATTGAGTAAGCACAGTGATCAAGGTACAAAGTACCCCTTAGCTAGTTAGTATAAAAAGCTATAGTTATACCCACAACCACCGTGAGGGACTCTGGTTCCTCACGCTAATATTTAATTATTCATTTATATCCTACTATTCAGACTCACCTCTATACATTATAGTGACAGCAACCTACAGTGACATTAAACCCCTGTCTAGGAGTGCTAGCTTAACAAGCCGTCTTCAGAACACCCCTTACTTATTAGCATCCTGCTATACGTTCTGTCTTAACCCACACCAGTCCTCTTAAGGCCTGTATCAAGTGTAGGTTATAATATAATACTAACATTAAAGTTTTAAACGCCGTTTATTAAACTCCCAGACACCACCCCTCTCCCACTAACATGTTAACCTTTAAAAAAGGTAAGGAGATTAAGGAGGCGTAAGCTCAGCCTTAACTCCCTACTATTAATAAGTTAACTATCTACCTTAAAAACTTAAACCTTAATTAATAAGGACTGGTTAAGGAACTTAACGAAGCCTTCCCCAGAGATATTAAAAGTCACATTAGTTTTATTAAGAAACTCCAGGCCTAACTTAACGTTATTAAG
>Ga0247781_1000546_pt1 | contig 11765 bp, 1 predicted proteins | sample UWRJL184509B5_FD_179922 | JGI IMG/M metagenome (GOLD analysis project Ga0247781, IMG submission 179922) | Plant litter microbial communities from Arlington Agricultural Research Station in Wisconsin, United States - UWRJ-L184-509B-5 | ecosystem: Environmental > Terrestrial > Plant litter >...
AGTGGAAAAGAGGGTAGAGGATATGGCTGTGGATAAGGGGTGTTCTAAAGGGAGGAGTGGTTAGCACAATACTAATAATAACGATTAGCCTGAGTGGACTTACAAGCCTAGTATAAGCAGGTACTGTAATTATAATAACGTGCAGTATTATTACGATATCCGGGATGAGGCTGCCAAGGCGTGGGTGTGTGGGGAGTAAAGCTTGTTTCTTGGTAATTGTAACGCTGTAGGCCGGATACACGTGCTGTTACGTGTGGGGATAGTTTATATTAGTGATTATAATTAAGGATTAAAGGGCGGGATGGAGGGTGAAGAGGATAAGTTAGCGAGGAGGGGCCTTGTTAGGGCTTAGAAGCCAGACAGCCTAGGTTGGGTCTTACCCTACTTACCTTACAGGCAGGTAGACTACCCCAACTTAATAAGAAGATTATAACATTCTACTTGTATATTAAGAAGTGACAGGGTGTGTTACAAGGTGGTGGGAGGCGCTATTATTAGCTAAGATTGAAAAACCACTTCCTAATCTTAAAATAGCCCGTTATAAAGAAGAGTATCTTTAAGACTTAGGCTGCTTAGGTTAAGATTAATAGGTAGTGGTAGCATTCCCTATCTCTCTCCGTTAATGACTTGTCCTAAGGGCAGTAGGGAGTTAAGACATATTAGTATTATCTTTATAAATTAGTTAGTTACCTTTAAAAGTGAATAAAAGACACAGGTAAGTGGCTAGTTTAAACTTAAAGAATTACCTACTTATTTATAGTTATCCCTTTAATGGCCGCTAAAAGTCCGTTACTTTAGCACACAGATTAAGCTAAAGCAGGTAATTAAAAACGCTAACAGATAATTATAAGGGTATCAACACGTTATCGTTATGATCGTTAGCGCGAGAATGTAAGGTTGCGCTAGGCATTTTTCACTAACAGAAACCCCTATAAGGGCGCCTCGCAACTGCTGGTTTATACAGGGATTATTTAGGAGACAGCGCTGGCACAGGACATTATAGTCTAATTAGGCTGATTGTAGCTTTAAGTCTCCTGTTACATAACTGTTTATTAAACGTAGTGGATTTGTCAAGTATCACCTTATTTTTAGTAAGGTAGCGTAAAGGAAGCGGCTCTTTAACGTGGCTATTATAATTAACTAAAGGGAGGAGCAGTTAAGGCAACTCAACCTACAAGCTTATAGGCGCCCCTTTAAGTAAAAGCAGTTCGCCTTAAAATGATACAGAGGGTTGGCGACGGTTGTTAGCACGGCCGTTAGGGGTAGACGCTTTCTAAGTGTTACGGCCGAAGTTATAATCAGATTTGGTATTAAAGTAACCCGACTTGAGGATACTTAAGATTAAGGTGAACGTTTAGGTTATAAGATGTTAGGGGTTGGTTTATTAGAAGATGGGGAAGGGTTACTCTAACTATCACCTTGTCTTTAGCAGGGTAGCGCAGGGCAGTCATTTTTGTAATATAATCACTTACGTTAAGGCAGGGTTAATGGATTAGATGACGCTGTCTGCTTCCCGGTTACTTACACCGAGATCTCGTCGCTACCAGATTATGGAACGTGGCGGAACTACTAGCGTTTAAAAGGAGCAAGGCGAGTTTAAGGCCGTTAAGGGCAGCTGTTAAGGGTAGCGCGGGGCCTAGCGGATTAAAGGGTGGCGTAAATGTCTAATAAGCCTTACCCCAGTAAGGCTGACCAGTATATTGCCTTTACGCACTTACCCTGTAATAACGCTGCTTGAGGCAGGTTATAAAAGTTAGACTGGTCTTATATATGTTAGAGACCTTTAGATTAAAGGGCGTGGTAGGGGATTATCGGTGTTGAGGATTTAGTGGACTGAGAGGGTAAGGGGGGACGGTTGAGGCTGGTGTAGAGAGGCTCAAGAGGGTGTAAGCGATTAGTGAAGCTCTTTAAGGGTAACCAGGGGTGGAGCTTATCGGTGGTTTTACTAAGTAGGTTGTAATGGAGGTGTGTAAGTTTAATAAGCTTGGGTGAGAGTGACCTGATATGTGGTTGCCAGTCTCTAACTGCGTAGTGTAATCGCAAATGCGCCCGCGCCCCTTAACCGAAACTCAAAAGGGCGATTATGTCGATTAGCAGCTGGCGTAACGTGTGAGTAAGTTAAGTTAAGAATTTAAAGCGGAGATTACAGGGCCGCAGCTACAGCTTAAGGGCCGTAAGGATGTTTAAGGGAATTTAGGAGAAGCTTTATAGACTATTACCTATATAAGGCCGCTCCTAGTGTTAAGACTGCTGGGAAAGAGAATCAACCCTCTAATTCTGTAGAAACTGCCAGCTCGGCAAGCGGAGCTTAGACTACAGCCTATACGTGCCGTTATCTAACTTCGTGCACTAAGCCGCTAACTGGTTGCGTGGCGAGTTTGTTAGAGGCGTAATGCCCCTTCAGCAGCTATTTGTAACTGAGGGGCTGCGGGGTTGTACCTAAAAAAAAATTACGGTGTAGAAAAAAAAAACCCTATTACACTTGACGAGATGTTTGTTATAATGGTTAGAGTACAAACCCCCTTCCTCCCTTCTTCTTCTCACTATAATAACTAACCACCTGATCTAACAGCCAATCACTTAATTCTTACTATAATAGAACTTTACCCCTCTTCCAGCTAACCTTAACTGCCCTCCCTTGCCCTTCGCTGCCCTCCGTCCACTACCGTATTTAAATTAAGCCGACACGTTGGCTTTAACACACGTAAGTAACGTTATGGTGAGGCGGCCTTGTCTTAAAGTGTGTGGAGTACTTGACTAAGCTTATTCCAGAGCGGTGGGAGAAAATGGGATATAACGAAAACGCTAGCAGAGGGTTAGCTCTCTATTTACCCTGCCATAAAGTGCCCGCACCCTAACGACACCTAACCGACGACTAACTAAACGATAATTACCCATCTGTTTTAACTGTGCTGTTATTAAATGTGGTGGATTTGTCAAGTTACGGCCGCTGCTGTTCTACACCTATTAAGGATTGAGACGGCAGATATATAAGACGCTTAAGACGGATACACCGGTTACCACCCACGGCACACGTGCCAGTTAGAGTTTAGTTTTAACTCTAAAGAGTTCCACAAAGCCTGGCCATTCTTAACACGGCTTCCCAGAGCTGCGTCCCGGCTAATAATAATACGTATGTAAACAGGGACTGTTAGAGAGAGGTTGTAGGGTTAGAAGGTAAGAGTTAAGACCGAGTTAGTAATACCCCCTCTTAAGAAGACCTCTCTCCACTAGTAGGTGTAGAACGCGTTTTAATTACGAGAGCTAACCCTTTAGGCAGTGATTAAGTAATATATTAAAACCGAAAAACAACTGTTACGGACAATTAAAGCAAGTAAAAAAGAAGATGAGATATAATAATACTAATAGTGGTGGGTAGAGCAGCCTTTATCTTAACTAATACGTGTTACCTTGTACTAGATCAGAGGCACCGGTTCCATCTCGTCTTATGCTATTAATCTACCAATACTGGCTGGGATATACCGTAGCTCTGCCTTAGGTAGGTGTGTGATGTCCCTGCCGTCACTGGCTTAAGTGCGTTAATTAGCCGGGCGTAACACCGTTAATAGCGTGCATAAGCCGGGCTATAGCCGGGAAGGTCTTAAGGAACGCTTCACTACCTTTCACCAGCAGTTACTATGCTCTTTCAGTGTTAAGGGGCAGCTGTAAAGCTTACTTAAAGTCTGTAGCAGATACTTACCCTTAACGCCTAGTGCGTCTAAAGAACCTAATACGCTGCCGGTTCTCACTTTCTGTCATCTACTTCTTTACCGCCTAAACGCTTCCAGCCACCTCCTTATTTACAGTAAATATAAGGTCCCCATCCCATCCCATCTAATAATCTGCAGCTTTAGCTGTAATTAGTAAGCTGTAATTTAGCAGTATATTAACCTAAAACACCTATTAGGCACTCCTTTAAAAGCTACGAGATAATAGGCTGTTTATTTAACATATAATATAAGCTTCTCCTCTACTTATTTATAACATTAAATCTAAAATCTGTTTTAAATGTCCCTAGCACTTTTCTTCCTTACAGGCTAAAGATTACATTGTCTCGCTATGTTAATCTTAAGATACCTAATCTTAAGATACCTAACTGATATAAAGCTCTAGTGTCCTTAATAAATTTCCCAACATACCTTTAAAGACGACCATCCTTAATATGTTAAGTGGGGAATGTCCCGCCATTAATGTTACCCGCACTAAACCTAGAACGAATACTGTATTGTAATACTAGCCTAATATTAACATATAGAGTAGATGGAACGAGTTTAACGCTAAGAATCTGTATAAAATATACCAGCCTATCGTAAATACTAACTAGGCCTTAAGTGTGGCTAGGAGTACAGACCTCTCGTTTTAGGACACGTATGTATTTAATAAAGACTTGTTAGAATATTATCTAAGCAAGTTCCTGCTACCTCCCGTTAACGCAGCTCTAGGACACGCACGTTATATCCTAGGCATGCATAAGGACAATAACCTTAATATGGGTCGTGGTAGGTGATACTATCACAAAGGGGATACCATATATCTCTTTAAGCCAGACTGGTTAGTGTGCTCTAACTTATAAAACCTAAATAATAAGCTATACTAAAACTTACTCCCTAACGATACCAAACTCACCATTAAGTAGCAAAGCAGCATATACAGGACGGCCGCTCATTACCTATAAAAGGACCCTATTTAACAGATCCTATATTATATAATAGAACTAAACATACGTTACGGTTAGCTGATTACAGATATTAAACTTGTTATGTTTTATATCTCTATTAAGTTAACCAGCCTAGGACAGGTAATTAACCGGCCCTAGCAGAAGCCGTCTGCTACCTTAAGTTACAATTAAATGTCTTTAACAGAGATTAACTTATCTCACTTATTAAATACGCTTTAAAGCACATCCTTTAATAACTCGTCATATACCCTTTTAGATGACGGTGTTGAAGCGTATTACGTTAAGTACCAGACAATCCTATGGAAAAACAGTGGAGGCAAATCCTAACTTAATATCCATTTAGCATTATTCTACCTTACTATAATGGCTGGCTATAGTGCACACTCTTTACTACCTGGTTATCTAGCCTTCGATTCGTCGTGGTGGCGTGACTCTAGCGCCAACCTCTTCGTATATAATACCACAGGGATTCCTTCCAAAAGGGCCAATAACCTAAAACACCCTAATCTAACTAAACCACAGGGCCCAGAGATAAGGACCTTCACTTCAGAGACAGGCAAACCTGAGGACTTACTAATAAGGGCATTGGTATATATACTTAACATTAATCTTCAGCATCAGCAGCCTTACTATAATGTGGTGGAATTAGACGAACAGGATAAGCTAGTTAGCCACTAAATCTTTATAGATAAGAAAGTAGTGATTTATAACACGGACACGGTGTAGTGTGGGTGGTTGTAAAGCTTAAGGTGGGTGCTGGAGGTAGCTGGATTGTGAAGTTCCCAGGTAGATAAAAGATCCCTAAAAGGGCCTAGCAGACCAGGTAAGAAATAAAAGAAGTGAATGGTTATAAATACACGCCTAGCCTCGGGTAATATCTGGTAGACGTGGTGAATTGACGTTTTTGTCTTTTAAGCTTCTATTCCCATCCTTAATATACACAGCCCCCTGTATAAACCTGTCCACTGTCGTTATGTTATATACGGACCATTTCTGCAGCTCCTTAAAGTACTATCCTATATCTATTCTTCAGTAATTAGGCTTCCATTAAAGTAAACTTTAAGGAGGGATTAGATTAGAATAGTTAATAAGAACGTTTCTATACCAGTTTTCTTCCCTAAACGGCATTAAGGTAAAGCTAGCTAAGTAGAAAAAGTCAAGATGTCTCTATACTATGTTAGGGTCTAAGCTCCCCTTAAGGACGTACTTATAAACGATTATAAAGTAACGCTTACTATTGTCCAGGTTATATACACGTTATAGCTGCGGGATTAGGGTAAAATCCGTAAGTTATTAGTTTAAAAGGTCTAACACAGCTTAGTAGGACATTTCCAGCCACCTAAAACATTAGTTAACGTGTACGTTAAACGTAAATGGCTTATAATAGTTGGAACGTATATTCTCGGTTTTAAGACATTTGCTGGAAAAGATCTTAAGGTTTTTAATAACGTCGTCGCGCGTCTTAGGCTCTGGATTAATATATACCACTAGGAGGTGACCAGATTTGACTCTTTACTGGCTAGCCGTCTGGATAATAGTGAGAAGTAATACGGTCCAGCACTCTCTCTCCAGGGCCCAGTAACGGCTATAGTGGAGCAGAGACCGGCAGGAAACAGGAGGGGAAGGTGGTGGCTTGTTATAGTAAAACTACTTACACGTTAAAAGTTACAGGGGGATGCTAAAGGTAAGATACGGATAAATTTAACGGTAAATAGGGAAGCGTTAACTTTCGCCTGGATAACGAAGCCGTCTTCGCCTACATTGAGAAACTTCTTCTAATAAAGACGGGCGGGTTTAGGAAATTGGCGGAGCTTAGGGTTGCGAAAATTCTCACCGCTAGACAGCTTAATGCTCCGCTCGCAAGAGAGAAATGGTAGTGTAGACATCTTAAAGGCGCTCTTCCAATAATAATAACTAGGTAATAAAAGACTAATCGGTACAGGTATTAATATAAAACTTAAGGTGTTAACATTAAAAGCTGCTTAAGGAGTCTAGTATTAGAGTCTAATGGGTGGTGAGGCAGCCCACAGGCAGAGCACGGACTAATCTGCCCGTGGCTGCTAACGTGATCTGGGCGCCTAACCACCAGTTCAGGGGTGCTTATAGTGGCGGAAAAACGTGGCGCTGCCGTGCCTTTTTTTTTTAGCTTAATTAAGGGCCTATAATACTTAATAAGGGCTTTGATCTGCAATACGCCTTCCCTCCTCTCCTCTTCTCTATCGACTAAACAGCGGCAGTGGGAGATGGTAAGAGCGATTTTAGTAAATAAGATAACATTAACAGTCTAAGCCTTAATTACACCCTTCTTTTACGACTCTTTAATAGACCTTTAGGAGAAGCGCCACTAGTAGTGCGTCTTTTCACGGTAGGCTTTAACAGGCCCTTCTTCTCTCCGCTGGTGGATAACTGTAAAGAATAGTAAAATAAGCTAAATCTGCGACAGCGGAACCTAACTGCCTCTTTACGAAGAAACTCTACCGTAACTGCCACCACTACGTCAAATGCTTTAAAAAGCACAGGGAAAGCAATGCCCTAACTGCCATTACCATGCCCACCACATCCTTAGCACTGTCCCGCTATAGGGAGCTTAAGACTATAAAAATAACAACAGCAACGCCTGTAACGTAGCTGAAGAATATATTAAAAACAAAGTAACTTAACCGGTTCCCGATACTCGGCTAAAAGCCCTAGACGTGCGAGAAAAGATACTGGCTAATTATAGCTAGTAATAAAAGCAGGCTATACGTGGTGAAGGTGATGTTATTAAAGCGGACTATGGGTGTCAGGTCCTTATAGCGCGTGCCGTACTGTACGCTAATAAGATCCAAATAATAGAAGGTGAGGTTTAAGGCCAGGTAGGAGAAGAAGCCTTACTCCAACGTGGGTGTGTTAATAATGTAGGTGTAAGTCAGGTAGGTGAAAGTAAAAGAAACAGGCGGCTTATTAAGAGAGTTGATATAGGAAGTAAACTGTGATCTTAAAGGTTAAGTAATAACACACATTAAGTATAGGCTGCAGATAGAAGGGAACACCTTAAAGAGCTACTTAAAGTCGTAACCCTATAACTAATTAACCTAAGGTTATTTATTACCGTTCCTCCCCACCCTTAACCTTCCCTCTCCTACCAACTTGTACAGCACAAGCTAAAAAGCCAGCGGCAGTGTTTTTACAAGAGCGGCAATGTATAGTAACGTCTATCAACAGCTTACACGCCCTAGTCTAAACTAACTGGCAATTTTAATCACCTATTATTTATAAACCTTATATGCCTATAATAACAAACCACTACTACGCACTGTAGGTCCTTTAATATATATTTTAAACAAGACAGTAATAATAAGTTAAGGCGACAATACGCCTAAAGGCAGCTTCTAAAAGCCTGTAGACTTTTAAATAAATATACCGTCACTAACACTGTCTAACACTACCCTGTACATAACCCACACCGGCCTCTAAGTTGCCCATCCCGCAGTGAAGGCGTGGTTATAACCCTTTATAATGACGATATTATAAATAACGGCCACATTAAGCACAGGGTAGGAAGATGGATCTTTTATAAGGTGAAATTTCTCATAAGCACGTGGTTAAACCTTTAATTATAATACTGGCATATGGTCCGTCTTATACCAGGGTTATAATTACCACTTATAAGGATAAATGGGGGCTTTGTGAAATCAAGGCCGCTAGCAGGGTTCCGTGCAGGCATCTACGGGATAGCCGCAAGCAGGTAAGGACAGAGAGGACAGTAGCCGTCGCAAGGGGTAAGCGTCCCCCTTAAGGGAGCTATAATGGCGTGATAAGACCAGAGTGATTACTAAAGTCTTCCATCTCTTGAATCCTAGGCTGGGTGGAAAGTGGTCGCCCTGTTTGACATAATAGGTAATAACGCTCGCTTTTAGGCTCTGAGCAGGGTAATAGTTAGTTAAAAGATGTTAGCCGCTGCTAGCAGGAGCAGTGCGTTTTAAGGTCGTTGTCGCGTAGGAGGGGCCAGGTATAGTATGGGGATTTTCGCGATAGTGAGTAGTTTAGGGTAAGGGAGTGGCTCTGTTAGATCGGATAGTTAGTTATTTAGGGATGGTAATAGCCTGTGCTGGGTTTCCACTTATCAGGAAGCCTTTAATTTAATGGGATTAAAGACGGCAGTTACTGCTAAGAGTTATAAAAGAGTTCTGCAGGCTCTTCCTACATCGCCTGCTAAATGTTACGGCCCTAAATGGCATTATGCATAGTCTTATCTTTATAAAATCTCTTACACTAACTACTTGGAAGGAGGTATCCCACATCTCTTACAGGTTATAACTGGGCTCTTTGTTTACCTTTTAAAAGCTAAGATAGACGTAGAGCTAAAGTGGCTGGACATGTCATTAAAGGTTGTGGTTAGGCCCGAAACAGACAGCACAGATCTGTAGGGTTCAGTTCACACCGCGTATTCACATTTTAAGGGCAATATTTCTTTTATTTCACAACTTTTCCCCTTCTACTATTTAAGTCCTTCACTTTAAATCTCATTTCATCAGCTAAAGAGAGTGCCCCCTAGTTTATAGTCTTATAACAGGGTATAGCAGTATTATAGTTAAGGATAATCTATTAGGGGAAATACCGGAGACATTAAACGAGATGCATAACTATACTAACCAGCTTCTACTACCAGCATTACTAATATTATCACTAATAAGGAAAATAATAGCCATTTAATGTAAGGGCACCTTAGGTACTGTTAGTACTGCTATTAAGTTTATTTACATCTTTAAAGAGCAGTATATTACCAGTGAGGGAAAGGGCGAACCTAAACCTAACACTTAGCTGGAGCCTTTAGAAGACTAGAGAAATCAGTAATTAAAGCCTTTTATATCTGGTGCAGGTCGTAACATAAGTCTAACAGCGGAAATTTAAAAGTGTAAAGATGCTTTTAAGATAATTCGTAGCTGTGGTTACTATGTTAGCTTAATATCCTCCATCTAGCAAACCGTAACCGCCAGTCTAATTACAGTAATTACTTATACGTCGTCAAACGTGGTGGATTTATATATATTACATAAGATTCAGGTATACTAGCTGCTAGTAATCTCTTAAACCACTAAAAGAGCCAAGCGGCTCCCTACCTAATAATCCTCACTATAATTAATAAGTATTTCCTCCCCCCCTGTAAGGGGTCTTTTTAAAAATATCCCCAGGTGTATCAGATCACACACTTTAATCTTTCTCACTATATAATTATAGTTAAACAAGTGGTTTATATACCTTAACTGGTAATCACACCGGCTGTTTTCTAAAATGCCGTTAATATATATACTATCTCCTGCGGAAAAAATATAAGCTCCCTATAGTATAAATGTTAGCTTAAACTAAAAATGTACTGATATTGAAACTAACATACCAGTCCTGACTTTTACCTCCTTTTTTTTTCAGATGCATTTATTCGCTCTCCTATGTATTTAATAATGAACTCGTTTACCAGAATAGGTCCTATGATTTAAAGGCCAGAGCCACACCCATCCTTTATCTTAAAAACCTTCGTTACGTGCTTTTACGGCTCACTAATGTAGCGATTCCCACACCCTAGCCTAATACCACAATTCTCATCATCACATTCACGGTTATCTTTTTAATTCTTACAGCTGCCCCCATAGGAGCTAATACAACCACATCAAGGTCTATATGCGAGGAAGCAGTCAGGCTTTGGCCAGGCCTTTCGTAAATTATTCTTCCTTTAGCGTACTATATTAACCACCTGCCGGTTAATATACCTTACTTAGTTAGGAACGTGCTTTTCTAATACCGGTTGCTGTGGTATAGATTTATCTAATTCCAAGCCTGCGTTTCTGACAGTGGTAAACCATTTACGTTTGTATTTATCGTCACTAGCGCGTGCTTACACGAGTTCCACATATTCCTCCTTAAACTCTTACTCTATTTTACGCTTCTCATCCCTTATATCGGCGATCTTATAGACGATTTACGTAATCTTTTCGTCCACTTTTAAAAACCACGCTTTATAAGACTAGGTAAGCCGTTTATCCTTATTCTCTCTCTATATATAGAGCGACTCCTGGTGATTTGCCTTAATCTGATCCCAGTTTAACAGCTTTAGCCCTATAACATCCTGGTATAAAGTGCCACCACTTTATGTACTTATAGTTATTTTTGCCACAGGCCATCCCATGCCACCTTATAATAAAGATTCAAAGCCCCCTAACGCTAGCCAAGTAACAGACGGTAGCGGATTATGGGAATTGTATAGTGAGGATATTAAAGCTATAGGCAGCTTAGCTTAATACGTCGCGGCTGATAGGTGGGGTTTAATTAGTGTTATTAATAATGTTAGTAATAGCAGTAGTAATAGCAGAGGGGTAAATAACTTTTAGGGGCCTGCTCCCTTATCCTAATATGGTAAAGAGAGGCTATCTAAACTCGCTTTACGTTTCAGTCTTATGTATTCAAGTCTATAAGTACTGTAAAGCGGGCTTAGACTATCCAGACCGCCTCTCCACCCTGGAGAACTGGCCGTATTATAACTACACCACCTAGGCTATGTTAAGTATTAGCTACTATTAATGTTATAGATATTAACAGATAAAACTTACCTTATATCGTTTCCTGGTAAATGTCAGGTTTTCTAAATTATTACTATTTACAGCACAGGCTTCTTACAGCTGGACTTTATCTGTATAATAACCGGCATTTACAGTGAAAGAGTCTCCCACAGAGCTTTAAGTGGATCTTTAATCAGAGTATGTTACTAATACCGGCAATAATGATGGCGGTAACTTGATAGTTAACGTAAAAGTGCCCATGGTTACCCTATGTGCCTGACCTGAGGTTCCCAGCCCTTTGACCGGTTTTCCCCCCAGGCCTTAAACTTTAACTTAAAGCCCAGGCTCGTCTGTTCCGGTTACTAAAAGTGAACCTGGAAAGGCGACACCTGGGAAATGATTACGTATTAACAGTAGTAAGTTATTATCCGCGCACTTAGTGTGATGATGTTGCTTATGCGGTGGCGGAGCCTTAAGCCCCTTCTGAGACTGGATGCTGAGAAGGGGACCTAATACCACCGCTGGCACTGTATCCTAACCTGCATTAAGCGGCC
>Ga0247781_1000548_pt1 | contig 11757 bp, 8 predicted proteins | sample UWRJL184509B5_FD_179922 | JGI IMG/M metagenome (GOLD analysis project Ga0247781, IMG submission 179922) | Plant litter microbial communities from Arlington Agricultural Research Station in Wisconsin, United States - UWRJ-L184-509B-5 | ecosystem: Environmental > Terrestrial > Plant litter >...
CCCAGCATACAATGCACTTTCCTACGCTTGGGGCATCGAAGCGCTGGATCGGCAGATACTCATCAACGGGCAAAGCTTTGTCGTAACACCTACTCTCGAGCAGGCCATTCGCAGCCTTCGCAGAGAGGATCAGCCCTTCCGAGTCTGGATCGATGCTATCTGTATCGATCAAAAAAACGCCGATGAGAAGGCGAGCCAGATCAACAAGATGCACCGCATTTTTGCCAACGCTCATCAGGCTGTTGTGTGGCTGGGAGAGGCGACCTTCGACAGCGACACAGCAATTGCTTTCGCAATGGAGCTGTCTGAGAACTATGTAGATGGGAGTATCGAACTTTTCTACACACCAATACTCCCGCCAACACTAGAACGATTCCTTTCGGAATGCTATGCACCTTCGTGGAGCGCCCTACATCGCCTATTCAGTAGGAGCTGGTGGAGGAGAGCCTGGATTGTCCAAGAAGTCGTTGTCGCCAAGTCTGTGCTTGTCCTCTGTGGTAAAACGTCCATATATTGGCGCGATCTCGAAAGAGCGGTTCTCGTTACCGAATCCACCTATTCCCGATACGAAATTATGCGCCCCGTTGATGCCTTTATTGCCGATGTTAATATGGATTTCGCCAATCTGGTCCAGGTCCGAATGAAGTATGTTGACCCAAGACTTAGGAGGGGTTCCATCAGTATAATAGATGTGCTGGAATATAACCGATACCGATTGACCAAACTCGACCACGACCGCGTCTATTCAATCCTGGCCCTTATGCCCAAAGGTTTCGTGGACAGGATTCGTATCGACTACGCTCAGCCGATGGAGGAGTTGCTCAAATCCGTCGTCCTCGCCATTTACGAAATATCTGGGTCCTTGAATATTCTTTTCCATTCGCAACACTCAATTAGGAATCTAGCGTTGCCATCATGGGTTCCTGACTGGCGACGACAGCCGCCAGTGAATTATTACTACACGGACTTTCAGCCCCCAAAGCGGCCCTACGCACTATTTTCGCAGGATCTGTCTCGGCTAAGCGTCAAGGGAGCACGGCTGGCGGTTGTATTGGACACTCATTTTGAGTCCGATCTTGTGCCTGACATTTGTTGGCGGGACTTGACAGGAGAATCGTGGGCCGAAATATTTGACCTAGTTGTGGCGCAATGGAGCCCGGAGGTCCTGTTTTCTAGCAATGCTGGTATACTTAATGTGTTCTTGAAGCTAATTCAAGCCAAAAAGGACCCGGCACTTTTTGACCCTAACTGGTATTCCAAGACCAGGTATCCGCCAAGCAGTCCCAATCCGCAGCTATGGGATACAAAAGCATGGGAAGATTTAGGAAATCTCCTGGCCAAAGGCCTAGACGGCAGAACACTTGTTGCCACCGAGGACTTCCTAGCACTTGCTGCAGAGTTTGCACAATTAGGGGATGTCATTTACTGGATCGAGGGATGTTCTGCCTTGGCTCTCCTGCGGCCGACAGGAAATGGTGATTATACCTTCCTTGGGGATGTCTTTGTGGGAAGTCGGGGGCCTGGGGAGGACCAATTGATACGGGAACTTTTGGAGACAGATACAGGCACACCCGCCTTTGAAGTCATCACATTGGTATAAACACAGACGTCATGTTACTAGTATAGAACCTTTTTTATCTTCACCGTCGCTCTTACATGGCACCCGGACTTGCCAACAATTATTTGAATTTTTATATAAGAGCAGCTACCTACAGTCTATGATTTATGCAAATTTAGTATGCAAATGATTCCATACTCAGTTAAACTATCCCTGACAACCTGAAAGGCATGTGGATAATATGCGATACTTAAAGACATCCAGTTTATCATTCTCATTACGACCCGGTTGTTACCTCAGACACCAGAACTTCCTACAGCGTTCCAAGTTTCAAACCGAAAGTACTAATAAGTTTAGGGACCTTCCTAAAAGGGCGAGCAAGATTCAATATTTCTTCGGTCCATCCTTGGTAGCTTGTATATGCGTATGGGAAAGCACCATATACCGACATGAGACTCAACTGAGATCATGGGATCCGATGAACATCTCCCTGCCTCTCCTCCACCTTGCTAGGTGACTCGGACCCTCAGTGGTCTGATGCAGCAGGCCAATACATATCCAGGTGGTTGCATATATTGAATGAATATTCTGCTGGGGTTGATATTTGAGTGTGCTGGTAGTGGTGTGGCTGATTACTTGCTCAAAAACGCGCATTTGCGAGCAGTCCTTGGCACCATTTCCTGCGACGAAGATACCGAGCCTGGCGCCAGCTCTGTGTTCCCAATAGTTAAGAGGTTGGTGTATTTATAACGCATCGTCCTCGCCTTCGATCCCTCAGAGTCCCAACGAGCTCATTTCAACCCCGCGGTTTCAAACGTATCCAACCGACATCATCAAATCAAACCCCGAGTCCATACAGTACCACTCACCAACAAGATGAACATGTCGCCAACAACCACGGCAGCCGCGTCAACAACCAGCACACCGGCTATGGACATGGATATGGGCGGTGGACCCGGCGCCTGCAAGATCTCTGCAAGTTACCCCATACAGTGTCCATCACCGAGGCTAACCACCCAAACCCAAGATGCTCTGGAACTGGAACACAATCGACACCTGCTTCATCTCCTCCACCTGGCACATCACCTCGGCAGGCATGTTCGCCGGCTCCTGCATCGGCGTCATCCTGCTCGTCATGTCGCTCGAGTTCCTCCGGCGCTCTGTCAAGGAATACGACCGCTTTCTCGTCCGCCAGCATGGGACGCGTAAGAATACCGACGGGGACACCTCGCCGAAGGGCCTTGTCAGGGCGTCGACTGGGGGGGTGGAAGGGGTGGGGTTTCGACCGAGTGTTGCGCAGCAGGCTGTGAGGGCTGGGCTGCATACGGTGCAGTTTGGTGTTGCTTATTTTGTCATGTTGTAGGTTTGTATCTGGCTTGGGCGTGCGTGTGTTGAAGGCCGTGAGCTGATGTTTCGTTGATAGGTTGGCGATGTATTATAATGGGTATATCATTATTTGCATATTCTTGGGGGCTTTTGTTGGGTCGTTTGTCTTTCAGTGGGAGACTCTGGGGGTGGTAAGGTGAGTTCTGATAAGTCCATTGTGGTCTCGTTTTGGGGGGTCCTGGGGGTGAAGTCGAAAGCTGACATGTGGGTGTGACTTTTGTAGGGGAAGCAAGTCGACGAGTGCCGCCAACGAGGCCACGGTCTGTTGTGGGTAGGGAGGCATTATTGATTGATGTCTATGATGAATCAGCCATCTTGAAAATCCCTGTTATATGAATTATATATGCTAGAAAGAGGGATGATAACGCCACAGAGAAGAACAATTGGCTATGAACAGAAATTTATGCATGTGGGCATAGCTCTGATCCTTGGAAGGCCTGAGCTATGCAGTTAACCCGATTGCTGCCTGACTTCCATTCTTTGCTTCAGATGGAAAGCCACAACTTCCCCTCTTCACCCCCAACTGCTACTTCAACTCTTTGTCACAACTACCATACACAATGCGCCTCCTGAACGTTGAAACGCTGAAGCTGTCCGAGTTCTTTGATCATAATACTCCGCCTTACGCGATCCTCAGTCACACATGGGGCGACCTGGAGGTGACATTCCAAGACATCCAGGACCTGAAATTGGCATCGCGGAAGAAAGAGGGATTTGCCAAAATCGTCAACTGCTGTAGGCGTGCGGACAGGGACGGCTACGAATGGGTATGGATCGACACTTGCTGTATCGATAAATCGTCCAGCGCCGAGCTTTCCGAGGCCATCAACTCCATGTTCAACTGGTACAAGAACTCCGAATTGTGCTACGTCTATCTTTGTGATGTTTCCCCGAAATGGGCTTACAATCACGAATTTACCTTGACATTTTCACGGTGGTGTAGGAGAGGCTGGACGCTCCAAGAACTGCTTGCTCCTCGTGATATCGAGTTCTACGCCTCCGACTGGTCAAGTATTGGATCCAAATCGAGCCTCTCCGAGAGGCTAGCCCGCATCACGTATATCCCCCCCCTCGCGTTACAGGGTGCAAGCCTCGATGACTTTACCGTCGCCGAGAAGATGTCGTGGGCAGGTTCCAGGGAGACCACTCGCAAGGAAGACCGTGCGTACAGCTTGCTCGGGGTTTTCGATATCAACATGCCCCTGCTCTATGGAGAAGGCAACAATGCTTTTAGGCGCCTGCAAGAACAGATTCTACTCCAGACTGAAGATTACACCATCCTTCTATGGAGTAAACTTTCCCGCGATGATAGCCTCAACACTGGGATACTCGCTCAAGAGCCCGATGACTTTTTTCGGGGTGCTTTGATGGCAAGCCCTCCTGATAAGCAAAACGAATTCCATCGGCATCCGTGGAACCTCATCCGCTCTAAATTTAGACGGGAGGAGTACCGTATTGTGGGCTTCGACTGGCCAATCGGGCAACAATTGCCAAATATACCTGTTCGTTTCGAGCCGCCCCGAGTCTCTAGCAGAGGGCTACACATCACCTTACTGGCCAAGCGGGAAGGCAGGCGACTTGTGGCTTGGACGTCATGCTGGATTACTGGGATCGAGCAGGCAGTCTGTCTCGAGTTAGAGACAGACCACATGTTGTTTAGGGCAGCGCTGGTCTTTCGGGATCCCAGATCCATGGGAGATTTTGAGTGGCTGGAATTGTGCCTACCTATAAATCGTGGTTCAACCATGTCTCGGTCGTTGAGACCAGGATATCGCCGTGTCGGGTTAACCATCCATGGGGTTTCGTGTGAAGCCGGCCACGACGGTTTTCAACTACGAAAACACGGGAACTATCGACTACGCATGGAAGACCTTCTAGCAAGATTTGGCCGACGGGTTGGCATGGAATCCGCTGAAAGAGAATTGCGCGTTGTCGCCTTGCGGCCAAACGACCTGCGTGTCTATCGCGGGCTGAATGGCATCTGGCTACCTGGGGCCAGCAATGATGGCTGGAAACGTCCCTGGTGTGCGTTGCTCCTCAGGAGTGGACCCATCGCTCAGCCGGTGCACTTTTATGTCTTACTCGGTGGACCAGGATATGGGAATCCAAAATGCTTTATGAAGAACGCCTGTCAGGTGTCAAGCGATATTATTGAAGCAGATTTCGACAGTTGGTATCGTTCCTACACCCTTGATCCAGGCCCGGTCATCGGTGGAGAATTTCAGGATCGAGCATACATGCAAATTGGACCAATCTTTGTCAGCGCTGTGGTGAGGATAAATCAGACCGGAATGCTCTTGGACATCTCGGCCACGCCGAAGAGTACTTAGGAGCCACCCAAGCCATTGCGTCCACTTTGAAGGTATTTTCTGCCCAGGGGAGTTCAGCCCGAGATCATGGATTGCAAGTGTAAGCACCCAAATTCGTTTCACGTAACCGAGATGTTTGAACGGAAGTGAATAATTTAGAATTATCACTAATACTTTCAATTACAGGGCTGGAATTTGAAATACACCAGTTTCGATCCACCTCGATTTTGATAGATTTCAATTCTACCTTTCTATTACTCTGATAGCAGACTTGGCATAATACTCAAGATCACCGGGAATAGCTTCAAGCAGGCTAGAAAGAGGGACTCTCTCGGCCAATTTCAAGATCGAAAGAATTCAACCTAAGCAAGTTCCAATTTTACTGAAGTAATTTGACTGCAAAAGGCACTACCTATCAAGCCTTGCTCAAGATGTAAACAACCAAGACACCATCGGAACCCACTGACCAAAACCCATCCTTTCCCGTACTGTCCACTCATAATGTACAAAGTCACGAGGCACACCACCATAAAACACTCAGTCTCACCATCACACCGCTCTCCTCCAGCTTGGTCGCGTATACCACCCCCTCGTCACGAAGCGGAGCCATTCAACACATTAGATAAGCAAACAGCGACCTCCTCCAAGCATGAAGCAAACACCGCACATCATAATCATGCCGATATCATATCATACCCTTTAATCATATAAGACGATACGCCATATAAACAGTGGTCCCACCGCCCCATCCCATCCCATCCCATCCCACGACCGCATTATCATCGATAGTACACACCCCAATAATAGCCAACCAGCCAACCTATCTCACGGACCCGAACCCCTTTAGTCATCCATCCCCAGCACGAAACTTTCCCGCATGTTTACCCTCCCACCCACTGAAACTAAGAATTCCCCGATTGGGCTGAAAATACCTTATTACCCCAAAGATCCCGTAAAAACGGGTCGGGAAAATCCTAAGCTGGCCAAGAGACACACACACACACACACATAAGACCGTTAGTAACGGGGGGAAAGTCCGTACGGCACACACACACGGTACGGAATACGAGGACCATTCTCCGGGTTTCCCTATTCTAGTTCGATCTGGTAGGTTTAAGCAAGGATTCATTCTTCCTTTCCCGATACTGATGTCTGTCCATGTCCATCATCATCCCTGTCACCCACGTGGATTGTGATTGTACTCCGTGAGATTTTCTATTATCATCTCCAACAAACCAGTAAATAAGTCAATGTAGTCTGTTAAGTTGAACAAACACAGCCACCAACTTCCCAGCCCCATCATCCTTACAAACCAAGCTACCTACCTACCTACCCCGTACCGACTTATCTTTTAAAAAAAGAAAACCAAACCCGCAAGTCTCACAACCCAACGGAAGGAACGTGTCACAAGCACTCCCACCGACGGGATTTATTCCGTCCGGTAAGTACTGTGTTGTACAACCCAGCTCAAATAAATCGGCCTCGGCTATCTTATCCGCACAGAGGAGGAACACAGCCACGGGTAACCGGTGCCAGCAAAAGCCCGACACCCCGATGCCCATCCGCCCCTATAGTATCAATCAATCAAGGGTTGTTTACCCACCTTGGAAAGGTTACTCACACCGATCAGTCGTCATTTGGACAAAAAGCTTGTTGATCTCCAGAACTAGAATGCAAACAATGCAGGGTACCAGTGCACCTGCAGAATTTTCTCACCGTGATTCACTAGACTAAAAGCTTGAACAAACCACGGACATGAGGGAGGTACGCAAATAATTCATGCTTTGGGTGATATTCACAAGACCCCTGATTGTGCTTATCTCCACCACCAACAGTTCCTTCCAAAACTTCATCAACCACCAAAAACACCAAGACCAAGCACAAGATAACCCCTTGAACGGACAAATTTTTCTCTACAATATCTAAAATACTCGCCGAGTTCACGAGATAATATACGTACGCATGGTACATCCCCTTGGTGTATTCCGTAGACTAGGTAGGTAATTTACTAGGTTATTTGACCTTACAATAACGACAGACAGACAGCACGCCGCCACGCTCGACTTTTTCTTCAACAAAATCCCCAACCCATGCTCTTCAACGAAGGAACAGATAGCCACACATTCTCCGAGTCCGTAACCCCCCTCGTGTCCAGTATCTGTCCACCAAAGACCCGTAGATCCGCTATTTAGCCCCAATTCTCACACCATATCTCCCAGCAAACATAAAAGACCCCAACATCATGTATCCATCCCATATCATAACTCATTATATCCCAACCATATCCATCGCCCGCCAAATGCAAACAAATCATCTCTACCCAAGACCAATCGGTTATTGAGTCCCCATATGATGTCCATGTGCATGTGGCGGCGCCCCCTGGGCATACATATTCGGGTTGAACCCCCCAAACGAGCTATACTGCACCAGATAGTTCCAATCCATCTGCCCAAAATCCACATCCGACATGGACGAAGATCCATACACGTTGCTCGTGCCGTCGAATCCCGTAAACATCATCGGATCATCCATGCCAACACTAGAGCTATTATTGCCCATCTGTGTGTCCTGCATCTGCGGTTTGCTGCTAGGTGAGCCGTACATGGGCGCGGCTGCTCCGCCGGGGGCCGGAGCGCCACTCCCAACTGTGCCAGGAGCTGCAACATTGGCCGCTTGCTGAGTCGGCTCTGCACCTTGTGGAGCTGCATTTCCGGCACCGCCTCGGCCATTAGCCGGGGGTGCTGCAGCAGCTCGCTTCATTTTGTGCGCTCCACGCAACATGGCGATCATCCGGGGCGCTTCTATCGAACGACCATTGAGCTGTAGCTCTGCTGTTTCACGAGCATCCCAGGCCTTGACGAGAAAGCCGCCAAAGGCAATGTGTAGCGGCGTGCGCATGTTACGCATCATGCCCCGACGATCGTGATTCTCAATCATAGAATTCCAGGCGCGCTCACACAAGTCGCCCGTCGTGCGAGTGCGCAGCTCGGACACCAAAAATATGTATGCTGGGAAGGGGAAATGCTGATATGTGTACCAACGAAAGCCCTGGAGGGTCTCGCCGGCTTGGATTTGGTTGTCGAGCTCCACAGTCCGAAGAGCTTCCATAAATAGTGCATCTCGTTCTTGCTGGTCAAGCGAGTCGCTTGGGACGCCTCGGGAGAGAAAGTCGATAACGCGAAGCTTGGAGAGGGCTTGCCGTGTAACCAAGAGCGAGAAGAGGTGCAGAGGGATCTTGGGGTCGCATTTGCTGAGGTAGATGTTTTCCATGTATTGGCAAAAAGACTCTAAATCGCGCGGAAGGTTGTGATTTGCCACGTGTGTGACCACGTCCGGGGAAGACGGCGACGGGCTGTACTGCACCCGGGGGTTGTTGATTGGCCGGCCGCCAGGGGTGGTAGCCAAAGGCCGGGATCCAGCTCCAGGCGCCGCGGCTACCGTGAGCTCCATGCGGACCAGACTAAACAACATTTCCGTCGGGCCATGTATCGGGGCCGGGGGGTCTTTGGCAAAATTATTTAGATCTGTGTCGTTGACATTGAGGGGAAATCTACAGTCGCCTCCCGACGTGGACAATGCCGTGATGGATGAGCCTGTTATTTCAGCAACACGTTTGTCGAAAATGACGAGTTGCCACCAAAGCCTCCTACGCTGCTCAACTTCGAAAGGGGGGAGGCCGAATTGGGCTCCGTCCCGATGAATACCTAGTCTAGTCGCGATTCTTACTGCTATTCCTATTAGACAGAAAAGAGCTCGCGGGTCGACATAGGGCCGAACGCAGAGCTGGGTCTTGTCAGTGAACCCGGTCAAACCAACGGCTGGAGATGTACAGGAAGCTTACCAGGTATAAGAGTAAAGCTTGGAGCACCATCAAGTCTGTTGACCGCATGAAACCAGCATTCACGAGGGCCTGTTGAGTGGCGCCATGATACTTGTTCAAGAGAACGCTCCTGTCTTCAGCAAAGGTACTGTTGACCTCGGCATCTGTCAGAGACGTGATTGCAGAGAAGTAAATGGCAAACATCAAGCACTCGAGGCCCTTTGCGATCTTGGCAGTGTTGGTGCCATTCATGACGATTTCTTTCTGGAGCGTCGGTATGTGGGTGACCTTGAGTAATGGGTTGACGTTTCCAATGTATATTTGCCATAATTGGATGATCTGGATAGCCGAAGGATGTGCGTTGGCCACGCTGGCAGGAGTGCCGCCGACCACGAATGGAAAGCCATCATTGTTCTCAAAGATGGCGTCGAAGGCATGGTGAACAGTCGGGCCTTCGTACTCCTCATCTGAGGAGTCATTGAAGGTATCATCGTCCATAGCCCGATGCTGTTGACAGTGGTTAGATCACAGGTCCATAACAAAAGGTCATGGTGTGTGTGTCTTTGGAAAGACATGACAGGGTAAGAAAGGAGTGAGGTGATGGTGATGAAAGACATGATGCAGTTCACAGAGAAGAGGCAGCTAGACTAAATGTGACAACTCACTTCCTTGTAATAGGGGAACCACTTGTGTCTAAGTATGAATGGGGCGGTCAGCTGAACCGAACATGGTTTGGACATGGCATCAAGGACAGAAGGAACTAACTTCTCGTGGCCCTGGTCGGGCGAAACATGGTCGGCCGCGCTGGAAGGGGACGTCTTCAAGCCACTAAGATCTTGTTCCAGATCAGCAACATCGTCCCCGTTGTCGCCGTGTTTGAGATCGTGGGCGATGGGCTCAAAGTTGACACCGTGCTGGGACAGGAGCGCCTCATATTTCCGGAGCCGGTCGATCAGATCCCTCTCGTGTGGCTTCTTCTTCCTCCGGCGTGGCGGCTGCGGAGGCACCACGCGACACTCGACCCCGGCCTTGACGCAGTTGGCGCAGGGCTTCTGTTTGTCGCAACGCACCTTCCGCTGCTGACAGAGGACACATGAGTGGCCCCGAGTCAGCTTCATCACCGATTCAGGGACAGGCAGCCTTTCCTGCAACGGCTGCTGCTCAGGACCCAGCTCGGAAGCCATGGTAAATATGTAAGCTAAGTATGTAGGTGGTGAAGACGGTGTCCTGCGACGTTGAAACCCAGCCGGGGACCTGGGCCAGCCGCTCGGGTCCGAACCGATGGGAGGCGGTTCCTGGGCTCTGCCACTCTGCCACTCTGGCGGACCTGGCCTGGGGGAATGGGGCTGCCACTGGCCAGCACCAGCCAATGCTGGCAGCACTGTGGGGGTCTTTTAGACGCGCTTCCGGAGCGTGGGAAGAGCCGCAAGGAGCCAGGATAATGAATTGACGGGCCGTCGTAGTGTAGTAGTGTGGTCCGGTCTACCGTCTGGTCCACCGTCTGGTCTGCCGTCTGGGGTTGGCTGGCTATGCGGTATGTGGTATGATGTGTGGTAGCTAGGATGTAAATTGTAGATCTGCTCTACGTCAAGCTAGACGAGGTATTTGGTATTACCGGTAGCAGTGGTAGTAGCAGTAGCAGGCGTACCGGGACAACGGGGCACGAGGCTAAACTGGGACCGGGACCGGGGGACACGTCAAACCAACGAGAGCCAAGAACTTGAAGCAGGCCCAGGACCAGGCGATTAACTCCAGCTCAAGAGGTTTGCGTTTGCGGTCAGGTAGACTGGAGTAGCTGGTATCCAATCCTGCCAGGGTATTATCAGCGACAGCGCAAGACAGGCGAGGCCAGTCCCGTCAAGCCGCCACTTTAGATTGATATACAGGGCGGTACAGAATGACAACGTAAGGAAAGCCGACTACTGCAGATTGAAATGTCGGGAGAACGGCGATGGGCTGCGCCGACAATGAAAAAGTCACTCGAGGATTGGGTGATATGAGTGGTGATGATGGGTGAGACGACAATCATTCGGTGATAATGGCACGCCGACAGAGTGAATCAAGACCAGGCCCGACACTCAGATTCTGAGTCCAAAGTTGAGTCCAAAGTCTAGACTCAACGGCAACGGCTGTTAGCTTTTGCGGCCGGCCGTCATCAATGATGCGCAGCAGCCAACATCAAACCATCAATCAAGCGATTCGTTGCGTAATCTGATGCGATGCGATGCGGGTCTCAGGTCGGTCGGTCGCGGAGGGCGGGCGCTGGTGAGAAATGACGGGGGGCGGCGACACAAAGACAAGGCGCAAAGTGGAAGGAATTGACATTGGTGAGGAGATGAAAAAGGACGCAAATCGCAATCACGACTCCCACCCAGATTAACGCTATCAGTCACAGTTGCAGGTCGCAGCTCCTTCCGTCTGGTGCGCATTCTGATTCCAACAAATAGCAGGACAAGACAGGAGACCCTGGCGAGTCGCAACCACCCCCAACCCCAACCGCCAACAGCCAAGGGCAACACAAGAAGCAGGCAGGGGAGGCGGGGAGCAGGAGTGGTGCACATGCTGAACCCTTGCCATTTTATCACAAAAGGAGGGGATGGGACAAGCACGAGACACGCATCCGTTGGGACGGAGTCGCTCCTTCTTCATTGTATCCAGAAATCAGCGCAGAGGCAACCAGAGCC
>Ga0247781_1000549_pt1 | contig 11756 bp, 11 predicted proteins | sample UWRJL184509B5_FD_179922 | JGI IMG/M metagenome (GOLD analysis project Ga0247781, IMG submission 179922) | Plant litter microbial communities from Arlington Agricultural Research Station in Wisconsin, United States - UWRJ-L184-509B-5 | ecosystem: Environmental > Terrestrial > Plant litter >...
CTCCCTCCAGACCCGCGACGTCATCCCAGCTGATATTCGGCCTCTCTGTCAGGATGGCGCTGGCCAGCGCGTTCCGCAGCTTCTTGCTGTCCTCGTCTATCGGCTCGGCGCCGTCCTCGCCATTCTCCTTGCCCTTGCCCGTCCCGCCCGTCGAGGTGCCGTTAACACCCACCATGCCGGGCTTCTTGCGCTTAGCGTCCGCATCTGCCAGGTGTGCCTTGAGCTTCTCGGCGCGGTCCATGTACTCGCTCACTTTGCCGCGGATCATCTCTTTGGACTTTGGGTTCTTCTCCCATTTGAGGGCGAGCATGAAGAGGTTGAGGGCATCGTAGTATGTCTGGTATGCTTTCTCGTAGTCTGCCGTGTTGTCGAGTTCGATCGCCTGGCGCACTTTCTCGATTGCGCGGCCGAGGAAGTCGGTGTTCGACATGGCGGCGGCGGTTGAGGGGGAACCGGGAGAGGATCGCTTCTGGCACTGGCAGTGATCGGGTAGTTGGAGTTGTAGGAAGGACTGAAGATAATTTGGAGAGGTTCTGGATGCTGAAACAAATGGCCGGGTTCTTTTACTTGCAGGTGGATGCGATCAAAGTGTCGAGCCTGGGTGGTGGAACTTGGCCCGGTCGTCCAAATCAATGTTGACCTGGCAGCAGCACTAGCGCGGGGTGTTCAGCAGTCGCCTAAAGCCCCACGTCATGCGAGTGCAAAATAAGGAATATCAAGCCTACAAGAAATTCCTCTCGTGACCTTGTCTTGTCCCTCCTTGCTGGACAACAAAAGTAGGTATAGTGATTATTCTTACTTAGGAGGGATTACAGATCCTCGTGAAATATCAGAGTCCATATAACATATTCTTTCCCCTCACAAATTCTTCCCCTGTTTGGATGTTAAGGGTGAATCTGGTATTGATTTCTGTCCCCACCTGAGCCTAGCGGGGCAGCGAGCGAGGGGTTCAGGATTGGTACTGTTAGCGCTTTGTATCGGTAATACCGCATTAGATCTAACATCAAACAGCCATCCATGTCCAGGAACCCAAAATAGGCTTCTGCTTGAGTAACTTGCATAAGTTGTAAAAAGGGTGACGAGCGACAATAGATCAACCCGCCATATCGACACTTGCAGCCATGGCCATGTCCAACATTCAGGCTCGCCTGCAAGGCCTCTCTGAGGATTTCACCAAGCTTCAAAAGGGTGCGTCGACTCCCTCACCATCTCTGCCGGGAACCTGATGCTAACCCGACCTAGACCTGCAAGAAGCTGTTGGATCCAGACAGAAGCTCGAGGCTCAGCGGCAAGAAAACCTCGGAGTGCAAAAGGTTTGATTACCTGTTCATGCCGCATAGGCTTTGCGGCCTCATATAAAGGTGCAGTGGCTAATTGATGTTACAGGAGTTTGAGAAGTTGAAGGATGATGAGACCATTTACAAGCTCATCGGGCCCGTCTTGCTGAAGCAAGATCAAACTGAAGCCGAGAGCACGGTGAATGGAAGACTAGAGTTTATTGGTAACGAGATGTACGTATATATTCACTCCATCCTGTTTGACCGGAGAGCTGACTCATTATCTTCATCCAGTTCACGTCTGGAGACACATATCCAGGACACTCAAGTGAAGATCGAGAAGAAAAAGAGTGAGATCATCCAGGTCCAGACAAGCGCCGCACAAGCAGCCCAGGCCGGACAGCAGGCAGTCAAGGCATAAGCTGGCACGCGCACACAGAGAGGACGATCAAGCAACGAGGTAGAGAGTTCCATCGGCTTATGAGCGGACGGATGATTGCTTGTTAGGAAATGAAGATTATTGTGCCATTCTACCCCCACCGAAGAGATACCCCAGACGCCTCGCCAAAAGTCAAAGAATGGAGATTATGACGCTATTAGTGTACATTCATCAATCATAACATTCCCTCATGGAATCCAGTGCCTTCCCGTTCCCTTAATTGATGGTCATTATCGTGAAGCCCCAAGGCAGACCCATCTTCTTGCAAGGGCGGTCAATGTCCCACGCATCACTATCCCCAGCGATCTCATCCCCAACGACGGTCCGCGGCAATTCATCGGGGCGGACGGTCGTATAGTCTTGGACAATCTCCCCCAGGAAGTCGGCGATCTCCTCCTTGGTATAGCAAGACGTCAGAAGATGACTTCCTGCAACTTTGTCTAGCACGGCGTGACGGTCTTCCTTCTCAGAGAACAGCTGGAGTTCTCTCGACAGGAGACCTTGGGAAATTCCTGCCTCGAACGCGCTGAGACGTTGGAAGACGATTGCCCATTCCTGTTACAGCTTGGACAAACAGGCAGACCTTGTCATGGTCGTTCAACCCGTCGACGATTCGCAGTGACTTCTCGGTGACAAAGGCACGGGATTCGGTGTCAAAGATGGAGCTGAGAACCCGTTCGAGGTTGGATGTGTCTAGGAGGATGTTATCCTCGTCCTTGATGGCGAAGATGTTGACAAAGTTGTCGAAACATTGACGAAGCAAGTCGAAGAGTGTTGTCTCTTGCGGGATGGAAAGTCGGCCCATGGAACACGACAGGTTGCCCAAGGAGGCCGCAATGCCCGCTGGTCTCGGTCAGCCATCGAGTCTTGGCGGGCGGAAGGGAATCGCAGGACCGAGAGCCTTACCTTGGTATTTTGAGCCTTGAGAAGCCATACTGTCAATGTCTAGCGAAAATTGATGATGACTGGGAAACGAAGACGGTCTGTATCATAGACAATCGAGACCACTAGGTTCAGAGGTTGAGGTTCCTAGGTAGGTAGTTGTGGGAGAACGGAAACAGTGGGAAAAGGATGTCTTTTGTGGTTGAAAGATGCCATTCTCACTCGAACAACAGGAACTCAATTTATGTTCCGCCAAGTCACAAAAATTCAGCTCTACCTCCCCCGGCAGGTGCAGTCGGAATCGCCCAACGGCAACCCGTACCTACCAATAATCTGGAAATAAAACGAGGAAGGCGTGGGCGAGCCCAAACCAAATTGAGCCAACATTAGCACAGCAGGGCGCAGATGTTGGCCAATTCACCACTGACAAGGGGCAAAAAGGGTAACTTTGGATCCCGGATATTTCCGATGCGAGATTGAATTGGTCAAGATAGGGGTTACTCTTTCCTGTGTGGTAATTTATATCTCGCCGAGCTGCGTTCCAAGCCGTCAACCAAATATTGATCATGATAGCAGCAGACGAACGAAGATGGTAAACTCCAAAACAAGTGTTTTAGGGGCTCTGGTAAGATGGAATTTGGAGAAACCCATGGACAGCTCGCCCCCTGCTGCTTCCTGGCTTCGAAAATTCACGGTGCAACCGCCAGACACCGGGAAGCAGGGTTCCACAGCACGGGATAGCCAAGAGGTAATCGATTAGGAAGGAGCAACTCACGTTGTCACGCCTGGGCACAGTTAAGGTAACTGGGGAAAGTGTTGCAAAGTGGAATAAAATCATCCCATAAATGCCATCTCATCACGCAGTTCCGTCCTTTGCATCATAGGTTTGCGTTGCTGACTCTCCCAATGGTTCCTGTCAAATCAAGGAATGTCAAGGTTGGAAAGAAGGTTCCAGGGAGAGGATCAGGTGACTCAACCCCCCGCTAAAGCCAACGGACGCCGCCTGATGGATCCCCGGTTATAGTGGGGTTGGTTGGGTCACTGAAGACGCGGCTCTCCTTGTTGAACGACGAATTACATGTCCATGGTTGGTTCATGCCCCAGCAACCTTAACCTTCTACCTGCTTTGTGGCAAGACTTGTAAGCTTTTGCGACAATCACGATGGTGCAGCGCGTCCGCCTACCCTCGAGATAACCTAGGTATACCCATACCTCTACCCCCGCCACTCCTTTCCTTGGCCGCAAACCGCTTTCTTCCCCCGCCCTCTCCGCGCTTGCCGCCGACCTTACGCGCCGTTGCTCATATCTTGACACGATGGACTTCTCAGACTTCGAAACATACGGCCAGCCTATGAGTGTCAAGGACCTCGGCGAAAAGGCGAAAGAATACAACTGGAACCCGCGCATTGGCTTCAAGTACTGGGCTCGTGCTGCCGAGACCATCCACCATGAAGTACGTCATCGGCGCAGATGCCACTACGCCGTCATATCGGATTGCTGACAATAGAACAGGGCCAGGTCTACCTTCACGAAGGCAATTTAGCCCAAGCATACGTGTTTTTCCTTCGATACTCCATCCTCGTCCTCGACAATCTCACCAAACATCCCCAGGCGCAAGACCCCGATTCCCGAAGGGCGGCTAAACCCCTCCAGAAGCGCATCCCCGCCGTAATAGAACAACTCGAGATCCTCAGGCCGCAAGTAAATGCCTCACATGATGAATGGTTGAAGATCACAGCAGCCCAGAGGGATCAAGTAAGGGACGAACTAAGACCTGTTTCTTCGTCCTACTCGCGTCACGCAGCCAGGGATCCCGCCCTGTCTTGGAACCATGTCTCTCCCGCAAAGATTCTTGACGCGGCCGAGCACCAGGAGCTCGCCGTGGAAATGGCTAATAGCCGGCGGCGCCGACTTGCCGGCCTTTCAGAAGAGGAGGAGCGCAGACGGAGGGGCGCCGGCATCTGGGCCGGCTGGAATAAACACACACAAGACACGGTCCAGACGGGAGCAAAATACATGGACGATGACGAACTACAGAAGCAGATGGAAGCTACCCGCCGACAACTTGACCGCTCTAATGACCTAGGTAATGACGACTCGGGGGATAGAGAATCCGACGTTGTGCCAACCACTTCTTACTACTATCCCTCCATCAGTAAGTCGTCCTCAGTCCGGTATGAAGGACTTCCGTCAAGCCCCAAACCACAACCGCCTCGACCGCCGAAGGAAACATTCAAGCGACCTCTCCCTCCAGTTAGCCACCCGCCAAGTCTCCCGCGAAAAGAACCTTTAATCCTCACACCCGCTTCATCGCAAGACCAAAAGTCGAGCCAACCAGGCCCTCCGATCCTCCCTCCTAAGGTCAAGGACACCACGAAGGACAAGCGAATTACGTTTCGGCCGGCGGGATATCTCGAAAACGGGGAACCGCTCCGGCCTGTCTTTCTACCCACCCAGCTGCGCCAAAAGTTTCTCGCTGCCGCTGCGGAGAACACGAGGAAGAATCTGGAGATGTGTGGCATTCTCTGTGGCGAGCTAGTCAACAACGCCCTATTTGTCTCGAGCCTGGTCATACCCCGGCAGAGATGCACGTCGGACACTTGCGAGACAGAGGACGAAGCGTCACTATTAGAACACTGCATCAACAACGGGCTCTCTGTTATCGGGTGGATCCACACGCACCCAACCCAGACCTGCTTCATGAGCTCGCGAGATTTGCACACTCAGGCGGGCTACCAGGCCATGATGCCCGAGAGCATTGCCATTGTGTGTGCTCCGCGTCACGAACCCTCGTAAGTTGGAGCTCTTTTTGACAAAGTCTCCCCTTTCCCTCCCGGCTGACTGGTTACTGACAAATGTCTCTTTTTCTAATAGATGGGGCATATTCCGACTCACCAACCCCCCCGGGCTACCACACGTGCTGGCATGCGACCACAACGATACCTTTCATCAACACTCGATTGATAACTTGTACGTGGAGATTGGCCAACAACCGCCGACTCATGTGTACGAATCGAGTGCACTGAACTTTACGGTGGACGATTTGCGACAAAATCATTAGTTTTGTACTCGCTGAGCGGCTGCTGAGATCTCGTGACGACCCGGGGTCTCGATCTAGTGTAATGTCCAGAATGAAAATGAACAGATTTGCACCTCACTTCGATACAACAGCCGGTCTCCGCGGGTGCTTTCTTTTTTCAAAGTGTTGTTCACGGTGGAGAGTTACACCAATTCAATGTCAGTACTCAAGGTGTCATGTGTCGGCAATAGGCGGGCTGACAACTCATAGCATATGTGGTTTAAATGGTTTAACTGATTTGGGCCTGTGTTTGGTTCCTTTAGAGTGAGGATGCATGTGTGATGAGGCGATGTTGAATGAGTTTGTTGTCTCTCCTATCAGTTTTAAATGGTCTTTTGGTGCATAGCGATGGCGTTTTGGTGGTGGATAAACTGGACGGTTCTGCCGGGTTGCTTTTATTTTGGGTTATTCACAGACCTACCTGTATAAGTACACCCGAAACTTATTTCTAGCCAAACCTCGATTAATCGCATAACCTCAGCTGATGGCGAGGCGTGGTGAGCATTGCGTGAGCAGCTCCTCAGCTAACAAGGCGGGCTTCTGAGGTCGGCCACAATGAAGTTGATTTACAGAACCGATTATACGGAATAAGTTCCCTTTATCGGTAGGCTTTGTCATGTATGCACCGTATTTTTGAAAGATTGTTCAGCAATGGGTGCCACATGCGCCTCCTATCATTCCCAGGTCACGGCCCCACGGAACGGCCAGTGCTATATGGAACATACTGATTGATCAGTCAGCATCTGATACAGGTTGTTATCCCCGATATATAACTCTAACATGAGGATAACAACGGGCTCGATTAGTTGTGTTCCGGGGGCCAGGGCCTTTGATTGAGCAACAGTGTGGCCTCCTTGTCCTATTTTCTGATGGCTGGGCCGTTATTCTGACCGACTTGGTTTCATACGCATTGCAATTCTGTGTGCCTCGGGTGATGGATGGCTTTCATGTTGCCAAGTACTCCTATATTGAACATATATAAAGACCAGGAGCCACGGAAACACAAAACAAATATCCGATTCTTCTGTCAACATAATCTATTTCTGTAACATTCATTATTCCATAGCTCACCAACAGTCTTTAACCATGTTTTCGTTCACCCGCCCAAAGGCCAACGAAACGCCGTACACATCGGCCACGCTCATGTCCGCTACACGGCAGTCTAATTGCGGGATTCAGGATGGAGTTACCAGCGATCTCGAGATGATCAGAGCCGTCCTCACTGACGTTTACAATTTTGAATACGTCCTATACACCATATCTAAGACCTCAACTACAGCCGGTCTAATCGCAGAAATCAACAAACATGCTGACAGCAAAGACTCGAATCACCTCTTCGTATTCCATTACTCCGGCCATGGGACTCGAAAGGGTAACCCCACGTCCCCGCTGTTACTCGAATCGTATGTTGTTTCCCAACCCTCCCTGTTCGTACCGGTTGTTTTGGAACGAACAGTTCAGTATTGATACCCTTTTTTTCGAAACACACCAGAGGATCTAGTGAGTCTGAGCGCGTCAATTACAACGAGATTCACCAGGCTCTTCACTCCCTTGCTTGCGACGTTCTCGTGATCCTCGACTGTTGTTACGCAACAAATAGGGACAGTCTTTTTGGAAAGGGAGCGCCCGAAACGTCTTTGCATGGGGGGAAAAAGATGGTAAGCGTTCATCATTTCACATTCACCCACCCATTCAAGTCCCTGCTTGCTAAACAATAAACCAGATTTTCATCGGCGCCTGCAACGCTGGAGATAAGACGGCGGCAAAGAGCGACAGGACTCTCACCGCCAGACTCTGTACCGCCATTCGGGCCGTGGATGGACATCCAGCATCAGTCGCGGCGATACGGGGTGAACTAGACCACGAGACGTCGCAGGGGCGGAAGAGGTTGTTTGGGGGCCACCACGAGCCGTCACGGACGCGGAATGGGTTGTTTGGTTGCTGCAGCAGTTCGCGGGCGCTCAGGCCAATGACGTTGACACGTCCGGTGCAACCACCCGAGACGTTTTCGATGTATTTCGCTGGCTACGATGAGTCTGAACCTCGGGGGCGGCGGGATATCTTTCTTCACAAGATGGACGGTGCCAAGGGGTCATCCGGGTCTAGGGCGTAGAGCTGTGCTGTGGTGTTTGGTGCTTTTGACTAGGTATGCTGGACATACGTGGGTTGGAGGTGTTTACGTCTGTGGTGGTTATTAGACAGGTGTGTTGCTCCGGATAGTGGGGAGGCTCTACGAGCATTGTCTGAGCTACTCCTGAGCCGCGTGAGTTTACCTGGCTATGGTTACCGTAATCTTGGATATAAATACAAAGATAAGGGGCAAAAACCTTGTTCGGATACATGGTTGAGGAAATGATTTTTGGGTAGTTCCAGCCGTCAGGTAAGGCGCCTTTCCCAGCCGTTCTGAAAGTCCCGGGATTTTGATGGCGTTTATATTGTCCAACATGATAACCGTCAATGGACTAATAATAGGACAATTACCCGTGTTTGAGCCTCTCGTAGAACTCTTCTCGAACGGATAGGAGATAGGTCATGAATACATCTCTGAGCGTGTCTGGCTCCAGCGCAGAGCCGTGTACCTGCTGGGCTTTCAGAATCCTATCCTCCAAGTCTGACCATCTTTGCCACGACATTTCGATACCCTCGTCTAACTCCATTGGTGGCACAAACACTGAGAGAGTGTTAGTTTGTGGTAGAATAACGAAATACGAGAGGAACACTGCATAGATAGATAACCATACCTGAATCGGGAATCTGGTTTTCATCGTCGTCTGGGAAGAGAGTTGTCCACAAAGCCTCCCAAGTATCAACTCGAACACCCGCTTTTCTGTCATTCAAAATATCTTCTTGTCTGGAGGTAACTCCGTCCTCGGGATTAGAAGGGGGTTCTGGCTCTCTCGGAGTACATGTTATCATCGTGATAGGTACATGGAGGTGATTCTCCAGTCCAGTTTTAGTAGCAAAGTCGATTTTACATCGAGGGCACGCGAAGATGGATATATATGGTTGCTTGTGAAAGTTCCTTACATGGCGCCTATGACTGGGTTAGAGAGGTAATTGAATGACTTGGTAAGATGATAGGCTAGGGATTCAACCTACTTAAGTTGGCTGATACCTCGAAAGGACTGGACAGCACAACTCAGATAATCTCGGACGTTGAAGCGGACTGGGTTACGCTTTCGAAAGGGGCAAGATAGTTTATGATCTTGCCCGAAATCGAAGCTAACCCGCTTCTGATTTGGTCTACTCAGACTGATATCCTCGACTGAACGTGGTGGAGGTAGTTCGCAAAACGATGAGGGTGTTTCCAACCTAAACGGGCCTATGGGTTTTTTCACCATTGATTCATAACGAACATGGGAAATTACCGATTGTCTATCGAGCTCCACGGCAGAGTCGCCAATGACGGAAAATGGATACGGCGCACTGATCTTGCTTTGCCACTTCTCGATATTTGTCCTCTGCCTGTTGGGGAGGAGATCGGAAGCGAGGTTTTCGGTTGTGACGAATCCAATAAACGACACGGCCGGGTTGTCGGGCATCATATGCCACACCTGGAGAGGGATGTTGAGGATGATGAGGGTGGAGAAGCTCCCAAACCAGCCCTCAACCTTGATTTCCTTTGCATCGTATGGAGCCTTTAGCAACCAGTCCAGCCATGCCTCGGAGTCCGAGACGTCCGAGGATTGTAACCGGACGCTCACGAGAACTTGGGGGAACTGTTCGCGTGTCAATTCAATGGATTCCTCGCTCCCAGCGTCTGAAACAGCGGATGCTTTTGGGTGTGGGTCTTGCAGAGCTGGTGGAGGCATCATGGGAGGCCCGGGAGACGACTCGTCCTGGCGCAAAGGCGCAAACTTGATGCTTTCGTGTTTTTGCGATAAGAAGTAATGTACGGGCGTCCTCCTCACGGGTGGTTCGAATCTGGGCCTCTTGTTGTCGTCGAGAACAAGTTTCCTGCAGTTGTCCACTACCAGTCTCCGCGTGTAGTTCCCAAGCCCGGCCAACAAATAGCCATGTATGTCGCTGACTGAGATGGGTTGCGACTGCGCCGCTGCTCGAGCCAGTTGATGGGTTAGCAGATATGTAAAGGAATGCTCTCCCACATCTGCGGCAATGGTTTCGAATCCGCCAGCTGCCATGGCCTCCTTCACTCCGCCAGAATATGAATCCCCTCCCCCTGTATGAATAGAGTGACAACAGTCGTACAGGAACAAGACATCGCATTCTGCATTCTCCAAGTAAACTTGAATCGACAGTGGATTGACTTCTTTGCCTTTGAATCGCCGCGATGTCCACCGCGGGAAGCTGCCGAGGTCTCGACTTGGCCTGGCATGACCGGCATAATAGAGAATGAAGAGCGAGGACGTTGCCCCCCAAATATCCTCGGTGACACTCCGTACATGCCTATCTAGGGCTTTAAAGGAGTCCACCGATGGGATCCTCCATTTTCTAACATCATAGCGGTACACGTCCTGGAGTAGCTGGCCTAGCAAATCGATTTCAGCCACTACACCGAGGTCGTCCTCCTCCCAGCTGACGAGCAAAGCTCGCACAGCTTTGTATTTTGAGCAACCCGAGTCCTGACGTGTCTTCCAGCTGGCTTCCACCGCGGATTGCAGGTCCCTGGTAAAATCGTGGATGATGGAAAAGTGGAAGGAAGACGCTGTCGTGTCGTGGGTGCTGGAGCTGTGCGATGAGAATAACGCGACGTCGTTAGACGATTCAGCTGACGTCTCGTCCTCGGTGTCTTCGTTCTCGGCGCCTTGATCTGTCGCTTCCTTGGGCCCAGGATCCTGTTCCTCCTCTCTTTTCCTCTTCCGTACGGGGGATTCGGCGGGCTCCATTTGGCGAGGGATCGAATTCCTAGGTTGGCGTAAACACGAATGGCTCAGGTGAGAAGAGAAAGAGTCGAGGCATGGGATGAGGAGAGTCGAGGCATGGGATGAGGAGAGTCGAGGCATGGGATGAGGTGCAGGGCAATGTTGATGTGAGGGGTAATTATATCGGTGAGCCAGCCTGGTCACCGAGCTGAAAACGCCACATGCGCGGAAGTGGAGCACGGATGAGTTCTTCTGGGATTTAATTTGGAATTACGAACATTCTCGACACAACAGCACGATCTACACACCGTGGATTTTCTCAACAATTGGAACCACAGCAAGAAGCAGTAGGCATGCTTGCTCAACTCCGGAGAGGTACAAGAGCGTTGTTCGTAAAGCCAAAGGTCAAAGAGAAAGACAGTCAAGGGGAAACAACTTGCAGCAGTTTGAGATTCAAGTTCAACCCAACAGCAGCCCCTGCTATCAGCCTTTACAGGTGCCCAATCACAGTTGACCCCGAGCTTCACACGATCCCATGCCTCGGACATGGACTCAACCATCCAAAACGCCCTGCTCGCCATAATCTCGACATGCAAGTCCTCTTTAGACACAACCGAATTCCTCGTCCAACACCTGAAAGCCCAGTCCCAACTTCTTAGTCTTTACACGAAGCTAAACAGGGTCGAGAACCAGGAGGGACGGCCTTTTAAGCTAGTTTTTTGGACTGTTGGGGATTAAGATCACGCCAGTGAGGATTCATCTTGCTTGAAAAAGAGATGTGCTTCTATGGTGTCTATCGGAGTGGTTTGGAGGCACAAACTGGACTGGAGATAACAGCAGGGGATTAAGGGCATTGCCGTCACGGCGTCCTGAAATATAATTATGTTATCCCGGAGGGAAACAAGAAAATAGAAGCTGCGATCACGCTATACGTGAATATAAACCTGTCCAGTACATACGAACAGCCTGACTAACACGAACAGATGACAAATTTCCTTCCCGAGAGTTTCAGTAATCATCGATGGGTAAAAAGAGTTTGTTATACAGAACAACTCCCTTCCTCATTTCAGAAATATGGCAAGATAACTGCCGACAATCGCCACCGCACTAAAGAGCACGGCGAGAAAGGGGGAACGACCCCCTTTGACAGCAGTTGGCTTTTGCTTTGGACCCTGTGTTGTTTTGTTAACCAATGCACATTCAAGGTGACAATTTCAGGGGAAGTCACTCACACGAAACTCCCAATCCCCCCACCT
>Ga0247781_1000550_pt1 | contig 11744 bp, 1 predicted proteins | sample UWRJL184509B5_FD_179922 | JGI IMG/M metagenome (GOLD analysis project Ga0247781, IMG submission 179922) | Plant litter microbial communities from Arlington Agricultural Research Station in Wisconsin, United States - UWRJ-L184-509B-5 | ecosystem: Environmental > Terrestrial > Plant litter >...
ATTTAATAATATTCAATTCGTAATATATATAAATAAAATTCTAATAATATATATAAAAAATTAAAAAAAAAGAAAATTCGCCAAAAAGTCGATCTAATTTTTCCTAATTACCTAAATAAATATAGTATAAAAGTAGCTTTTAAAAAACTAAAGTCTAAATTATATAATATATTTTTATAAAAAAATTGTAAAATTTCAGAAAAAATAGGATATTAGTATTTATATTATCTAATAATATAATAAAATAATAGTAAAAAGGGGATTGAAGAATAAAATAGTTCGAAAATTATATAATAAAATAAAAAGGAAGAATAAATATTTGGGAAAAGAGAAAAATAAATAGAAGATTTGTAAATAAAAAATTCTAAAGTTTTATAAACTACTTATAAACCCCTTTATCAATAAATATTATATTTAGCTATATTAGCAAGATTTAAAAGCTATAAATACCCGTTTTTTTTATATAGGCTTTTAAAAATTAGTATAAATAATATTAATAAACCACTTTACTACCTTATATAATATTTAAATAGCCAAATTCCCCCTAGTTTTTCAGCCTTTTAAAATCAAACAGCTACTTATACTAGCTTTTTTTCTAAAGCTACCCTATATTATAAAAAATTATATATATCCAAATTTACTTTATTTAAATTATCCTAATATATTTGTACTACGTTTTTTTATCCTTAATATTTTCCTAATTTATTTAGAATATATGGTTACAATATAGGGCCTACTTTTTCTTTTCTCTCCTAAAATTTTCTTAAATATTCTTATAACAAATTTTAAAAATACTACTATATATATATATACTAATTTACTTAACTAATTTATTTTAAAATTATTAACTATTTATTACCAAAATCATTTAATTTAGAAAATTTTCAATAATAAATATAATAAACTGGACAAAAAAGTACTTATAAATTGGAAAAATTATGCCCTATATTTTACTTATTATTATAAAATCTAGAATAGTTTATATAATAAAATCTGCTATATTTTAGGTTTTTAACAATATTAATATTAAGTAGAGAAACAATTTTATAATATATATATTATTATAATAGAGCGATTATTAGGTAGGGTTTTTATAAATATCAAATTAAATAGATAATTAGTACTTTAAATAGCTAATAATATTATATAAAATTACAATTTTGTTAAAAAAATATATACAAAATTAGTATTTTAAGGTATATTACAATGTTTTACCTTTTCTATTTTCGAATATTTATAATAATTGTAAATTTTTAGACAATTTTTATTTTAAACCTATTTTAATATTATTAGACTATATAAAGCTTTACTAAACCTATTTTAAATAAAAAATTATATAAAAAACAAAAAAATATACTTTACTTTTTATTTTAATTACTAAAATAGTAGTTATTATTAATAATAGTATAATATTTAAAAAAACTTTATTATAATTTACAAACTTTTTATTTTATTAATTTTTAAAATATTTAGGTTATTTTTAAAAACTTTTCGCTTAAAAAACTCCAAAACCTGCTACTAAACTATAATTATTCGAATATAGCAAATAGTAATACTTTTAATAAACTATTTATATTTTATAATATATCCTAAAGTCCGAAAAGCTAATGGCCATATTATAAATAGTAGAACCACTCTACTATAAGCCCAATATTTATACAAAAATAAAGACCTTTTTTTATAATAATATACTATAAAATTAAATAGTTTCATTTATATAATATAAAATCAAAATTTAAAGAAAAAACTAGCATTTGTATTTCTATAAAAAAAGGGGGGAAAAAGGGGCGGGGCATTAAGATATTTAAACTAGCTTTATTTTTTTACTATATCTTTTTTTCCTCTTTTCGCTTTATTATTATCTTTTTTTCGCCTTTATTTTATTAATATTTTTTCTTTTTTATATAATTTATAACCTATATACACCTTTTCCAACTATTATTAGTAAAATATCCTATTCATTTTCAAAAAAATATACTAATAGGAAAATAGTAAAATATAGTTTTTAAAAAGCCTAACAATTCCTATATTACAACTTTATAGCCTAAAATACAAAGCAAATTGGATATAGAAAAGTAGATTAATATTATTATAAATACCCGAAAAAATTTACTATAATATTCTAAATTTACATTAATAAGAAATATTAATATAATATAATAATATTTAATTTTCTAAATAATTTCAAATATATATTTGAAATTTCCTATAATAAAAAAAGACTTTGAAATTATAATTAGAGTAGAAAATTCTTAATATAGCGGACAATAACGCTATTAATAACTATTTTTTAAGCTGCATTTTTAAATCTACAATATTTTCTACTACTCATTTGGAAAAAATAAAACCATATATATAGCTATTATTTACCACGCTTTTAGTAATAAAATACCAACTAAATGCAGAAATTATAAAAATAACTTTTTTAATATTTATATAATATATTCTAACTAATTAAATAGCATTTATTCTAATTATATTTATTCTAAAAACAAACAACTTTATAAATAGAAAATATAAAACAATTTTAACTTTAATAATAAATACAATATTAATATTAATTTTAATAATAGGTATAATAATATATTGCCTAAAGTTTAAAATCAATACTAAATATACAATAATTCTACTTTTAATAAAAATTTTAAGGATTTCGATTATTTATTACCTAAAATACAAAATAACTCCAATTTTAATTATATACTATTTAAAATATAAAATGCAAATAAATTTAGTAAATTTATTCTAAAAAGGTATATAAAAAAAACAAAGTACAATTTTCTACCCTCTAAATAATAAAAATATTCAACTAAAATAAACTACATTAGTTTAAAGTTAAATATATTTGTCAATTTAATTAAAAAAAATAATAAATAATAAAATAAAATTTGGTTCAAAAGGCGAAAAATATAGTAAAAATAAAATATATAAATATATAAAACTAAAATTATAATATTTTATAACTATTTAGTAGTTTATTTTCTTTTATAAAATATATTATAATTTATTATAAAAAGTTGCAAATATATAGTAAATATTTTATATATAATTATTAATAAATAAATTAAAAATAATAATTATACTAAATATATATAATATAAAAAGTAATAAAATAAAATATAGGCAAAAAAAAACTAGTTTTTTAAAATTACAATAGTTTATAAATTATAAAATATTAATAAAATAAAAATTTCAAATAGTAAAATTGTATAACTATATTTATTAAAATTATAAATAGAATTATTAAAAATAGCGGAACTAAATAAGCTATTTTAATTAGAAATTATATATTGGATTTTTTCAAAAGTACATTACTAAAAAAGTTGTATAAATTTATTGATTTAATTTAGGTTTTAAAACCTAATCTAATCCTATTTATATATAATATATAATATTTGAAAAAATACAGTTAAATTTAACTTTAGCATTTTATTTTATATTTCTATTTTAAATAGCTAATTATATTTAATAATTACAAATATAAATATTTTATAAAATAACTAAAAATTAATATTAAGTTAAAAATACTTTTACTAAAATATATTTTAATTAGTATAGTTTTTACAAACTTTAAGTCGCTTTTTTAATATATTTTGCCCAAAAAACTACCTATTAATTTTATTATAATTTTATAAAAATTACAAAATATATTTAAAATTGCTCAAATAAACTTTTTATTTTTTATAATTAAAAGTACATACTAGCTAAAATATACCCTAGTAAAAGTATATATATACTATAATATTTGGACCTTATTTTAAAGAATATTCGTTTAGAATTATTATAAGTAAATAATAATAAAACAAAAATACTAATACTTTTTCCTAGTTTTAATATGCTAATTGAAGAATATTATTAATAAAATTAGATTCAATATTATTAGATTTGCTAATATTAGATTTAAATTAGTATTTCTTTTATTCGCATTTTTTGCAAAGATTTTTGTCAACTACTATTTGCTTTTTATATTATATTTAAAAAATAATAAAATGTATTTATAATAATAGTAGAATATAAATATATTAAAGATTTTAGGAAAAAAGAAGGATAATGTTTTAATAAATTAGAATTTTGAAAAGCTTTTTTTAATATAGTATATTAAGAATTTTTAAAAAAACTTTTAAATTCCAATATAGTTGTAGACTTGCTAAAAATATTTTGTAGATTTTTTGTATATGCTAAAAATATTTAGTAGAAGATTTAGTAGGGAGTTTTTTTTAATATAATTATAGATTTATTAAAAATATTTTGCTATAATTGTAGATTTGCTAAGGGTATTTTGCAGATTTTTTGCATATATTGAGAATCCTTAGTAGAGTTTTTAGTGGGGAGCTTTTTCCAATGTGGCTATAGATTAAAGATATTGCAAATCTTTTGCACATACTGAGAATCCTTAGCGGAGGATTTAGTGGGGAGCTTTTTCCAATATGGCTATATAAGGATATTCTACTGTAGCTGTAGATCTGCTGAGGGTATTCTGTAGGCTTTTGTACATGCCTGAGAATCCTCAGCGGAGCTTTTAGTGGGGAGCTTTTTCCAATGTGGCTGTAGATCCGCTTATATTCCGCAAATTTTTTGCATATACTGAGAATCTTCAGTGGAACTTTAAATAAGGAACTTTTGTACAACTTTATTCTTATAAGATATTGGTAATTAATACAATTGCATTTTACCCCATACTATTACTATAAATTGATTCTTTTCTACTTTCTCTTTATTTAATGATCTTTAATACTATAAATTATTAGGCGTATATTTCCTACTTTTTTTTACTAATAATGAAAAGTTTTTTATAGTAAGTTTTTATTAAATAACTAAATTACTATATAAATATTATACTTTATATATATTAAATTTAATACTAAAATGAATTTTTTTTTTAATAATTTGTCCTTTTTTTTTTCCCTTTTTATAATTATATATAATAGCAAATATTATAGGAATTATTACAAACTTTCAATTTTAGATATTCCTAAATCCTTCTTTTTGATGAATATTTTATATAAAAAATCCAAAAATATTTATATTAAATAATTAGTTTAATTTGGGGGTAATTTACTATAAATACTATTTTATAACTAAAAACTTAGAAAATAGTTTGTAGTTTTTACTTTGTTTTTTATATATAAATATTTTTATTTTATATTATTATTTTTGCTTATAATATACAATAATAACTATTAAAAAATCTAAAATATTAAATTTATTAACTTTATAAATAAATTATTAATTATTTTTATATAAAAATAATAGCAATTTATATTAAATTTTCTATTAATTTTTAAATATCCGAATTTTATTTGCAAAAACTATAAAAAAATACAATATTTATAAAGATTTTATTTTAAAAAATAGCTTATTAGTAATAAATTAGAAAAATATATATATATATATATAATATACGATATATTTTATATATATATTAATTTCCGTAATTAGCTATTCCATTTACAATTTATATAAATACTACTATATATTTTAACTAACTTCCGAACTTGAGATCTAGATTTTATTTATTTATATTTCGCAATATTTTTATAAATTAGAATAAACTTCCGAAAATGCTTTTTTTCCTAAAACTGCCAATACATTTAATATTTAATTTCCGGCTATATTATTTGCTTAATTTGCTATTTGCCGCCCACTACTACTTTTATATATATTTTATAAATTAAATAGCCTTTTCTTTTAATAATTAAACTAATTAGATAAATAATATTATATTATTTACTATAAAGTCCTACTAATAAAATAGCAATATTGTTAATATAAATAAGGTATTTTATTCCAAAAATCTGTTTTATTAGTTGTAATTTGAAGTTAAAATAAGCAAAATAACGCTAAAAGTATATAAAATTTATACAATTTTTATAAAAAATCTTGAATTTACAATTAATAATATTTTATACAAATAAAAGGCTATAAAATTTACATAATTACAAAATATATAACTAAATATTAGCTTATTTTCGTTTTTTTAATAAATTATTTTCGAATAATTAATACAATTTTCAATAGTCTTATTTATTAAATTGACTTTAATTTGAAATTTTAAAAAAATTAAATTAAAAAGTCTATATTATTTATAATAAAATTATAGTAAAATAGATTTAAAATATATAATATTTATACTAGATTTTTTTATATTTTTCTAAGTAGGTAATAAATAGTATAAATTATAAAAGAAAAGGCAATAATTAGAAAAGGTATTAAAGAAAAAAAATAATAAAAAGAAAAGATAGTAATAAGAAAAAAAAAAGAAAAAAATAGAAAATAAATTCTATAAGTAAAGGCTAAAAAAGCGCAAAAGGTTTATATATTTAAAACCTTCTTATTGCTTTTTTTTAATAATTAGCACTACTAGTTACACTAATAGTACTTGGTCTTCTTCCTTTTTCAAAGTAGGTGGTATAATATTTGTTAATTTATACTATTAAGATACTTAAAAGGTATATTTTCCTAGAATAATATATAAGTAATAGGCACTTTTTTTCTCTATTTAGTTTCTTAGGGGTTAGCTAATGTGATTTACTTCTAATATTTATATTTTTTTAAAGTTAAATTGTCTTATTTGTATTAGCTTTTTTTCTAAAACTATTTTATATTTTAAAATATTATATATATTAAAATCTATTTTGTATAGAATATCCTAATAAATTCGGTTTATGCCTAATAATTTACAATTTTCTACTAATTTTTCTTAAGTATATAGCCAAAATATAGGATTTAGCCTTATTTTTGCTTTTTAAAATTTTCCTAAATACCCTAAAAATAAATTTTAAAGACATTATATTATAATATTTAGTTAAAACGCTTTTAGTTGATAAGAAAGTATAAGTGAAAATTATAAAAAACTAGTCTAAATTAGAGAATTGGGTTTATAATAAATATATATTAGTAACTAAAGGGGTATTTAGGTTTTAAAATTCTATATAAAATATTGTAATGTATATATTTATATATATATAAATATAAGGATATATATTTTATTATAATAGTAGAATTTAAATTATATAAATTAAGTTTTGCAAATGGCTTAGTCTGCTCATTTAATTAATTGTAGTTAAATAATTACTTTCTACTACAATTTAGTAGAGTAAAAAACATATATAAAAAAAGGGCTTAAACTTAGCTATTTCAATTTGCGAGATTTTATAATACCAAATTAAAAGAAAAATAAGATATTGCAAAAAATACTACAATATTGCTTTAGTAGCTTAAGTAAAGAAGAGAATAGATTTTTTTACTCTTTATAGTCTTTTATATTAGTAAATAAAATAGTATAAAAAGCATACCCAACCTGCAAAATACTAATAAAAAAAGTTGGACTCTTTTTTGTAATAGTATTTTTGAAAAGTTAAGTAGAAATGAGGACTATTTAAAGATTTACAATTGCTATAATAGAGCTATATTGTATTATAAGGGAAAAGGGAGAGGCTTTATTCCCGGTTTTCTAATTAAGAAATTTCCGAAGTTTATAAATGTTTTTATAACTTACTAATTTTACTTTTCCTACTAATTTCCGTTTTAAATATAGCTGATTTTTTGATTTATTTGCTATTTATTTATAAAACATCTAGTAATTACAGCTTATATAATAAATACATTTATTTTAATATAAATATTCGAAAATAAAGGAGGTAGGCTATTGTAGTGTTTTTTAAAATACTTACTTTATATATATTATAATCCAATATAATATTGTTGGTTATTCGAAGCACCAGTTACCCATTTGCTTTAATGCCCCTAATAAGCTTAATATTTGCTAAATAATATTATAAAAATATGGATGCTATAGTATTGTCTTTTTACCTGGTTTCAAAATTATTAAGAATTTAGAATAATATAGTAGATTTTATTATATAAATTATTTTAAATTATATAATAATAAGTAAAAGTACAATATAGTATTTCTAGTTTATAGTTGCCTCTTCTATTTTAGTTTCCTATATTTATTATTAAAAATATTATTTAAATTAAATATTTTAAAAATATATAATATTTTTATTATACTTAAGTAAAATTAGCTAGAAACTTTAATTGTAAAATAGAAAAAATTACTTGGACACTTTCTTTTAAAAATATAGATATTAACTTTATTATCTGTTTATAAAAAAAAGCTAAAAGTAAAATTAATTTATAAAAAGGTAAAATATAAATAAAGTATATTATATATTTATTATTAATTTAATAAATTATAATATATATAGTTTAAAATATTCTAAAAATAATAATTACAAAGAGATAAAATATTTACAACTTTTTAATTAATATTTTTATATCTTTTATAATTATTTAGCTAAAAAGTATATTTAATATATAAATACTATAATAAAAATATACAATACTTTAATATTATATAGTATATTTGAAATTGAATATAGTTTTTTTAATAACAGACGAATAGACTTATTTAATAAAATACTACAATTTTATATATATTATTTATTTTATATATTTTCTATATAAAAAAATAGATTTATAAAAAATAAATAATTAAAGTAATTTTAAATTTGTATAATTTATAATAAAATGGTTTTATTTAGTAATTCGATATTATAAAAAAGTTGACTTATTAGCAAATTACTATACTAATTATAATATTTTTTTTTACTATACTTTCTAATTTAAATTCAATATTTATCTTTTATTAAAATTCTATTTTATTTTAGCTATTTTTAATACTATATTATAAATATAAGTGCATATTTATAACTTTAAATATTATCTAATTTATTATTACTATTAGAATTAAAAGCATATTTATAATTCTTTTATTTTTTTTAAAAAGTTACTAATTAATATATTTATTAAATTTTATTATACTTTTAAATATAGTAAAAAAGGTATAGTAATTGCCCTAATTAATATACTAAATTAATAATTATTAGTATTTATTAGTAAATAATATTTAGAATATAAATATATAGTTTTTTTTTCTACATTTTTTAACATTTATTTTAGCTATTATTTTTATATCCTTCTTTATTAATATTATTATCGAAGTAGAATTATTTATTTTAAAAAAAAATCTGCTAATATTAGCAATTTGCTATTAGTTTTAGATAATTTTAAAGTAAATATAATTTATACAAAATACTTCGAATAATAAGAATATTATCCTATTTTATTTTGAATTTTGAATTTTAGTATTTAGTATTAGTATTTTTAAGCTATAGTTAATATTATAATTTAATAAACTACTAGTAGGTGCATTAAAGAAATTAATTTAATATATAAATATATTAATATTGGTTTAAAAGCTTTTATTAAATATATATATACTTTATAATATTTTTGTATAATATAGTACTATAGTAAAAAGATGGGTATAGTTTTTATAGACCTATTTTGCGGCAAAATGGAGAAATTTAGAATAAAGGTTAAGAAGGTTATTAAGTTATATTCTCTTATAAAATTTCGGTTTATTAAATATAATAATATTATTATTAGTATATAAAAGAAAATATATATAAAATTATTAAAAACTAGGGAAAGTATCCAAAATTTTCGTCTAAATTTTGGCAGTATTTATTTTTTTACCAAAAATATAAGCTCTAAATCTATATATATAAATAATAGTTTTTGTTTTATTTTTTTTTGCAAAAGTTAAATTAAAGTTTTACATTTTTTCTAGTTATTATTTGCTTATTCGTTACTTTTATTATAACTATTTTAATTAAATACTACCTTTACTTTATAAAATCTTTTAAATAATAATTATTTATAAAAATTAATATTATATAATACAAATTTATTATAAATATTAAATTATTTAATTTACTATTTTAATAAGTATAAAACCTCTTTTAATATATTATTTTTATAAACTACATTTTTATTAGTATTACTATTTTAATACTAATATTGCTATTCTAACTCCTAAATAATTATTTATATATATAAATCCTAACCTTTATTTACTTTTTTAATTCAAATTAGATTGAAGTTTAATATTAACGCTAGTTCTTATTTATACTTTCTTTACCACTTTTTATTGCCTTCTTTATAACCATTTTAATTAGGCATACTTGTTTTTTTTTTATATTAAATTTATTATAATACGTACTATTTACAACTTCAATAGTATACAAAACTACCCCTCAATATTAAAAAAAAACAAAAAAAACATCATAAAATTCAATTGTATTAAATATATTATTTTGCATATACGTAGAATATGCGCATTTACTAATATTGAATTAGCAGATAATATATTAAAGTATATAAATGGAATTTTGGAAAATAGGCTAATAATAATATTAATTTTTCGTTTATATTTTATTTAAAAAAAATAATAAAATATATTTATAAAAACGGCAAAAGTATATAAGGGGTTTTAGGAAAAAAAAAAATAGTACTTTAAGTAAAAATTTTTAAAAAAAACTTTAAAAATTAGTAGTTTTTTAATTTATAAAGAATAATTAAGTAAATATTGCTAATATTATTTTATAGTATAATATAATTTTGTATAGTTTAAAGTATTTAATATATATATAATAATAAAAATATTAAAATAATTGCTAATTATATAAATTAACTTTATTATAAACTACAATTATCCCTATTATAATCGATATAATATTAGTAAAAAACCAGCAAAATCTAATTTTCGAAGCTGAATTTGTTAGAATTAGCTCCTTTAAATATAAACTTCCCTCTTCTAATTGGAATAATAATGCAAACAACTAGAAAATCGAATAAATTTAATTTGCTTAATAAAAAATTGAGGCTAAAAAAGGCTAATATAGAATTAATAAAGTACGAAATAGCCGCTTAATCGAGGGGATTTTTTGTAGAATTTATAAAAATCTTGGAGCCGAATTTTACTTCTATTATTATTAAAAGGACAAACTAATTTAAATATTATTAACTTTATTCAAATTTAAATTAATAGTTAAAATATATACTATTAATTAGAATTAGTTTTACTAATTATATAAAAAAGCAATTATTGTTAAATAGTAAAATATTAAATGCCTATATAAGTAGAAAGTCGGCGGTGTTAATTTTAGCTATTATTTAAATATAAAAAAGAATATAGTATTAAATTAGCATCTAATTAAAAATACTTAGAAAAAGCAAGGCTATAATTATAATTATTTTAATTTTAGGTAAGTATATTTAATGAAAGTAAAAAAAGTTAAAAAACTAAATTGAAAAAGTAAAAAAATTTGAAATAATATTAAAAAAAAAATATTAATAAATAATTTTATATAAGAAATATAAAATATAGTAGTAAGGATTAATATTAAATCACTTTTTATAAGTAATTAATAAATTTAAATTATATAGGCTATATAAAGTGCTGAACTAAAAATAATACAAGGAGCTATATTGGCGGCTAGATTCGAAGGCCCCTTTAGTCTCTAACGGAAACGTTCTTCAACAAAATTAAATAGATAAATATAACTGATATAACAAATAGTAGATTAAAGAGGCTATGTTGCAATGTAGATCACATTGCAACACTGCTACGCGGGTGAAATACAGTCGCTAGCGAAATCGGCTTCCGCTTTTCTCTTACACATCTTTCTAGCGCACGGACCATTTATGCATCTAACCAACCACACCGTGTGCCCTCGTACGCGCTTGTGTACCAGGCAGGATAATGCAACAACGCAGGATTACGATGACCGTCAGCCAACCTGGACTATCAGCCAAAAATGGCTGCGGCAAGAAATGGCTGTTATTATAATGACCCGTCGTCAAATAATAAGCCGAATACGGCTCCATTGCAGATC
>Ga0247781_1000551_pt1 | contig 11743 bp, 8 predicted proteins | sample UWRJL184509B5_FD_179922 | JGI IMG/M metagenome (GOLD analysis project Ga0247781, IMG submission 179922) | Plant litter microbial communities from Arlington Agricultural Research Station in Wisconsin, United States - UWRJ-L184-509B-5 | ecosystem: Environmental > Terrestrial > Plant litter >...
GGTGTCTGTCCTCGCCATTGGACATATTTCAGGCGGAGAAGGACATCGCCTTCATTCCTCAACAATCATCTCTCGGGCTGACAAACTCCTCCCATCGTACGACTATGTCATCATCGGCGGCGGTACAGCCGGTCTCACGGTTGCCGACAGATTGACCGAGGATGGCAAAACTACCGTTCTCGTCGTCGAATATGGACCGTTAGCCACCTCGGCTGCCATCAGCACCGTCAAGGGAGGGTTCTCGGGCATGTCCAGCGGATACCTCTTCGACATCATGTCTGTCCCCCAGACGAACCTCAAAGGGAGGACAACGGCCGTCATGGCTGGTAAGGTCGTGGGAGGCAGCTCGGCGGTGAATGTCATGATGACTGTCCGGGGTACCGCCGAGGACTACGATCGTTGGGGGAGTTTCTTTGGGGCCAACTCTGACTGGAGCTGGAATGGACTCCTCCCCTACTTCAAGAAAGCGCTGAACTTTGTACCTCCAGACACTGCAGTCACTCAATCGGCAAAGATGACATACAACACGAGCTTTTGGGGAACCACTTCGGGGGTCTACGCCGGGTGGCCTTCATTCCAGTACCCAGGCACTTCCGTCATGATGGATGCATGGAAGGGCATGCCGGGCGTTGAATTCCCTGGGGACAGCGGTTCAGGTCGCCCGGGCGTGTATTGGTATCCCACGTTTATGGATCCCAAGAAGGTTGAGCGATCGTATGCCAGGACGGGTCACTACGATAACTTGAACCGCGCCAACTACCATCTCGTTGCCAGTTCGAGGGTTACCAAGATTTTGTTCAATGGAACTACGGCAACCGGCGTAGCATTCATCCCGGCTGCATCAAAGGTATTGACGGATACCACAACAATCACTGCCAACAAGGAGGTCATTCTTGCAGCTGGTGGCATTCACAGTCCGCACCTTTTGCAACTGAACGGGATCGGACCAAAGGCGGTGCTTGCCGCAGCCAAGATCCCCAGTCTTGTTGATCTTCCAGGGGTTAGACAGTCCTTGACCACAGGTCATTAACGGAGCCGATACTGACAACTTTACAAATCACAGGTTGGACAGAACTTTCAAGATCACCCCATGCTCCAAGCAACATTCCAGTGTAAGAAGAACTGCCCACAGTCCCAAACTGACAACCCTGCTCACCCCCTCCAGACCGCAACTTTGTCCAAAAGCCCGCCCCCGACGACATGTTCCGCAACGCCACCTTCGCCAGCTGGGCCAACTCGGTCTGGCAAGCCAACAAAACAGGCCCCAACTCCATCGCCTCCGGAAACGCAGCAGCCTGGCTCCCCTTCCCCGTCATCTCCCCCCGCTCCCTCGAAATCTCCACCAACCTCTCCGCCCAAAACCACGGCCTCTACCTCCCCAAAGACACCGACCCCACCGTTGTAGCCGGCTACGCGGCCCAGATGAAGTCCTACGCCGCCGCCCTCAAGGGAAACAACACAGCCTTTTACAACTTCGGCATAACAGGCGGCACCAGCAACGGGATAATCGTTGACCTCCACCCCCTTAGCCGCGGAAGCGTCAACATCGATCCCCGCGATCCCTACGGCCGCGTCCCGGTGGTGGATTATCGTGCCCTGAGTAACCCCCTCGACAATGCCATCATGGCGGATATCATCCGGTATACCCGCAAGTTCCACTTTGAAAATCCGCTGACGGCTTCGTTTCAGACAAGTGAGGTTGTTCCCGGGGCGAATGTCAAGACTGATCAACAATTGGCGGATTATTTGGCGGGGAGTCTGAGTCCAAGCGAGTATCACCCTGTTGGAACGTGCGCCATGATGCCGAGGGAGTTGGGGGGTGTGGTGGATGAGCAGTTGAGGGTTTATGGGGTTACGGGGTTGAGGGTGGTGGATGCTAGTGTTATGCCTACTTTGGTGGGGGGGAATACTTGTCAGACTGTTTATGCGGTTGCGGAGAAGGTATGTTGTGGGGGTTGGTGTTGGGTTCTTTGTTGTCTTGATGCATGCTAACTTTGGTGTGAATTAGGCTGCGGATATTATTAAGGGGGTGAAGGCTGTGTAATTCGGTGCACGTGTTGGTTCTGGAAAATGATGTGAGGAGGGTCATGTGATATCTAAAATAGGGGAACCAAAGTCCAGGACATGTATGAATGACTTTTACCTGGGCCATGATAATGTCAGCCTCTTTGTCTTGGTATTTCCGAGCCGCGCTCTGTCGATGACGAAAGAATTGAACGTACAAACAAAGCATCCCTCGCCTCCTGGCATTGAATAGCTCTATCCTAATCCGGCTGATCAGGTAGTTCTGACAAAGACACAGTAGAAACTCATGGCAATCGTATATCATTGTGGCCCGGGACTTGAAAGTCGAGGCCCGGTTTCGTCCTCAACATGTATCGTCCTTGGGTTTCTCTTGGCAACAGAAACATCATCACCTCGTGAATATCCTCATCTCGTAACAAACAACCTTCAACATCCAAACCCATTCCCATTCGAACCCACAATGGCAGCCAAAACCCCCTCCAAAGTCCTCCTCTACCGCCTCGACGGCCACAAAACCTCCCTCGTCCACCGCTTCCAGCTCATCGACCTCAACCCCCACCCCGAACCAATCGAACACCTCATCAGCGAGGAAATCCACGTCATCACCCTCCCCGAATACCTCCCGGCCAGCGGACAACTGCGCACCCCCTCCATCATGACCATCCGCATGGGCTCCGTCAAGACAGACGAGTACAGCATCACCCGGCTTGTGAAATGGACAAAGGACGATATCCCCCTTGTTTTTGGGATCGATATCATTTTGTACCAAGTTGGCCATACGGGGGTGACGATTGCTTCGCATCCGCTTTGTGCGAATCCTGAGAAGTGTCCGTGTAAGGATTTGGAATTTGCGGCGGGGTTTTCGGGACGGCCGGTGGAGGGGCATCCGCAGTCGCATTTTGAGTTTGATCTTGGGGAGAATAAGTTTTTGGTGGCGGGGTATTCGTTTGTGAAGGGGAGGGTGTTATATAGTGGTGATGAGGGCGAGGAGAAGAAGTGTGGGTGGACGGGGTGGAGTTTGGATTTGAAGGAGGGCCAGAATGAAACGGGGTTTGATACTTCGAGCTTTGATATGGGGCCTAGGGGGTCGGAGGAGGATGAGGGTTTGGTGAGGAGGGCTGTTGGGTTGTCGAAGAATATCCAGTTGGTTTAGAGGGCCTTGAGATGGTGGTATGATTTTGGATTCTTGAAATTTGGGGCCGTCAATTCAGGTTATCTTTATTCATCCCTGAGAATCTGAAATTGAATGTACGATTCATCGAGGGGTACAAAATCGATCATGAGTAAGGCATTTTGATCCCAGCAGGGGAGATGTCGTCCCATCCTTTTGGTACTCGTCATGCCAACTGTGAATCAGGCCAACTGTTGGTAGAGACATTACTCATCGAGACCGTCTCTTGCTTCTACGTTGTTTAAGCGCCATCCTGGAATTGAGGGATGAGTCGTCCGGGGCTGCAGAGTGCTATCATGAACAGACTATTGACAAATCCTTTCGCACAGCGCTGGGATGCTCCAGCATATCTGACACAGAAGTGTCCCGTCAAGGTAAATCGACTTCATACGTGTGAATCACTGATGAGGCAAGATTTCGAGCCGTAAATACCTCCCCTGGGGTCAACGTTTCTCCATTCTTCTCACAATTCTTTGCACACTTGCAGTGGTTTGCTAGACACAAGAAGCTATCGTCGGGCCGATACTCGATCTACGAGAAGAACATCCCATAAACGACCCCAAGCCACAAACGACATACATCGCCGAAAATAAAGTCCCAAGTCCGCCTTGCTCCCTCAAACTTGCTTACTTGACGGCCGGCATTGTACCCAACCATCACACCTCCGGCGTTATTCACGCTCGGCGACAGGTACGTTTCTACGAGTTAACTTCATCATGTCCGCATAAATAGATAACTAACAACGTCACTCGGGATAGACTACCCATTATCTATTGATCACGAAAACCTCCACACCTCCAAAGCATCCAGCGAACCCAACCGCCAACCCGCCAGAACTATCAACCCCAATTCTAAACGTTCTTTCCCGCATTGACATAGAGCCGAACAAAATGTGTGTGCACCTGCGGTATCGTCAAGTTTTATTGCAGAGATAAAAGGTGCAAAGAACCTGTATTCGTGGATATGAAGTTCACTTTCTACAAGTGCCCACGCCTTGACCACCCGAATCATAGGGACTACATCAAAAAGGATGGAAGTGTCCTGATCATTTGGGAGAGTCTTGGATTGACTCCCTGCTGGCGCGGCTTCGGCACGAAGGAGGCCCGCCAACACAGCGCAAACCATATTACGAATGAACGTGTCTCGGGAGTCTTGGGAGCGCTCTTCCTATCAGGATGAGGATGGGGGTGTGTACGTCGGTTTGAGGTATGAGGCTTGGTATCTTCGCCTATGGAGCATTGGATCCTTCCAGGGAGCTGAGGTAGTTTGTATCTCATTGGAAGGGGTGGTAGATATGTAGCAGTCAATGGAGATCGTTTTCCGAGGTGATAGCTATCGTATGACAGCTTTAATGGCTGGAAGGTGCCCTGTTTTCAACTGAAATCGTTTCCAGCTACTCATTTTTTCCCCCTCGCATTTCATGTCGCGGTCAATGGTAATTATGCTAATAAAATACAGTTCAAAGAATTATAACCGTTCTCTATAAGAGCGATGTCGTGTTACGACAAACGTCCGTTCCCCAAGCTGAGTCATATCTAACATAAAGAACTCAGAATAATACCTCGCGATTTATATAAGTGGGTGTTGATTTTACCTTTGGACCATTTTACGGTCAATAGTGCACCGCGTGAACAGTAGATGGGGGCCTGTGTCAAGATGATTCAACGCCTTTGAAATATCAATTAAGGCGCTACAAGCATCCCTAATATTCGCAGTTATGGTCCTGAATAGGCAGTACCAGGAGGTACCAAAGGTGTACTATTTACTGTAGAGCGGTGTATTCCGTTCTGCCTTCCGTTCTGCCGTTTCCTTCTGCTGTTTCCTTTCGTGGTTGACAGTTTCGTACCTGTTTTGGTTGATGGAGGTGGTCAGCCGTTCTGGCTAACAGTTCACAGCGGCCACCTCCCAGATATGTTAGTGTCCGCACTGATGTCAGTTTGGAAAGTGGGACCCCGGATATAGGAATAATTACCTCCTATGCAACAATCAGGGATAGCGCCGACAGGCACCGACTGGGATTGAGTTTGGTCGGCGCCAAGGACATGACGTCACAATTCAACCACCGTCTGACGCACGCCACGACGCTGCCGACAATCGCTCCTTTCCACTCATAGCCAGTTTTTGTCGGTCGTTAGGCGGGGAGCGAGGGATGCGGTGGCCTGGGTGCTCAGTAACGTCATTTCTGATCTCTGACAATCAATTTGATGCACAATTCTCGCCGGATCATCCCAAACAAAACATTGGCCTGTCGGAGCATTTCGTCACTGCACAGCCCAGGTCGAAATGCTCCCATGGTGCCACTACAGTTTCTACCACTTACATCTCACGGCATCAAAATTGGATGCATCATGTTTCCTTGCCGAGTTCACTAATCTTTACTCTCCGTTGAACCTTTCTTTTAGTTTTCTCATCATCTCTCCAACCATTTGACTCTTACTCAGCCCCGATATCTAACAACCATCATCTCAAATCACATCGACTTCACCATGACTAGCAACGGTGCCCCATCGGGGCCAACTGGGCAACCACAGTCCACCCAAGATAACACGTCGGATGCTACCGTTAGCAAACCCCCGTCTGTGGGCGACTCCTCCCGTCTCGTGCGATTCCCAACTTCCGCCGGCATGGTCGTCGACACCCAAGAGCTTCCCGGGCTCCCGCGCCTAAACTACAACCTTTGGGACTACAAGACGAAACTCTTCATCGTCACCTTCCTCCTCGTCGCCGAGTCGAGTCTCATTCCACTCGCCCTATTCTACGGCCTGTGGTTCAGGACGACACTTCGTCATGGCATCATCTTCGCCGTCATCACCGCCTTCTTCGGTCTCGTCACCGGCATCGAGTTCGGCTTTCGTTGCCTCAAGCTCATATTACCACCGGACACATATCGACCTATTGGGGGTGCGCGGTGGAAATTCGACTTTACACATTGGAGCTTGTCGTTCATATACACCGTCATGACGGCTATCCTCATCGGCGCGTCGATCCCACATGAACCTTTGGTTAGACCACTTGCGATCCCCGTCTCTTTGTTTCTCATCCAGTACGGGGTCATGTTACTCGTTACAGGATGGATGAATGCAACACATCGCCCGACGCCATGGAGGATATCGTCCATACCCAAGGGCCAAAGAACACGCCCACTCATGTACACGATTGTGGAGGATATCATCGCCGTGGATGGCGCAGCGGGGATCGAGTATCGCAGGGCTTTGATGGCTCGTTACGAGACCAGCCCAATGTTCAGAAAGATGATTGCCCAGCAGAATTGGTTTTGGGGGTTTGGAAGTTTATTGGTCGGGGTTGGAACCATGGTAGTCATCTGGACGATTCCACAGGAGATCGCCTATGGAGTTGGTAAGTATCCAATTGGTCGTCATGTACCCCATGCTAAGAGCAAAGAACTAATCACTGCGTGACTATAGGTTGGGGCGCGCCGCTCGTGTTTGTCGCGATATGGACTTGGATTACCATAGTGTGGGTGCGACGAAGCTTACGGCAAGAGAAGCTACACTGGCGGGGAAATGGCAACTTTTCGACGTCGAACCCCACGGCACTAGAGATGGAACAACAGAGTGCTGTTCCGGGCCTCCCGGTTTAATCCGTGCACCTCGTCCATTTTTTGGCTCCTTATCAGGTACCCGCCTCTTCAATACGTCGTAGGCATTCGGTCAAGCCATCCTTTCGACGACTACCGTTGGCCTTAATGCCTCATGAACATCCTGGATCTTCCATTCGGGAGTAGATAGTTTGCGAGCCCTAACCCCAGCAAGCAAGCAAACGAATACCACGATATCAACGATCCATGTGTTTCATGACTTGGAGATGAGCTGGTCCTGGAAATATCCAAACTCTTGGAGTTGCCCTCCTGGTCAAAGTTGCCTGTATGGTCTTTGCACGCCCGCAAATTCACATCCGCACCGGCAACCCCAGTGGGTTTTATGGATTGTTGGAGCATCAAACTCTTTCACCGTCCAGCGTTTCGTGACTGCGGGTGCCAGCCAAAGCTGTGACATCAACAGACCCTCTATATCCCACAAATGGAGCCTGACTAGCCAATTAAACAGACATTTAACAGCGGCTCCATTGTGGTACTTCGGTTCCTCAGCCGGTACGGGGCAGAACGTTACAGTCCCACCAACGAACATGGCAGTAGAGTGTGGTTATTCGCGGTATCGAGGCCTTGATACATGGATGAGAATACTTGGGGGGTATCTGGATGCCACGTCCCGCCGGGAAACTCGAAAGATATGACTGGGGAGAAGAAAACGCAATGTCGTCACCGTGCTTGAAGATACGAAGAATTGGGAGAATTCCAAGTTTGAGTCTGCTCCATTGTGGACGATGGTTTGCATGGTAGTGCACCAGAGATTTTGTCGCGATGTTACTCTTTTAGCCTGTGTCGAGACTCACAATCATAGCCGTCCGGGTGGGTTGTAGTTAAGGGGGATGCATCTGAACGGAATAGGCTGGAAAGAAAAGTTGGAAACTGCATTTGAATTTTATAGAATGTGTAGAGATGATAGATATGTGAGTACTAGTAATAACTCAAGAAAGGGAATCGTATATTAGAAGGGAATACTACAATTTCGAAACATCTTCGAATTCATTTAATGACTCATTGTAAATCTTCTTGCTGAAGGCTAAAAATCCCGAACAGGGGCAGTAAATAAACCCCCTCCGGAGTGCTTGACCACTGGCTGGATCCATGACGACGGCGTAGACTTGTATCCGAGTTCATCATGTAGTTGTAGTTGAGGGGGTTGTGAACTCCTATCACTAGAGTTCAAAGCCTTGGTCCATCACATTTTCTGCGGGGGGGTCGAATGCCCTTGTCCAGAGAAGTCTCCCACTAGTTGGGTCCATGATGGTTGCGTAGTGAGTCACTTCGGGATCGATGATATTGTTATAGTTGAGAATGGAGATGATATCCCCTAAACTAATGGATGGGGTCGTTGCTGTACGAGTATTACGACATGAACGTCGTGCCTGACGGTATGCTTCTTTGGCGGACTCTTTGCGGTTCATGGATTCGGCGATGATTTCTTCCATGAAGGGGATTGCGGCTGGAGTAGACGGTGGGGGTTGACTTCCCGACGACTCGTGCGCAATGTCGTGGTTTGTTGTTGTTAGAAAGGTGGTGGAGGAGGAGACGGAGACGAGGTTGCGGTTGTCTAGTTCGAGAGAGTGGACCTTTTGGGGGGTGCAGAGGATTAGGTAGGCGGATGTGGAGGGGGAGGTGGCAAGGGAGGTGAGGATGGAGTCGATTGGTATGGTGGCGGGGAGGTCGTGCTGTTCTGGGAGAGGTTGGTGGGGGGTTGTTGATTGGGTTGGTGATGGGCGAAAACCTCGCGAGGTCTTTTTCCACTTGCCCCAGTTGGTGTTTTCAACACTTGTGTCAGGTAAAGTTGGAGGGAGGAGGAAGTATCTCAGCGTGCTTGAGATGGACGGGCGTCGGCCGAGGAAAACCATGACCTGATGCCATCGGAAGGATAGCTCCTTTCTCCAGGTGCTTCCATCGTGAGTTGCTCGGTGGTTCAGGCTGATGCTGAGTCCCTTCCTTACACCGGTTAACACGCCGACATAGCCAAAGTAGCCCACCGTTCTTGCGATAACAGGGCCCCCTTCTGACTGGACGTACTCCAGCTGGACGGTGAGGTGTCTCAGGGGGTCCATGCTCCAGTCTAGGGTGCGGAAGTGGGCTATTCTGCCTGATTGCGCTGTTGCCTGGTCTCGTGCTCGGCGATAAGCAGTTTGCCTAAAACGATGGCTGCTAGCACCGGGGCTGTTCCTTGATGTGCTATAGGTAGTGCTGGGTTTCTGAGGCGACGCGTCGCCCCTCTCTGCATCGTCGCCGTCATTGTCGACACCGTCAAATAACACACCCCCGCTGGTGCACCCAAGAAGGAGATCAAGGAGAACATTGAAAATCACCAGCTGAAACCTGGGAATACCAGTTTCTCTCGAAATCCCACGAATCTCCGCTGTCTCTTCATCAGTAAAGACCCGTCGTAGCAAAATTCGACCTAGAAGGATAATCCCGCCATGTAGGAGTTGCGGGATGAAGGTTGTGCCGAGAAGAGTGACGGGAAGTGTGGTGGCAATGATCGAGTTCAAAAGGCTGTTGACATCGGCTGCCTTTATGGCTTGTGTCATGTGTGGTGCGATGTGATCGTACCGGTGTTCTGGAGGGAGTGACAAGTCGACCGTGAACCGGGGTGGTTTGTGGCCGACGGGCTGTCCATCATGGGAGTTGTCGGTGGATACTGTTGGCATGTCGATATGTGTTGATGTCGGCGGCGAAGTTGTTTTGGGCTGGTGTGACAAGAGGCTCTGCCCCGCTTCATCTGATTCAAGATATTGCCGCTTTTTTCTTGGCCAGAACTTGACACAAGGTTTGATCTTTTGTTAACCTCGTGGACATGTGAGTTCAAGGTGTTGAGGGTCGTATTTGTCTCGGCAGAACAGATGTTGAATGCAATATCGTCGAGAGGGGGTCTTGGCTGAGGTACAGGCAGCAACCGGCCTGGTTCGGATCGGAATAACTTTCTTGCGCCACTGAAGGACGATTTGCTTGACAGCCCAACTCTCTCACAGTACCAGTACCTATCTGAAGATTGACTTTGATTCATGCCATCAATGACCCCTTGCTCGGAAAGAAGTATAGGCCAAGGGAACAGCAGCCGCTCATCTAATTAACCACAACACTCCGCGTCACCCAGCATTTTTCGCCCATCTAGACAAGTACCTGGCAAGGAATTGTCACCAAGAGGATTCATCTTTCTCCGGGTCGCTTGTTTTTGGAACTCCTTCAGCAAAGACATGGAAAACAACCGAACTACCGGACTGGCCTTTCTCAACCGCGAAGGTCTTGTGTGATTATGTTAACTTGCTCCTCAAGAGTCCGTCCCATCGTTTTCCGCAGAGGCAATAGTCACGTATCGAGGTCATTACATTGCACGCCTCGAGCAAAAGTCCATAAAACAACAACGACAGCATTATTTGTCAATAGATGGCAAGGAAGTAGTCAGCCCGCTCGGAGCACAAGTCCAAACGCGTACATATGGCTTACGGGACAGACATTGACAGTTTTACAGGTACTTTACCCGGCGATGCCCTGGGATAGTTAGGCCACCAAAACATGGATACCTACCTCGTTATTTTATCTGTTTTCAGCGTTAATACATGTATAGGCCTCTCTATGGATATATACAAATTATCCTTCGATGTTCTTTTGCTAATTATGAGCTACATACGCTGTGTTTTCTTTTGTCAACATGGCCTCATCATCATCTCCCCACTATTCCGTAATTGCGTCCCAAACCGTTACCCTTGCGATGACAGACAGTATTGTTCTTCGCCCTTAGTAATCCCCTCGGACCCAAGATCCTTGGCTCAGCTGACGCCCTGCCTTCCACCTTTTCTGTCCTGCTGTGCAAGGATTTATCTCTGACGCATGACAATTTGGATGACAGCTGTCCTTGGCAACAGCGACATGTCAGCATTATCGATGTTGGCGTACGCCGTATTCAGGGCGTATTGCGGAATGCACGGGACCTCACTTCCATACCTTACAGGGGTTGTCAGCAGCGGGAGATATTGCATGCAAGCAGCAAACAAATGTCAGCCAGCCACAGAAGCAACGGTCAGGGGTTCTCAACCCTAGAGGGCTTGTAATTGGACCCGGTCGGGTTCCAAGACTGCATCCCGGTGCTGATGTGCCGTGTAACACAGCGGCATCAGACGAACCAACACGAAAAAGGGAACGCGGATACCTGATATTTGGCGGTCAGGACTGGGAAAGCATTGATAAAGGATCCGAGGCGTGATAGCGTTGCGTGGTTTATATACGACCAACCGTGCATCACGCATTTTCGTAAATTTCTCGTAAATCTCTCTCTCATTTTGCTCTGTCTGGTGTCGTCTCTCCAACACAAAATGTCCAGGTAATTATCACGCAATTCCAAGTCACAACAACACACGACAATCGCCATCGATATCACCATAAACCCTTTCCATATTCCACAACTGTCTACACTATACCCACCATGGCGTTCCTCACCTCACTGTTTTATACACTCGCGGCAATCGCCACCTACGCAATCCTCAAGGTACGCACCTCTCCCCTATTTCCCCCCACCCAAAGTCTCGTCTCACCCAACTAACACCCCCCAGCGCCTAATTCACGCCCAAACCAACCCCCTCATCCACACCGTCCCCGGCCCCTGGCACACCAAATACACCTCCTTCGTCTCCAAATACCACCGCTTCCGCGGCACCAAGACGATGTGGGTGCACTCGCTCTTCGCCGTCTACGGCCCCGTGGTGCGCGTGGAACCCCACCAGGTGATGTCGTCCGACCCGGCCAACTGGGAGCACATGCACCGCATGGGGTCGGGGTTCCGCAAGGCCGCGTTCCACGAGCGCTTCCGCGTCGGGCCCGAGCACATGTTGTTTTCGATTGTGGATGTCAAGAAGCACGCCGCGCGGAGGCGGTTGTTTGCACGGGCGTTGACCAAGGATGCGGTGAGGAGGAACTGGGAGGGG
>Ga0247781_1000552_pt1 | contig 11734 bp, 6 predicted proteins | sample UWRJL184509B5_FD_179922 | JGI IMG/M metagenome (GOLD analysis project Ga0247781, IMG submission 179922) | Plant litter microbial communities from Arlington Agricultural Research Station in Wisconsin, United States - UWRJ-L184-509B-5 | ecosystem: Environmental > Terrestrial > Plant litter >...
ATCCACCCAACCCATCAACTAATCCCCCTCCTCCCCCCACAGGAAAGCAACATAGTCCTCCAACACACATACGAATACCGCCACCCCTCAGCAACATCCATCGCCCAAAAAGCAGCAACAGATTCCACCTCATCATCACCCCCCAACGGCGACAACAACAACGTCGACCCCTCCACATTCAAGGTAGACATGATATCCCGCTACCTAGGTTTAGTCGTTGTCCCGGGAAAACACATCGTCAAGATCGAGGTGGAGGAATTCGCGAGCCAGATGAAGAAGGACAGCAGTCCCGAGAGATTACCACCACAGACGGTCATGGCAGTGGTATGATGTATCATCATCCTGGGATCTCATTTATAGAATCATATATGGAATGTTGTCACAAGGACTTTTGTACGAATGCAATGAATTAAGGAGTATCATAAGCCGTGTTGCCTCATCCAAATAAAGCAGGAAAAAGCCCAAGGGCAATCAATAAAAAATTATAAAACATTGATACTGATTAAGCCATTACTAGTAATTGGCAGTGGTATTCCTGACCACTTCTCTCAACCCATTCCGGTGCTTGCTGTATAGGATACCCTAGGTAGCCCCTCTTTTCCCATCCAGCCTTCACCTGTAACCAATTATCAGAAAAGAGGGTTCTGTTCTCAACAAGCAACAAACGCTCAAAGCAGGTCCAACTCCTAACCACGCTTATAATTCCTTCACAAACCATAGTTGCCCATGTCGTTTTCTCGTCTTCTCTTTTGCTTTTAGAAAGGCACAGACAGTAATGGAATAGCCCATCAAACTAACAGAACTGGCATTGCCACTGAGACCAAGGGATGCTAGTCAAACCCTAAGCGACAACTGGGTCCTGATTGCGTCCCCGGCTCTCGCCGTTCATGTCGCCTTCGTTGTCGAGCATGGAGTGACGTCGGGGAGTGTCGAGTTCCTCGTCGTCCTCGTCTTCATCCTCTTCATCGCCATACTCGTCTTTGTGCTGCCCAGCCGGGAGCCACGAGCTGTGATCGTTGAGCGGGGCGTCTTGGCCAGACAGATCGTGGCCTTCGGTACGAGCCTTGATGTTGTTGCGGCGGCGCTGCGACAACGTTCGGGCCCGGGTGGATAGCTTAGCGGAGACCGCGGCATTCTGTGTCACCCAGTTTGTCAGAGAGTCCTCGCAGTCCTGGATGATGGCCTTGCTGGCCTCGTAGCCATCATATGCCGCGCGGGTCTCGCCGGGGGTGACCGGAGTGTCGTCGATCAGCTCCAGCAGATGTTTTCCATAACCGGCAATGATGGCCACCTTCTCGCAGTGCTCGCGTAGCGCATCGAACTGATATGTATATGCCGCCTTGATCTTCTCGCGTGTGATATTCGACAATTGTGCTTCGGCAACCAGGGACTCGGCCTCTGCGCGAACAAGCTCCTGCTCGAGGACGACGATCCTTGGCGAGTTAGGCTCCTTGTACTTGAGCTGGGCGATCTGATCGGTGATTTTTTGCTTTCCTGTTCCACAGGTTAGTACGTGATGGAGCATGTGGCACAATCACGGCGACTTACTATCTCTGCTGGGTTGGACAGACGCCTCGATATTCCTAATACTCTTCATCGTAACGCGATATTGGTCGTATCGGTCAACATATTGATCCTCAAGCTCGCCAATTTCGTAAAGCAAGACACCCAGCTTGTCTGTGACATCCGAGACGTCTTCGTCGCCGCCTTCGCCCCACAGGGAGAGTTGTTGCTGCAGGACTGTTAGCAAAATGTATCATATAATGACGATATCTTGTTTCCGGGAATCCGACGTACAGCTACTTCCATTCGCTCCTTGGCGACCGTCTCCATGCTTCGCATGACATTCTTCTCCATCTTAACGAGCTGCGAAAGCTTTTTGGCCAGGTCCGGCCCGAAGGCACCAGCCGCGTTGCGTCGCAGGGCATGTCCTGATTTGTTCGTTAGCGCTTTCCACGGCAATATTCTCAAGATTGGATGATGGGATGGGTAACTCACCAAGACCCCCTCTTCCAAAGAAGCGATGCGACTTGGTACTCGATGGCGGCGGGGGAGGGTTCTAGGAGCTTGTCAGCGACAGAATTGACACAAAGTGGCATTCGCTATTCGTATGAACAGTACCTGAATCTGGGAGGCTGTTGGCGCCCTCGTGGCGCGCATAGAGTAGGTCCGGTGCATCGCGACGGTCTGAGATTGGTTGTGTTGTGGTTAGGTGGTGGTTGCGATGGTATTGGTATACGAGGAACCTAAAGGGTTGCGAATGCGACAGTTGGAGATGTTGACGGAAGAACGGAACCGGTCGGTTGCTTTGCAAGGTTGATGCTTGTGACGAGAGACCCTGCGCGCAGGTTGAGGAATGACGTTTACAATTGGGTTGGTCTGGTACCACGAGACAAAGAAACGTCGAGGAAATGTTTGGCGGTGGGTTAAGGAATCTGATGAATGGTCAGCGAGTTGGGCGGGAACTGTGTGAAGCTGGAACTAGGTAGTTCTCGAACTAGGCATACATCAATACCTGGGTGGCCACCCATCGAACCGAAATGACGTCGGTGTGCGAGGCTACCGCTTCACCCGCTTCGTTAGTGCTGTTAGCGGCTACCTGGCACCTTTGTGGGGTGCGGGCAGCTTCTGACGGGAACATTTATAATACCGTATTCTGTACGGAATACTCCGTACGGTATGGAATACTGAAATACCTAGCCCGAGTGTAATATATATATGTATCACGTCAAGCATCTATACCCACACCATATTCCGTATAGTGATCCGTACACTTTGATTATCAGATGGTAGGTACTTTACAGCCATGACGTGCAGTTGGCAATGACACATCAGACATGTGGAATAGAGTTGGCTGATACCTGCAGGCTGAAGAAAATAGTGAAAGGGTCAATAGGGTTAGACCAATCTTTGTCTTGATACATTGTCAGTTGCTTGAAAGTACTCTCTCTAGTAAATAACAATGCACGATGTAATGCCAATCAGGACAAGAAAACACAACATCTGGAGTTGCTGCTGTCATATTTCATTCATTGAGTGACCTATTCCGAAGAACCTCAGAGGACCCCCAACTGTGGCGCTTGTGAAGTGGGGGATACGGGTTTGGACTTTGGAGACTGCCCAAAGAAGTTCAGTGGCTTGTGCACCCCGGTTCGCCTTTCAGTGGGTCATCAGATTGGTGGGCTGGAGTCGCGTCCCGCAACTTCAACCGCGTCTCACGCACTTCACTTCACTTCACTTCACATATTCCGCATACTCACTCACTCGCCCACTTGATTGAACGAGAATCCGAGTCAACGGCATCACCAATCAGAAGTCACACTGAGAAATCTCTACGTGCAGACACAGACAATTGAATTCACCTCCCGTCATCCTGTCGAGGCGAATCAAATCGACTGGCGTAAGAGCTGACCGACTAGGAGCCGAGTGGGAGCCCGGTCAAGACCTAGCCGTGGTTAGCAGTCTCCCGCTTCGGGCTCCTCACATTCACGCACCAGCGCATCAACACATTTAATGTGCAGGCTGTCCACATGCCTCTTAACATGCCGGCATCTATCTATACTCTAGTCGACCTCACCAAGTCGAGCAGCGGGAGCCCGAACTCGGCCGTTGACGAGGTGGTTGTGAACCCCAATGCTTCCGGCCCCAACCCGACTGACTACGAAAATGGCAACTTTGGTCGGCCGATAAGCATATCTGATTCGTCCAAGGAGTCCTCCCGAACACAAACCCCCTTGAGACAGGACAGTCCCTCACTTCGAAATCCTTCCGTGGTCCAAAAGGTCTCTCGTTCTCCTGGCCCGAGCCCAGCAAAGTCGACACGATTCTCCTCCAGAGATGAAGTCATCCAACAATCGGCTCGGCCGTCGAGCAGCAGAGGTAGCACTAAGCATGTCACCCCACAGCCCTCGCAGGTGAATCCCCAGGCCCAAGCTCAGCAAAGACCTGCCCTTCAGACCCCCAAGAAGTCGGACTGGACTGTGGACAAGATCGCTACCGCTCTCAGTGCTTTCACGGGCGCTGTAGAGCAAGGCCATTCACGCCTTTCTGAATATGTGCTCGAGGAGATAGAGAAAGGAGCGTGCCGGGCAGCACAAAATGCGCCCTCGGACCATTTCACCGACATGAGTTCGTGCGCTCTTGAGCAAGGCGTCCAAATTGAGCAACAAGTTCGAGCCATGGCTATCAAGGTCAAGCAACACAATGGTGAACACGGAAAGACGAAAGGGGGCCAGGGCCGAAGGGTCGTGTTTCCCGTCACGGCCATCAAATCCAGCAAGATTCCTGTCCCCAAGTATCGATTTCACCATGTCGAAGTCCGCAAGAATATTCTGACCCCAAATACCATGCTTAACTTTGTTCCCCATCTGCGCGATGTCGAGCCCAACTCGAAAGAGGAAAAGGCGTACAACAAATGGCTCATTGAGCTTGAAAACCTGGATAGCCAGTCGGGCTTCAAAACCAAGGATCGTCACGAGAGGGTCGCCAGGAGGGGTCGTGATGAGTATGCCAAGACGCTTTCGTTGTACTTGGATCGCTGGCTCAAGAAACTCAACATCGAGGGCTGTACAACATCGACACTCATCAGTTTCATGGCAAGCCATTCCAGAAGCGATGATGCCATCACACCCCAGCAAAAGTCAGACTTGCTCGACATGTACGCCGAGACTACCATCTCACCTCAGGCGACAAGGGCTGCCGCCATGTTCACCGAAGCGTTCGATCGAGTTTTCAACGATGAGAAGAACGCAAAGCCTGTCAATCTGCGCGACATTTTGATGCTCGATAAATCAGTCGAGACCATCGTGGATATCAAGAGGGCCAAAGAGACTCCGACCTCGCAGAAACACCAGCAGCTCGACCTGTTACCCAGGATCGAGGAGCAGGTTGGAACCTACGCAGCCCTGGGGTGTTTGATTTGCTTCAGCCACGACTGCGAGCACGGCGATTTAAATGCAGAGAACCAGAGAGGCGCATTTTGTCTCGACCTGACAGGCGGGCTTGGCCTCACGTTGAAAGAGAAATGGATTTCCCAACTCGAGGCTGCGAGGAAGGCCCAGAACGGCAACGGCGCTCTCAACAAGCCTGCACACTCTGCATGCAAGAACCAGTGTTATCGCAGCTATGATGTTGGTAACCACGCTCATCCTGTTGATCCCTGGTCCGACGCCGAGGTGTCGGTGCTTGAGCAAACATTTGCAGCGCTTGGCCACAGCCCAGCTGTGAAGGCACAGTGTTTTGTTGCCGCTGTACTCGGCCGCAAGTGCTGGGACGTCTATCGGAAGCTCAAGGAACTAGACTTGAGACTCCCGGATATCGACATTCCCGGCGAGAAGCCAAAAGTCAAACCTGTTTCATGGTATGACCGGAAAAAGAAGCAGCTGATCGGGGATTGGGAAAACAACACCAATACCCACGAACACGCGATCCGGGAAATGATCGAACCCTGTCATCATCAGGGCCCCTGTGTAAAGGACGGAAGAGGGGATCGGCGTTGCCCCTGCGCCGAGAGTGGCCTTCTGTGTGAGCGTTTCTGCCATTGCACAGCAGAAGAATGTGCTATCAAGTTCACGGGTTGCGCTTGCCGCTCAGCGGGCAAAACGTGTCTCCAGAAGCAGAAGGAAATGAAGCCGTGTATCTGCATCCAACTCAACCGGGAGTGCGACCCTGTTCTCTGTGGATGTGGAGCCCGGGAGAGAGCAGACCCCGAAAATGCACATGATGAGCATCTCCATTCCCATGGCTGCCAGAACGTCTCTTTGCAACGTGGTGCAGCCAAGACGGTCTTGCTCGGCAAGTCACAGATCCCGGAATGCGGCTATGGTCTCTTTACCGCCGAGGACATCGCGCAGGATGAGTTCGTGATCGAGTATACGGGGGAGTTGATCTCACATGACGAAGGCGTGAGGCGGGAAGCGCGTCGTGGCGACGTATTCGACGAAGGGTCAGCGAGTAGTTATCTGTTCACCCTTCTGGAGAATGAAGGAATTTGGGTAGATGCGGCCATCTATGGTAATCTAAGTCGGTACATTAATCATGCCTCGGAGTCCGACAGAAAGGCCTGCAACATAACACCCAAAATTCTTTACGTCAACGGCGAGTTCCGCATCAAATTCACGGCGCTTCGAGACATCAAGGCTGGCGATGAGCTGTTTTTCAACTACGGCGACTACTTTCCAAACCTGACCAAGAAATTGCTTGAGGACAACGAAGAAAACGCCGATAGCAACGCGACAGGGAAAAAGGGGAAGAGTACTGTACAGCGCAGCACGGCTCGCAAGGGCACGACCAAGAAGAGCAAAGACAAACTGGTCCTGGACTCGGACGAGGATCCCATGGACTGGACCACTCACATACCACTAGGAGAGGATGATGACCTGGGTGGCGATTACGACGACCAGAGCCCTCGCAAAATCAAAAAGAAACGCGGTGGAAGGCGTCCAGGCGCCGGTCGCAAGAAGAAGGTTCAACCGCCGGAGGCCACAAATTCCGCTGTCGCCAACCTGCAGGCCGAACACAAGCCGCTATCTCCCGAAATCAGCGACAGCCAAGGCGAGAGCTCTCACTTTACGCCCGCGCGTCGTCGCATCAAGAAGAGGGCCAACTCGACCACTAGTCCTGAATCGATGAATGATGAGTCTCTTGTTCGCGCACAACTTCTTCAGAACAGCCCTAGTGGTAGTCAGAGTCAATTTGGTCTAACCCCAGGAGTAGCAGCGGTCAAGAAACCCTCCAAAAGAGGCGGCGCCCGTCCCGGCGCTGGACGGAAACCCAAGAAGCCCAAAACGGACACTCCCAAGGATAGTCTTGGTGAGGCGGACATGAACACCGCCGATGAGAATAACAACAAGACTACTGCGCCTGAAGATTCCGAGGATCTGCCCTTGCACTCGGCTGCCTCGGGACGGAATAAAACCAGCGCGACGGGAAACGGCAATGGCAATAGCATCGGTAACGATGCGGAGGGAGGAGGTTCAGGCACCAATCCGAGCATCGGACGGAAACGCAACCGGGATGGCGATGCAGACTCGAATGGGAGCCTGGACCGGAGCGTGAATGGGAACAGCGCCTGGCTGGAAGGAGCATCCGCAGCTAATTCCGGCGCTGGTGGCTTGACAAACATGCCTTTCAGGCAGGAAAACTTTCAGCCTATGGATTCTCCCAGGGACGAAGACGAGGAGGACGACGATTCCGTCGCGGATCGGTCAGCTAGGAAGAGGCAGAAGCCACTGAGGTACCGTATGGATGAGACATAAGCGACCCGATGATAAGTGGTCGACATGTTGAGAGTATTGTTTCAGTGTCGAGAATATTGGTGTTCTTAATAATTATGTCGGAGTTGGGAGCGAGGTATGGACGGATAGACAACTACATGGTACAATCACAGCACGGGAAACGGCGAAGTGGATGGGGGACAGAAATGCGGAAAGGGATCGATCGGTGTACGATGATTGTATGTTTTGTTGGTAGAGGTTATTTGTTTGTTTCCTCGTTATTGAGACCCAGGGGAGGAAATATGCCGTTGACAAGTCGAGTCTGGCGGGTTTTCGGCTGGATGGGTTGATCTGATCAATAGCTACTGGTTGGCTTGGAACAAAGCACACCATGATCATGGCTTTGACAGATTGCGTCTGGCGGGTTTCCATCTGGATGGGTTGATTCGTTCAAGTGGCTACTGGCTGATTTGGAACAACGATACCATGACTTGTTCGAGTTGGCTTGCTGGGTGGATGGTACTTGTATGTTGTATTGGGGGACTCAATTCGATGCTTTTCTTGATGCCTTTCGTACTTTGTACCTATTTGAGTTACTCGGGCCTATTCTCCCACATACCTACCTCCTTTTATTGGTCATATAGCTTGACCCAGGACAGGTATCAATGTTCTCTAAGAGTTGAATACCTCGAAGACTAGTTAGGTAGATACCATACGTAGGTAGGCAGGCAAGAGCACATGATAAAAACCAAAACTTGGTAAAGTTGTAAATTTCCGTTTCCTCTTTTCTACACGACAACAAGAATATGAAAACCGACAATATTCCATGCTAACTCCGTTCCATTCCGACCGGCCGGCCGGCCAGTCCAGCTTTCAAACCCCTTCCTTTCCTTGCTGTTCTTGCCCGAGCAATTAACCTATAACTGGATATAGGTATCAAAATACCTAGGAGACAAGAAAAGGAAAAGAGGAAATCCCCATACATGCTGTTGAGAATTTTCCGGCATATTTTCGATACATACGACGACCAACAGTCACACAAGACAGAAACAGAGAAGAAATAAAAGGAATCAGGAAAGGAAAAACGCCCATGAAAAGAATATCCGAGTTAAGAAAACAACAAGCAAGAAATCCCGAAAAAGGAGAAACCAAACCAAATGACAATACAGGCCGTAGCTACTTTACGCGCTGGCGCGAGGGTAATTTGTAACGAAGACAAGACTAAAAAAGAAAAAATATCACATGCTTCTCTCCATGCTTCATCTCGGGCTTTCACCGTCCCACTCCCAAGCCGCTTGTCCGCTTTCTCCCCAACTGTAGACCTTCTCTTGCACTCCCTCGAGGAACTGATTACTTGTCCCAAGGAGCGCTGATCTTGCCCAACCCTCGAGAAAATACGAACCAAGGTTCCCCAGGGTTTATATGTCTCATTCCAAGCCGGCTTCCATCGCGTTTCCTTGTGACGAATATTCCCTCCCTCGGGCCGCTTGGCTGGCCCCTGCCCCTTTCGCGTTTTCATATGCCGTCCTGGCATCGTCCATTAAGAAAACCCACCACCTCCCGCCATTTCATTTATCTCATCCACTCGTTCTCTTCGTCTGATCAAAACTCGCGAATCGGTTATAGGTGCCGCAATTATTATCGTGTCGGTTAAGAGTTGAGTGTGCTTGCCCAATCCGTTCCGCCAATTCGAGTGACGCAAAGCAATCCGCTTTGATTGCTTATTATCATCCGGTCGTTCCAAAGAGTCCAAAAAATGTATAAACTCCCATTATGCCTCCAGCAGGCCTTCATTACTGCGTTCAAACGCTCTGGGGGTAGACACTTGCGGGCTGAGAAGGGATGCTTTGTTAGCGGCGAGTGACATACAGACATGGGACAAAGGAGGACGTACTGGACTATTAAGCATGTGATTTCGCTTGTTTCTCCCCTTCTTGATATGGCTTTTGAGCGCATTCGAGTCGAGCGGCTTGAGGAGCTCGAAGCTGCACAAAAGCTCACTAGAGACGGACATGACAGCTCCCCAGTTATCAAACTCTCCACAATACTACCCCAATCGTTAGCACAGGTACTCGATTTGAAATGTATAGTTTCTGAAAGAGTCAAAAGGGAACTGCTACTTACATTAGGCGCACTGAAAACAGTCACTAGAACTCTATCGTTAAAGAATTCGTAGCCGTCTTCGACAACCATGTGTGCCCGGCAAACCAAGTCGAAATCATGGGTGGCGAGAAAGTCGGTGATGACTTTCTTGCCAAAGCAGTAACTAACCCCTCTCTCATTGGCCTCCCAGTCCTGTTCCATATCAGCGGGGTCGGACCAGAGGAGGTCGTTTAGAAGCCCATAGTCGGGGACATCTGTAGGCCGGGCAATGTTGCGGATATCATCCATGTGGCTGAGGGCTGGCGACAAGCCTCCATGGACGCAAAAGATCTTACCAGCAACGATGGAAGCAATCGGGAGGGTGTTGAATGTATCGATAAACGTCTTCCAAATCTTGACATTGCATCTCCTCTTGCATTCATCGTAAAAGCCATAGACCCGAGTGACGTTGGCGCATTCGTGGTTGCCACGGAGGAGGAAGAAGTTCTCGGGGAACTTGAGCTTGTAGCAGAGAAGGAGCAATATCGTCTCGAGCGACTGCTTGCCACGGTCCACATAATCCCCCAGGAATAAGAAATTGGAGCTTGGTGGGAAGCCGCACATCTCAAACATTCGGATCAAGTCGGTGTACTGGCCGTGGACGTCGCCGACAATCTTGACGGGAGCATCCAGCTCGAGAAGGGCGGGTTGGGAAAGGAAGCACTCCCTAGCACGCTGGCAAATGGCTACAATTTCGGCATTCTTAAGACACACACTCTTGGTCACCTTGCCAGCGTAGGCTGCATCCAACAACCGCTTGATGAAGTCATCCAGATCGATGTCCTTGATCTCCCCCATGGCAACGCCTGAACCCACATCTTCCTTGCTGGGAGATTGGGTGGCAGACTCATAGACTGGGTTTATCATATTCTCGCGCTTAACAAGAATAGATTGGCCAGGCTGCTGATTCGGCATGTTCGGGTTGGCTCCAGCAGACGGCGGTTGATCCGAAACATGGTCCACCTCTCCAGTGGCCTGAGCCGCGGCGACGTCATAATGTCCTGACCTGACCGAAGGATTATGGTGGATCGGCGACGGTGGGGGTTGATCGTCGCCTATCGGAGAGCCCATGGTGGCCGTGTCTATGGAAGACGGCGACTCTGGCGAGGGTATAGAATCAGTCCGGCTTACAGCCCGGCTCAAGCCCGACTTTCCACTCTTTCCCGATTTCACGGATGCGGCGTCCGATTTCTCAGGCGCCTCTCCATTAGAAAGTATCGTCGAGTTTCTCGGACTGTCCGTCTTCCCGGAACCGGGGATCTTGGACCGGAGAGAGCGGAAAGAGCGGGACGAGTCTTTGGTATCCGACCTACTAAAGGAGGGGTACGACTGCAACGGCTCGGAGGGGCTCCGCTCGCTGTTGCCGGTAGACTTTGAAGACCCAGCGCCGGCATCTTTAGACGCTTGGTTGCCCATTGTTTCTCGATATCAGAACGTCAAGGAGGCTCTGCAACGGAGAAGGTGAGGGGCTGGACGGCGTGCGCGTGTCAGGTTTGTGGTTCCGGCAGTGTTGCCTTTGAATGCCCACACAGCCTACCGCTGCACCCGTCTAGAAGATATGGATGGAAGTTCGGCGTGCCCCAGGTCCTAGGGAGGATGATAGAGTCGGTCGAGGCAAGATAGCAAGTGGGTGGCGGTGGTAGACCGGCGTCCCAATGATGCCTCCGTGTTTGCAAAGAGAAGGGCACGAAATACACCGAGCAGTGATTCGAGTATGGTGTTCGTTGGGGATGGCGTGAGCAATTCGGCTCGAGAAAAACAGGTCGGGGTTAGGAATTACCGGGGACCGGGCGAATGCAACGACGGAACGAACGGGAGAGTCGGTGGCTAGAAGTCCGGAGAAGCGAGACTCGATTGTCAGCAATGGTTCGGCTTGCCACTCTTTCGAGTCAGATGGCGGCTGGGAGCGCAAGACGACGAGTTCCACGAGACGCCGTTGAGCGGAGACAGAATGGGACGACTCTGCAATCAGACGGGGATGGTGGGGACAGAGAAAAGCAAAGGATGGGGACCTACGACCGAGAACGAGACCCAAAGAAAAAAACGCGAGTCTCTAGTCCAAGCCTGCCAAGGCTCTATAGATAGGAAGGGGAGGGAAGGGGGAGGGTCCCTGGGGGTCGGAACCTTCGCTAAAGACACGAGATCTTGCGCTGGAGGTTTCAAAGAAACAATCTTTGGGCAGACGAGTGTCAACCGGCGAACGAGTTTAGTAGGCGATAGATGACGGGTGTGTCGAGACTCTTGACTCTGGTGCGGCCCGGTCCGGCGCAGCGATTGCGATTACGATCTTGATGGCAGCGCGGATCAGTCAGTCACTTTGCGATGGAAGGATTGGTTGGTTGGTTGGTCAAGGAATTTATGTGAGGGCGGGCGTAGCG
>Ga0247781_1000553_pt1 | contig 11732 bp, 6 predicted proteins | sample UWRJL184509B5_FD_179922 | JGI IMG/M metagenome (GOLD analysis project Ga0247781, IMG submission 179922) | Plant litter microbial communities from Arlington Agricultural Research Station in Wisconsin, United States - UWRJ-L184-509B-5 | ecosystem: Environmental > Terrestrial > Plant litter >...
AAGCGTGCCGAGTATAACCTTCCTATTATCTCGGGTGTCCACAAGGAGAAGAAGGCTTCCAAGCTGCTTGATATTGAAGAGAGCATCACAGACAATAGTGCAGAGAAGAAGAAGGCCCTTGTCTTGGACAAGACCAAGGGTTTCATGAAGTACCAGAGACGGTCTGAGAAGTACCGCAATGCCAAGACGAGAACCAAGGACTGGGCCGAGCTTTCCCAGCGTCTCGATGAAGACGAGCTCAAATACCAGTCGGCCCGCTGCATGGACTGCGGTGTCCCCTTCTGCCAGTCCGACAGTGGATGCCCTATCTCCAATATCATTCCTAAATGGAACGAACTCGTTTTGTAAGTTTCCCCCTCTTTCCCCCGACACCACATGTAGCTAACAGAAGACATTAGCCAAAATAACTGGCGTGATGCTCTCGACCGCTTGATCATGACCAACAACTTCCCAGAGTTCACTGGCCGCGTGTGCCCTGCCCCATGCGAGGGCGCTTGCGTTCTAGGTATCAATGAGGAGCCAGTTGGCATCAAGTCGATCGAGTGTGCCATTATCGACCGAGGCTTCGAGAAGGGATGGATGGTCCCTCAGCCTCCCAAGGTTCGCACTGGCAAGACTATCGCCATCATTGGATCTGGCCCAGCTGGTCTTGCTGCTGCTGACCAGCTCAACAAGGCTGGTCACTTGGTCACCGTGTACGAGCGTGCTGATCGCCTTGGCGGTCTGCTCATGTATGGTATCCCCAACATGAAGCTTGACAAGCGCATCGTGAAGAGACGTACAGACTTCATGGCCGACGAGGGAATCATCTTCAAGACCGGTGTCGCCATTGGCGAGGACGTTCAGCTTGCCGATCTCAAGGCCCAGAACGATGCCGTCATCATTGCCACTGGAGCCACCGTTGCTCGTGACCTGCCCATTGCCAACCGCAACCTTGAGGGCATCCACTTCGCCATGGAGTTCCTCCACAAGAACACCAAGTCCCTGCTCGACTCGGAGCTCGCCGACGGCTCCTACATCTCTGCCAAGGACAAGCACGTCATTGTCATTGGTGGTGGTGATACCGGAAACGACTGCATTGGTACTTCTGTCCGCCACGGTGCCAAGTCGGTCATCAACTTCGAGCTCCTGCCGCAGCCTCCCCCGGAGCGCGCACGCGACAACCCGTGGCCCCAGTGGCCCCGCATCTACCGTGTGGACTACGGCCACACCGAGGTGCGCCAGCACATGGGCAAGGATCCTCGCGAGTACAGCATCATGTCTGAGGACTTTGTCGATGACGGCAATGGAAAGGTCAAGGGTATCAACACTGTGCGCGTCGAGTGGACCAAGTCTCCTAGCGGTGGCTGGGATATGAAGAAGGTCGAGGGTTCGCAGCAGTTCTTCCCTGCTGATCTCGTTCTCCTGTCCATGGGTTTCTTGGGTCCCGAGGCCCGTGTCCTTGGAGATGAGATTGAGAAGGATCCTCGCAAGAACGTCAAGACTGCGCCTGGCTCGTATGCCACCAACGTTGAGGGCATCTTTGCTGCGGGCGATTGCCGCAGAGGCCAGTCCCTTATTGTTTGGTAGGTTTTTCTATTATTATCCTGAAATAACACAAGGGCAAATGCTAATCAATGTGATTTATAGGGGTATCAATGAGGGCCGCCAAGCTGCTCGCGAGGTTGATCTCTACCTCGAGAAGTCTACCGCCTTGCCTGTCACCGGTGGTATCGTCAAGTCTACCGCGCAGGAGGTCTTTCACGCTGTTTCCGCGGCAGCTACTACCACCGTCACTGCCTAAGTTTGGCTGTTGAGGGGGAATATTACACATCTTCGTAGATCACACAATGGGATGGATGGACGGAATGGAAATGAAGGAATGGGTTATGATGAAATTAGGAAAGGGATATTTTATGCTTTTTCTTCTTTATTTTGTCGTTTTCCGGCTTTCATGTGGTGTTGTGTTTCAAATGTCTTGCGTTGTGGTCTCTGGTTTTCGTCTTTTCATTTTTTCCCTCATGGTGTTTTGCTGCTTACTTGTTGTGTTTGTGATTTCGATACCATCCGTGCAGTTTATTCTAGCAGCTTTAAGCAAAAGCCAATTGATGCATTATTTTTGAAGTTGGTGGCCTTTATTGGTCGGTTTAATGCCTTTGCTTGTGTTGTTTGATTCCTTTGCTCGGGTTGTTTAATACCTTTGTTTGGGTATTCTGGCGGTCGGTTGGAGTGTTTTTTCGTGCCTTTATTTTGTCTCCGGGACCATATATATATGCTGATGTGTGTGTATTATTCTGAAGTAAGTGGCGTTGTCTTGGGCCTTTTCTGGCCTTTCGTTCCTGTGTAGCATTTTCCGGGTCTTTTACATCATGCCTTTGTTGTCTTTAATAATGCAGTTATCGAGATGGAACCTGGACTTGCGAAAGAGGTGTGTGGCATTGGACGAGGTCAAGGGAGGAGTGATAATATGTAATGAGATGGAGTTGTCTGATGGCGTTTTGTCTTGCCATATGTGATTTGAGGCATTATCGTCTTCGGTTCTGTCGTATTTATGGTGCAGCTTTCCGGGTTGGTCAGCTGCACTATATTGGTTTGTTTTTGAAAATCCACGAAGGTCTAGATCCATCGGTACCTGTGATTTGCTCATTTTCTCGGGGCTGTTTAGGATGTGCAGCAGTCGTTTGAGATCTTCGATTGGGTATAAATAGGAGGATTAGGATTTTTGAGCAGAGTGGCAAGGCGAGATGTAGCTGATGATCTTTCGAAGTTCGAGGAGGGTAAAGATTGGTATTTTATTTGTATTTGAGGTGGTGTCTCGGATTAGATGATGTATGCTGACTTTGGGTTTGTCAACATGTAAATGGGTGATGATCTCTGTCTGTCGGTCTATGGGGTGGTTATGGAGTGGTTGTTATGCTGTCTTGTGTTCTCTACTAAGGAGACTTGATGCGTAAGGAGATAGAAGATGAGCTTGAAAATTCTTTTTTATGATAGATCTTGATCCGATGAGCTGGAGAGACATATATATCAATACGTCGGTCTATAAGTTTATGGTCTAAAGGTGATGCCCATGTGAGCCTTGTTTTGTCTTTCTTGAATCCGTGAGTATTTCTGGCCACTCTCGTGATATTCACGTGGTTATGGAAAACTTCTTTACAGTACCCGTATTATTTGTCTGGCATGTCATTATTACGAGAAGTAGGTGTGTGTGGACTTGCCAGCTGGGGTCTTTGACACTTCCAACGAGCGTCCTCGATCCTAGCTAGTCCTAGGCCGTTGGGTACTTGGTTGGTGGGTATGTGACTGTTCTGATTTTCCAACTTTTGTTGTCATTCATTGGGCTGATATTGGTATGTGTGTACGGAATACTTCCATGGTAGGATAGGTAATTGTCGGATGGTTTCTGAGTAGAAGTAAGAGACGAAACCCATATCTACCTGTTACGACCCCCCAGAAGGCATTGACCACCAGATCCGTGATCCACGGCAGAGAATACAGCACTCGGCCATGAAACTGTAATAGATCCGGTCGAGATTCTCGTGGACATGTATGGGAAAACTGACCTCCTGATCAGTATTTCTCAAAGCAACATGATGCGGTATAACACGGCTTGTCTTTGAAGGTTGACTGAATCACCTTTACCTATGGAGATTACCCAGTCTCAGGAGCAGTGACATATATACAAGACAATATAGATTCTAGTCACTGGAGCATAATGCGCTGCCACCGTGATTCACGGCAGTTTGGCGTCAAACACCAAGGAGCCAGACAAATGGAGGATCGTAACCATATTGTGAGAATCATACCCACGCCTAACACCCGCCCATTATGAGAAGAAGGTCCATCAGATGTTCATGACAGTATGCAGCAAATTAAAGGGGTTGGTTGCCCACAAATTATCACCCAATCTTTACTTTCACCCCATAAACAATCTACAAACCCGTGCAACAGTCACCTGTACTCATCACTATAAAAACAAAGTAAACAAACCAGCCCCAACACACAGACCATCAAGAACATTCCAAGTTCGTTTCGTCCAAAGCGGATAATCTGTCCAATAAAGGGGGATAAACACTCGCCTCACCAACGGGAAAACCCCGGGACTTCCAACCGCAACCGAACCGAAATAAGGGGGGCGAGGTAACATCAAACACACACCACAACAAATAGATTGGACGATCGGCCTCGATCAGACCTTCCCCCTTCACGTGGACACAGTGCTTGTGTTTTCCACCCGACGATCGATGTGGATACAACTACCGGCGACCGCACACCTTCCTTCACCTCCCGTGTGAGACATTGATATCTCCCTCTGTGCACATGGACTTCTTTTTCTACTATGGTATCGGAATGGGTGAGCGGGATGGAGTCGTAGTGGCGAGTTCAGACGCGCGTTCGTGGAGAATAGAGTAAGGTTTCCTTGATGGGAAGTAGAGAAGGTGAGGGAGGATGGTAGATATCGTATCACCAGAGTGTAGATCATTGGTTATTATGGGGGGATGACCACATATCTCTCCCAGTAGGCCGATGTGAAGTATCTCACTACGGTCACGAGGTTCACACCATCTACATACCCTGAGTAAGAGTACCTCCACAAAACGCTATCCAGAGAACCACCCACAGCAGATAGAAAGGTTAACATACGGCCGTTATACACCTATACAGGCAAACCTCCATCTCAAGTTTTAAAATATCCCTCCCACCTGCCCACGGGCCGGACGTTATGGCCGGCCGGCCGTACATACATACACGCTGCAAGTTACCGCTCCGTCCCGTCTGTTCCCTTCGTCTCTGAAAATAACGACAGTAGGTACGTAATCGTAGTAGTACAGTTCAAACCCAAACGAAAGGACAGTACATGATCTATCCTCACCGGAGAAAAAAAGAAATGAAACGAAGCAGGAGGAATCGGCAGTACTTTCGTAATCATGATGTGGCCGTACGAACAACGGCCATAACCCACCTACAAACAGCATGGAACAACAAGATGGAACCCCAGAATCAAGCAAGCAAACCAAGCAGCCAGTCTAGCAAATGACACGAATAGAATAATCGATCCAAAAAATGAAACGGGACCACCCGCGCAACCGCGACCCTTCGGCAGGCCAAGATTTGCCCCTTACTTGCGGAATACCTGCTGGCTATATCCACCTGTATCTATGCTCAGTTCTTTTGTAACGTCCGGAACAGTTCTTTTGCTATAGGGTCGGTACTCTTCTTATTCTGCTCCCAACCTCCCAGGTTATATCCGCCCCAAATGCTGACCCGACTTGCATCTCGACTGCTATCTATCCGTCCTCACTGCCGAAGTAATGTCATGCGAAACCGTGACTCAGTCGATGGGATGGGATGGATGCGATTATCTGGGATGGAATCATACCTTCACATGTAGACATACATATGTATATCTCGGTCATGCCAGTTACCATGATCATGAAGTACTGGTCATCCAATAATACAAAACAACCAATTATATCAATCCATAGATCGATCCCCAACTGCGTGTGTCACGATTCAACTGCCGGACGACATAAGCGAGGATGTCCCCGTAGGTGAGTCGACCCAGTGCCCTCAGGCGGTTGGTCGGGTGAATATCCCGCGACAATTTTGGTTCAAACGCAACGAGACGACGGTACGTACCTACCTCATATCTATCAAGGTACGAAATACCTATTCCAAGGGATATTCAACTCCCATGATGCCCAAAACACAACTTGCACTCGAATAACCCACGATAACCTCTCAACATCGCCCCTTCAGTCCACCCACCTCGGAGGAAAATACCGTAACATCCCAAACGTCACACCACAACTACGCATTGCATTTGGTGGCTGAAACCGCCAACGCTCGTTGGATGCCCTGCCCGTCCCTCCCCTCCCATCACCATGGACTGGGGGCAGCAACACAAACAATTCTCATAAAGTGATTTACATTCTAGCCGCATTCTAGCGCTGTTTCCGGCGACCTGTCAATCAATGTGTCAATTCCCTTTTTCTTCTTCTCCTCTTCGGGTCCGAAGGAAAGAGACTTCCGAAAGGGACCGAATTAGGTACCGAGAAGTGTGATTTCAGGCTGAATATTATCAACCAGGCACCACAAGGCACAGTTGTCTGTCTGGTGGTATGTAGTAATATTCCGTACCTGGCATGGCATATTTTTCTTGATTGTGTGGCTCGGAGAGTAATCCCGAAGGTTGCCTGGGTTGATTCCCGCCATCAGGAAATATCGTGAAGGCACATTCACATATGGAAGCGATAACAGAGGCAGCCTGTCCCAAGACCGCCTGGTTTAGAGAGGTTTGACAATCATTTCGGCGGGGGATTTGATAATGGGGAGAGAGGCACGGGACGATCAACCACAACCCAACTTGCTGGGCTGTGGCACAAGACACACCTGCGTGCGGTTTGAGTTGGGTGAGTTGGTTTGTGCTGCGGCTCATGTCGGCGTCGTGGACAGCGGAGAGACCGTTTGGCTGAAAGTGCCTCGAACGCTGAACGGAGGCTAAGTCTAAGTCCATGTCCCTGGTGCTGGTGTTGGTGCCGGTGCTTGGGTACGTGGGAGCATTTGTGCCCCAGGTTCCATGTTGTCATCAGTGATGCCTCTGGTTGGTGGGACGGTACTAAAACAGTACGTAGCGCACGCCGGCCCCAAGTCCTGGCTTCCAAGTACTGGGACTAGTGTCTAGTGTGGTATCTAGGTAGCATATAACAGATGGTTATAAGTCCAGCGGGAGTGATCTGCGGCGTGACGATCAATGTTGTCAATGCCGGAACATCGATCAGTGGTCCTCGAGGCCCAGTCGTTGGCTCAACTCCACTCTGACAGCCGGATGATGGATGACCGCCGCTGGGGTTGACCACCGACCCAGCGAGCGAGACGCCAGATGGAGAGCAGCTAGTGTAAGTTATGCCGAAGCCAAAATTTGGTGGGTTTGGTGTGCGTCAAGTGCGAGCTTGTTGATCCAGACTTTGGTCCCACAGCCGTCCGCAGCAGACAAGCGGAGGGGTACGGAGGTACGGAGCTGATGTGATGATTGTTTTGCGCCGCCCGATACCACGGGATCATTGGGGTGCATCGTTTTGTTGTGGCACGGGGCCGGTGGCAGGTGTCTTGAAACCAGCAAAACCCAAAGAAATGGGGCGCCTTGGGTGCACAGTCTTGACCGCACCGTGCCATCTTCATCAATCCATGAGGAAAAACTTCAGTGTCAGTCAGGCTGAGTGTCGAGCTGAAGCCAACCTGCATTCCGCCCCATTGCCCAAATTGAAATCCCTTCGTCTTTGGTTTGTCGAGTTGAGTCCTTAAGAAAATGAATACGTACCGCACCGAGTGGACTACACTGATCCACCCTTGGGGATGGGGACGATCCACGGAATCTACAGCATCTGACCAACTCAACTCCCAGTGCCTCACTCTGGGGAAGTTTGTTGGAGGTGGTGAGCACAGACCAAAGTATCCTGAGCCTTGGGACAGAGCGGACGGGATGGACTTATTGGGTTGAAGCATCTGGAGCCCCTAAATCTTTTAATAACACCCGACGGTGCATAGCAGATGCCAAAAAAAATAATCACATAGGCCGATGGGAGATATAAAAAATAACTCGGTATCATTTCGACGGCGCAGCCAAAACTTTGGAAAGGCTTGTCGGATGATTCATCCGGACCACGTTTTGAATATTGGGTAGGATGAGAATAGCATTCAATCGCCCTGAAAACAAACCAAGAAACGCCATAGAGTGGGCTAAACACTAACATGTCGTTAAGGTTAAGTTGGTTATCCGCCGTCTCACAGTCGCCAGGCGCCCCCTGGCGCCCAGCGCTTAACGCCTACCTTGTGGAGTTCAGCGCCAATAAAACCCCACGGAGAAAAACGTTCAATTCTAATTTCGAGACGGGAGTGGGCGGAATGGGGGGTGCGCCTCCCATGGCGCCATCTTGCCGGGATCGGCGCGTCCTCGGGGAAAATGTCGAGGGAAACCTCGCAACACAGAATTTGGGTCCTGCAATTTTCGTGACATTGGAGCCCAGGGCCATCTGCCTGAGGTCGCTTGGAGGCAATAGCACGGATGTGCATGGCTTTCCCGGTTTAAGCCCTTCGACCTGTGATTTTTCAAAACATAGGCTGAATACTGGAGGGTTTCCGAGGAACAAAGATGTAGGTTCCGAAAACGGGGCGGCATTGTCAAACGACTCGACTGAAGCCGCCTCGGAAATCTCGAGAGACAAGCCTTGGTTCTCTCTCCCTCTGAGATCGATTGATCGATTCGATTGACGATTGCTCGGCAAGCAGGGAACGGTTTTGAATCCCTTTGATTGTTCACCATCCCTCTTTTGGCGGGAGGCCGGCCTCGAAGCCAGTAGCGGCCCCACCCCTATCTCCTTGGGAGACGACCCTGCTTTGTCTCCCGTCGTGCAAGAGCATCAAGTAAAATGCCATTATCTGATGGATATTATAACGGATAGATGCGTGCTTGCTTGGTAGAAAGATGAATTAACCCAATGCGCCCATCTGATCGTGCCTGATAACCTATAAAAGAAAAATACAATATTATTCCCTGGCAAAGTTAGGGGGTTAGCATGCCCAGTCGGCGTGAACCGGCGGGTTTTTTTTTTGTGTCTGATGCTACCACGTTTTGGGTATCTCTCCCGGCCGAGTTTCCAGGAAAATAACGGGCAAAGAAAACCCCCTCACGGGCCGTGACAGCGACAGGTCTGGAACGGAATGAAAGGCCCTGACGCCTGACGTCCACCAACTAGACACTGGTTTCTGAATCTAGATTCAATAAACGGCGTGGCCCAGTGAGGTGCTGCATGTTGCAACTTAGAAGTTGTTAGCGAATCGGATACATCACTTTTCGGGTGGTTTCTCAAGGCAATTGATCTCATCGGAACAAGGACAGTTGAACCTGTCCAATACGGCAAAATCTCAACCCCGGATCATGGATCATGGACAAAGAACCATCTGACCAACCAACAAAGAAACCCTGCCGGGGCACGCTCGGGTGGGGGCACTACTGGGAACTAGTGTGGCGAGGAAACGAGTCCCAGAGGGGAAGGCACCCACACCAGGCCAATCTGGGATTTTCTGGCACTCGTCTGGCAGTCTGGTTCTCTGGATTCTCATACTGTGCCGCACCGGGGTTTGGGTCGCCCGTGCTGAGCCGTGCCCACAGGGCCGGGAGTGACTCTCCGCCAGTCGAGGGGAGGGAAAAGTGGGCCTTTCAGTGATTTGAGAAACCAGTCGAGCCAGTCACGTGAGACCACCCATCCTGGCGGGGACCCCTGTCGTAACGTGCCATTCGAGTCAATCTCGAACTGTGTGTTGCGCACGCTTCCGCAACCCGCCCGCAGGCTTGGCACATGTAATCGCAGGCAGACGAGGCCTTGGAGGACAGAGCTGGTTTTGGCTGGAGATGCAATGGTGGGCTTGGATTTGGAAGAACCAGTGAAGAATGATCAGACTGGAGTTCCAACTGGCTGACTGGCCACACACACCAGTTGACACCACCTTGTTGGCTGCACTGGCCTGCACTGGTCTGCAAGCGTGGGGCCGGGGCCTCCACTTCAACAGCAACATCGCAACTGCACAGCAGAACGGGCTGTCACATCCTCTCCCACGCTCATTTCCCACCCCCCAGTCTCCCCTGCTTCCCACCTGCTGCTGCTTCTGCTCTGCAAGCTGCAGGTTGGCCCGCTGCTGCTATCTGTCGACCGATCCTGTTTCTTTCCCTCCCGTTCAATCCTCGATCCGATTTTTTGGCCGTTTCTTTCATCTCACATGGTTGTGTTAAAGTGGGAAGAAAACCTGGTGGAAAAAGGCTGCCGAATTTACCAAACATTACCGGGCTTGAAAGACAGAGACGGGCAGTCCAGCTACTGTACGAGGACGGTGCAGGACAGTGCGCACCAGTGGCTGAGACGAACGGGACGACACTAGTTGATTTGCGGGCGCCCAATAACATCAGACCCGACCATCCTTTTTCAGCTTACCCGTCACTCTGGTTTCTGGAAACCTTTGGGCCATTCCACCCACTCCTCCCTTCCCGTCGTTCCCCATCGCTACATAGATTTCCTCGCCCCTTCAACCCGCCCGTTCACTCTCAACCCCATCACCGCGGATTACGGGCGAAACGATCAATCGACGACAACCACCACGTCGTCCCGTATCTCCATTTTCGACTCGGGTATTCGACTGTTGGAATTGAAGGTTTTTTTTGTCGACAACTGTGCGCGTTCAATTCGAATGAGCCTCTTAGTCATTTAACTTGGGGCCCACCGAGTAAGTCAAACTGCAAAGCGCTACACCTCCTATTACACTTCAGCGCTGTCATGGGCTTGCTTACTGCACCCCTCAATCCGCCATGAAGCAAGCCCTGCGTTAAAGTTTGGCTTCGCATGTTTCGATGCAGGAATGACGCTGATGCTTTGATTCCTCTAGTTTGTTTGGGTCGTTTTTTGATTGAGTTTATTTGTGTTATCTGTGCTGTGTGATTGCTGGGTTGGACTCGACACAGAAGGGAACAAGGGAACGGGAATTCAACCACACTCGATAATACGAAGGCACCGGCGACGATTGTTTAGGGGAGAGGATTGAAAATCGGTAATTTCATTTGAAGCATCGAAATCAGGGAGAATGGGAGCTCAAGTTGTTGCCGCGGCCGCGCACGGCATCTCGGCCCATGATAACGACGTCCAGCCGCCGCATGTCATACATCGCGACACCAAAGGCGGGAGGAGGCTATGGTATTGCCTCAGGGTCATTCAACAACCCGAGCGTGCAAGAGCCTGCGGTTCTGGTCCCAAGTGTAAGTCAATTCGACCCACACGTCACCACAAAGCCTGAATATCTGACATGAAGTCCAGCGTCTGCTGACCGACGCCCCGTCGACCCGCCACCTGTTGTGGAGCTTCGTGTCTATGAGGGACAAACATGGGAGGCTGCACAGGACAAGGACATCACTTTCTTCTACAACGCCAATTTCTTCCTCTTCGCCACGCTGGAGCACGCCCGCGTCATGGCCCATGGCCGGGTTCAGACTCCAGCGGCGAACACCCCACCGGTTCTAACAGGCATGCCGGTTTCTGGTATGGCGTATTTGGATCGCCCACTGCAGGCCGGCTATTTTCTGTTCCCGGATCTGTCAGTGAGACATGAAGGTCGTTATCGGTTGACGTTTAACCTGTATGAGGAAACCAAGGACGACAAGGATAAGGATACCAACACCCCGGACGCGGAGCCTCTGGCCCCAGGAACGAACAGTGCGACGGGAGGGTCGTTTGATTTCAGGATGGAGGTCAAGTCCAAGGATTTTGTCGTCTACAGCGCCAAGAAGTTCCCCGGATTGAGCGAGAGCACTCAGTTGAGCCGGATGGTGGCTGAGCAGGGCTGCCGTGTCAGGATTCGCCGAGATGTGCGCATGAGACGTCGTGATGACAAGGCCGGAGGAGACTATGGCAACGCTGAAGACGAGTTTGCTCGGAGGAGGAGAACTGCGACGCCCGACACACGACCTGATCCGTACCGAGCACGATCGATGAGTGGAAGCGTTGAACGTACTCCATATTCTGCCGACGCCCGTCGTCCCTCCGTCGCCGACTACCCGCCCCAATTCTCAGCCCAGAGCTCGTCCTCGGGCGGACATCTGCAGTTCCTTGGCGGGAACTCCAACTCTCAATATCCTTCTCAGTCCCAGAATTTTGCTCAGCCGCCTTCCGTGCCGCCTTCCCCCTCGTACCCGCCGAGCCAGGGAACTT
>Ga0247781_1000554_pt1 | contig 11731 bp, 10 predicted proteins | sample UWRJL184509B5_FD_179922 | JGI IMG/M metagenome (GOLD analysis project Ga0247781, IMG submission 179922) | Plant litter microbial communities from Arlington Agricultural Research Station in Wisconsin, United States - UWRJ-L184-509B-5 | ecosystem: Environmental > Terrestrial > Plant litter >...
AAATGACCCGTCGTAGGTAAGGAAGGAGGTCGCCAGCCATGAGTGGTCTCGAAACATCAGAATCACAGAACAGCTAAAAGATACGTGGGTGAAGTTGGAACATCAGAGCATAGGAAGATATGACATTGAGAAGGATGGTAGAGTCCGTAGCCGTAGCTGTGAGACAAGTTCAAAGAAGGTGGTCGAGGACGACCGTTTTGGGTTCAACGATTTGCCCCGGTTGATGAGTGACTTGTAAGTCTAGAACTCTTCGCCGCGAATTAGAGGCTGGAATGGGATGATGTAAGTGTAGAAATTGGTTATGGGAGTACTAACAACGGAAAACAGCTAATCCGTCCCACCCAATCCCAACGGTTCGCACCGGCAGTCACTGACCAGCAACTTTAGTGGAAGGAAAGGAAAAACCGCCCCACATTCATATTCACTGTAAAGCTTTGGCAGGGGGTGAGTACGTACCTCGCTAGGGACAAATGGGATGCAGCCTGGCGTGTCCCGGCGTCGCGCAACAAGCAAAGCGCGGCGCATCGTCGCGGATTTGACCAAAAGTTAGGTTCCAGGTTCCGCCTCGATTTCCATAATTCCTTCCAACGTGCAACTCCGGCACCAATTTGCCCGCCGCGATTGCGATATTCATCTCCCACTCGACATGAATGCACCACCTCCATTGACAGGACCACACAACGATGCATCTCATCAAGCCTTCTTGGCTGAGCCATAGTGGTGGGTTCCGACTTTCCCAATCCCAAAAGTAAAAGGGCAATCGCTGACAACTCTATTCTATCTAGGCGAACACAAGGATTTCGAGGTCTACAGCTGCCATGTCTCTCCCGACGGCAAGAGGCTGGCCACCGCTGGCGGAGGTATGTCAATGCCCGCCCCGTTTACTCTTCTTGACAGGTCGCCCAAAACTAACCCGACGATATCTAGATGGCCACGTCCGTATCTGGTCGACCGAGTCCATCTACAATGCAAACGACAAGTCCTACACGGAGCCGCGACAGCTCTGCCACATGAGCCACCACCTGGGGACCATCCATTCCGTTCGCTTTTCCCCCAATGGTCGATACCTAGCGTCCGGCGCCGACGACAAGCTCATTTGCATCTACCATCTCGACAACAGCCCGGCCTCACACACAGCCTCTTTTGGTACGATTCTCTGCTCCGGACAACTCTGGGAAATAGCTTGCTGACTGTGGAATAGGTACAAACGAGCCTCCCCCGGTCGAGAACTGGAAGACCTACAAGCGCCTGGTTGGGCATGACAACGATGTCCAAGACCTCGCGTGGTCCTACGACAACTCGATCCTAGTTTCCGTCGGCCTCGATTCCAAGGTGGTGGTCTGGTCGGGACATACGTTTGAAAAGCTAAAGGTCCTATCTGTTCATCAGAGCCACGTTAAAGGCATCACATTCGACCCCGCCAACAAATTCTTTGCTACAGCCAGCGACGACCGAACGATGAAGATCTTCAGATTTACACCCCCGCTTCCTAATGCCACCCAACACGATATGGTCAATAACTTTGTCCTGGAGACCACTATTAGTGCGCCCTTCAAGAGTTCACCGTTGACGACGTATTTCAGAAGATGTAGTTGGTCTCCAGATGGTAATCACATCGCCGCGGCGAACGCAGTCAACGGTCCCGTCAGCAGTGTGGCAATCATCGAGCGATCCGGGTGGGATAGTGAAATCAACCTGATCGGTCATGAGGGTCCAACAGAAGTCTGCATATTCTCGCCTCGTCTATTCTATACTAAAAAGCCAACTGCGAATGGCGTGGCCAACGGGAGCAATTCCGCGAGTCTGGTCACTGTCATCGCATCCGCTGGCCAGGACAAGACCCTGAGCATATGGAACACAAACACTTCTCGGCCGTTGGTCATTCTCCAGGATATTGCCTCGAAATCGATATCAGACCTGGCCTGGACGCCGGACGGGCAGACATTATTTGCTGCCAGTCTTGATGGCGGCATCTTGGCTGTCAAGTTCGAGGTAGGCGAGTTGGGTTGGGTTGCTAAAGCAGAAGAGAACGACAAGGCCCTGCAGAAATACGGCGTCTCACGAAAGGGAATGGGCATCTCGGAAGACGTCGACGGTCTTCATCTCGAAAACAACAGCAAAGAGGGAGAGCTTCAGGGGGCAAAATCTAGAATGGGCGCTCTGATGGGTGACTTTCAGGATCCCCAAAAAGCAACTCCCACTGCGGCTGCAACGAATGGCATCAAAACACCCAAGAACGGAGAGACAAATGGCACTACAAAACCAGCCCAAGAAGCCGAAAAGGAGAAGCCCGCTACCGAGACCGCCGAGCAGGCAGCTAAGAGGATAGAAGAACTGAAATCACGCGTGACCATCACCAAAGACGGAAAGAAGAGAATCACACCGTTACTCGTCTCGTCCTCTGGATCAGGTCAATCATCCTTACCCCAATCCCAGCTGGTGGGCACAGGATTTACCAAAGCCCCGCGGGTCGATACCCCACAGGGCACCGTGCTGGACCTGTCTCGGCCATACGACGGCCTTCCCAAAGGCGGTATAGCGGCCATGCTTCTGGGTAACAAGCGAAAGGCAGTCACAGTTGACGGAGAGGAAGACGAGGAGCATGCGAGCAAGAAGCCTGCCACTGGGCCTGTGCCCATCATGGTCAACGGTCCCGAGGGCTTGGAGCCTGCGACGCTCACGGCGCCGGTTCATGGTGTTGTCCCAACCCCCGAATTCCTTCGGTCGGCTGTCGTCAGTCCGGCGGTAGCTGTCTCGCAATTGAGACTAGCGGTTCCCAAGATTAGATCACACATTCTCAGGCCTCTCAAGGGAGGAGTTCTACAAGACGAAACTACTATAGAGGAGGCGGCAAAGGTCCCCGAGAATATCGTTCTCGAGGCCAAGAACCCAGCTGTAGCCCGTGAGCCTTCCCGCATCATGGCTACCAAACGCGGTGCCTTACTATGGCAAGATTTCCTACCTCGGGCCATCATCTTGGTTACAGGGAACAGGAATTTCTGGGCTGCGGCATGCGAGGACGGATCCATTCATATTTGGACCCCGGCAGGCCGTCGACTGATGAACCCCCTGATTCTGGAATCGCAACCTGTGATTCTCGAGTCCCGAGAGTACTGGCTACTGTGTATCACTTCGGTCGGCCTGTGTCACGTATTTAATGTCAAGACCATGTCAGCGGCACACCCACCTGTATCCCTCAGCCCGGTTCTAGATATTGCCATCACCTCCCTATCCCCCCACGGATCGACGGCTGGACCGGGTGTCACGTCGGCGCACATCAACAGCACCGGGAACATCGTCGTCTCCTTGACCAACGGCGACGGTTTCTTCTACTCCAGCACCATGTACTGCTGGCAACGTCTGTCGGAATCGTGGTGGGCTGTCGGCAGTCAATACTGGAACAGTAACGATTCTTCCATCACAGCGTTGCATACCACCGCCATTGGGCCAAGTGCTGGTGGCTCGTCGTCCAAGAAGAGCGGAGAAGCAAGCGGAACAAATGTATCCGCTGGTATTATCCCATATCTTGAACGGCACACCACTACGGAGTTCCTTCTCAAGGGCCGCGCTTATACCCTCCAGAGGCTGATTAAGATTCTTCTGGCCAAGGATGGATTCGAAGGGTTTGAGAGTAGCGTCAGCATTGCCCACTTGGAGAATCGCATTGCTGGTGCCCTGGCGCTGGGATCTAAGGAGGAATTTAGGCTTTACCTGTTTATGTACGCCAAGCGGATTGGGGCGGAGGGACAAAAGACCAAGGTCGAGGAGCTGTTGAATAGCTTGGTTGGTGGGGTGTTGCAGGATAAGGGGGGTGAGGAGGGGAGAGGCTGGTTTAGCAAGGACGAGGTTCTTTGTGGATGGGACAGGAAGGAGCTGCTGAAGGGGGTTGTTCTGATTTTGGGTAAGTTATTCCTGTGCTTGATGATATGTGTGGTGGGTTACTGACTTTATACCTTTTACAGGCAAATTCCGCGATCTCCAGAGATTAACGGTCCAGTACGCTCGTATTGTGGACTTGACCACGGTTGATGAGAACGGGAACGGCAATGGCGGTGGCAATGATAGCACGATGGATTTGGAGGAATAGCGTTCCGGCCGGATCCAATCTGTGCGTCAGCCAACGCCCAAGTTGACGTCGAAGCCCAACTCTGTCAAGATCAACTCTGGACGCGCTACTTCTGTGTCTACGCCTATTCCCTCACCTACGGCCTTTTCTGTTACGCCGACGTTTCACTCAGCGGCAGCTGCTGCTTTCACTCGTACACCAACACCACCCGCGAGGATGGCTCAGCCTGCGCATATTACCCCTGTTCGTGAGGTGCCATGTTCCCAGCCCGAGTCGGAGGTTAGCTCTATGCACGTTAATACACCTGGTGGGAGTGAGTCTAGATCGAGGGCTGGATCTGGATCTGGATCTGGGCGGGAACCTCAGCCTGGACACTAGTAGCGAGGGGGCCGGTATATGGGAGGGAGGTTTGCCGGTAGTTCGTAGTGGTGAGAGTTTTGTATTTGTTGAAGAGGGATGGGAGATCTTGATGAAGATGGCTGGCTGGTGGGGACGGATGGGGCTGACTATTAGTAGTGGGTAGTGATAATTGGTGGAGGTTGGAGTTTCCAAGACCTGCCTGGGTTGGTCTGGGTATTATTATGAGGGAGGATTTCCTTTGGTGTTGGGTTTGGTTCGTTTCGTTTCTATTTCTCTTTGTTCTTCTCTCATTTAATTGGGGTGGTTGGTGGGTGGTGTCGGGGTAGGTCGTTTCCCTTTTTCTTTTCGTTTAGGCGTATGGGGGGGAGTTAATCCATTAGTTTATATTGGTGGTTGGGTTGGGGGTGGTTGTCTTTGATGGTGGTAGTTGCCTGTCTGCCTAGCTACCCTTGGCGGAAGTTGGGCTGGCTGATCGGGGTGGTGTTTTCTTTCATGTTTGTATGGTTGTTTGGATGGGTAGAAGAGGGAGCAGCAAAGGGATGAGGTTTCTGGTCAGGCTAGCTCATGTAAAATAAAGGTACCTTGTTTAGGCAGTCCTGTAGATGTCAAGCTGCTTGGGAGAAGTGCAGTGTGTTTAAGGAGGGGAGTGTTTCTCGCATTTGTGTATGCTGCTTTGTGTGTTGTTTTTACAGGTGCTGTTTGTTGTACATCCAGTGTTTATCGTTATAGGCATGTGGGAAGTTGGTGGTGATCAATAGATGCTTGTGTGTGTGATATTGTTCCTTGGTTATTTCAGTGGATTTCCTCTCCTTTCCTCTGCTTTCCTTTCCCTGGTTGATTGCACTACTTGTATTGCACTACTTATCTCGAGGTCCTGTAGAGTGGTATACTCACTGTCTCTAAAGGCGGTAGGCAGAGAGTACTAAAAGGAGGTCCCTTGTTTAATAGGTAGGTAGACATCCCTCTCTCTGTTCTATCTTGTGCGTTGGTTGTAAGGTACAGCTGGTTTTGTTTATTCAGGATGGGATTTACGCTTGTATTGGCCTGAGCTCGGTCTGGCCCGCCGCCGCTTTGATTGAGATGGCCTAGTGCTGGTATGATTTTTAGTGGTATTATTATTCTTATTAAAAAGGAGAAAGAGAAGAAAAAATAACAACACCAGATGGGATTCCAACTTGTAACGTGTGAGCGGGGTCAATGACGGATCAATTGGTCTCTGTTGTTGGAGGATGTGTTAAGGTGGTTTGCATACCTCTTGATTATGGACTGTCAATACGTAGGGGATTTTGTAGAGGGTGTAGGTAGGTTTCAGAGGAGGAGAGTTCTCCATACGGTTAATGGGCCGCAACGTAAGTATATTGAGCAATGATATCAGAACTCAAATGGCCTTGATGGTCTGAGTAAGAACAAGCAAATAGGCCACAAGGATTTGGGATCTCACGGTTCAAGGATAGGTAGATTCAGTGAAGTGTAAAAACTCTCGAGATTGTATCTCGTTTTGATATTTTCAATGAGCAATAGACCGCGCTTTGTTTTATTAGAGTTGTGATGTAATTCTATACTTCATTGTGGCGGCTTAGATAATTGGCGGCGTGTCGCATTCTGTCGGTTTGGAACTTTTTATATCAGCTGACCACCTCCTTACCTTAGTCGTTGAGTCACTGGGTATTGAGTAATTGACGCCTATTCTATCTAGTCTTTGAGAAACAGAGGCGTCGATGTTCAGTGTTTATGCGTGGTTCTTTCTTACTCCTGTCAGATGCCTGATGCTGATTCGGACTCGTCTCGTACGATCTCGCAATTGAATTTTATTACTTGATCCTTTTACTCTGGGAGACTGGTGTAACAGATAAGTGTAGGCTCCGGCTTTCGTAGATTGGGTGAGTTTTGACTGTGTTGTTCCATTATCGAGTTTGGCGCTTCTGGCGATGATATACGTTGATATGTTACTAATACCTTTATTTTATCTTCTTGCGTTACTTCGTCCCATCTCGTGTAGGGCTGGCCTGGCAGGTTGGTAGCAGCCGCATTACCCGGTCGATCTGTTGGTTGGCGGTAAGGGTAAGGATACCATCGGCGCTTGCTCTTTGAACAAGTTGGTTAGGCAGGAAGGCAGTCGGGGCATCTTTATCTCCGTTACACGACATAGGGCTACGGATGTGAGTGGTGGAGAAACAAGACATGTGTGCATGGTCAGATTTGGCGAACTGACGCGAGTTGGGTTGAATGGGGAATGATTCGGGGTCCAACGACATATGTCTCAGTGGGATATGGGCACGTGTGTTGGGGAAGGCAGATAAGGTAGGTGTTGAGTGAGATCTGATGTGGTATTTGTGCGATCCCGAGGTGGATGTCGTGACTTGGAAGGTCACGACTCGCTGTGAGACATACATCTGTTCACATGTTGACTGAGGCCTCGGTGTTTTTTTATCGACTGGGAATCGTCGTTGATAAATTTCGTAATTGTACGCCGATATTGCAGAATGGAAAAGGCACAGATCAGTGGCAAGAGATATCGTTTCGTTTGGCTGCCTGCCCCAAAAGCACCAGTTTATTTGGAAAAGGTCGACATTGAATAATACCGATATATCACGCTGGTGGGAAAGCCAAGATTCGCACTGTTTGCTATGCATACCTTACTTAAAGCGCATGCAGCAGACCCGTGCATGCAGAAGTCAGTTGTCGTGCAGGGAGATCTCTGAATGGCTGAGCACCCCACGTTTTGCTTCCTGGTCTTGGTCTGATATGTCACTTTCCGTCTTGTGCCGAGTGAGGTGACAGCCTGTAGAACGGGTCTGCCGCTTCAAATACAACCTGGAAGTGGGAAAATATCGGGTCACTTATCGGGCCATCGGGAGCGTGCCCGGTTTTCGGGTGCTGGCTTCTGGGTTTGACGGGTCCTACCCGAGATGCCTGGGTGTGTCTTTGTGTCGGTCGGGTATTCCGTAAGTTGTACGGAGTGCATGGCTGGGTTTCTCAAATCCAACGCGGCTCCAATTGTTGGTTATCTGTCTCGTCAACTTTCGTGGATAAATTGTTGGTAGACTACCGACTGCCTGGTATCTGTAGATGTGCGGCACATGATTTATATCAGGCAGACGGTGCAAGTAGATGCTGTGTATTGAGACACATATCTAGATGTGTACCTTGCTCTCTGCCTCTTTTGACCGGTTTGCTCCCATCTTTTGTCGACCGGATAGAGCAGAGCCGAGAATGTGCCTACCCATCCACACAAACACATTCCCGTCCACCAACAGCACCTTCTGGTGGATGTGGGTGATTTCCGTCGCTATTGGGTCGATATCGGGAGTCTATATCCAACGATTGGGATCGCGTGGGAGGTAGGTAGCTAAATAGGGCTGTCGTCAAGTCGGTGTAGTGGTGGTCTTGTGAACAAGCTCCCACACACCATCTTGATGTCGACGTCACAAGAGCTGTGGCATATTTCCTATTACAGAAGAAGAATTTTGATTTGCTGGAAATAGGAGGCAGAAAAAAGATTCACGGCGACGGCGATGCCTTGTTGCCTTCGGGACGAATGCAGATGTCGAGCACCAACATTTCAATAATTGCTCGACATTGCGAGGGGGAGATGGTACCCCGCTTGACGTTCTCGTCGGTCACCGGTCAATTTCTTTGTGTCATTTCGGTCTCATTGGGTGGTTTTGAGGTGCGGTTGAGGCGTGTTTGCTTCGCGTGATTGCTTCGTGTGTTTTCCGTTTCGGTTCGTGCTTTCTCGATATTTCTGTTGAAATGAAGGAAGGAACTTGAAGCTGGGGAGGCGGGGAGGCGGGATGAGTCAAACTAGCAATTCAACATGTTGAAAGGGTTATGAGGCAGGTGCTCTCTTCATATCCTTGCTTTCCATCTTATCAAGTCTTGGTTCTGAGGCATTCGCTCTTTCCCTCGAGACCGTCACCGATGCCCACCGATGCCCACTTGAAACCCAACCTTTCTAACTTCCACGTTGACCTCGGCTTTCCATCCTCCTGCATCGAACTCGGGTGCGCCGCCCTTCACAGAAACTTAAGCCCTCATCATCATTGACTTTCTACTTTCCGAGGTCGGGTCTTTGTATTCCGAGTCGGGGCCACGGCGGCGCTGGTCTATTTCGTCAGGACTCAGGATTCTTTCCATTATCTTGACTGGCCAGTCCAAGGTGAGTTGCACATGATTTCCGAATGCCCAACAAGCTTTCCCTTCAATCCCTCATCCAGACGCCTTCGCCGCTTCTGCCTCTACCCGAGGAGGGAAGTCACTGATGTTGCTATCATAACGCCATGATCCCCGAAATAGATTCTATTGCTAACCGGTCACAGAGGGCAGAACCACCCGCCTTGCCGGTATTTCTACTTCGGTATCTACTTTTGTCGAGGGCCAGAGGTCGCAGGTACCCGCTCAGCAAAGTTGCCGCTTAGAGTGATTACTCGGGGAAATCGTCTGTTGAGTCAAACGGTACCGTTCTCCCACTACTTATTTCCCTTTCACCCTTTTCTTTTTCTTGTCCTTTCCCGTTCTGGCGCCTTTTTGTCTGTTTGGCGACGGCGGCTTATCGAGTTACCGTATACTGACCGATACGTGTCACTACAGACAACATGGGTTCGCAAAGCAAGATGCAGGCAGGTCACGAGGGAAAGATGGAGGTCTTTGTTAGAATCTGGCTCTATTCCGACCCCAATCAACTCGACCAGGTCAACCGTCTCCTCGCCAACCATATTGATGGTCGGAAGTCGTGGATCAACAACAAAGCTACCTGGACTGTCGAACCAGTCCCCCGGTCTCTACAAGACTCTATGATCCCGGAACCGGAAATCCCAAAGGCAGCACGGGAGGCGGCAGCATCACCTCCCAAGGAGAACATGGTCTTTTCTTCGGTCATGGTCAGTGAATACTCTACACCCAGACTCTTGGATAATCAGGACCTGCTAACCCAGACTTAGATCAAGCTGAAAACCGAGGGAATCTCGAATCCCACGAAGCGAAAGGTCAAGAGCGAGATGTTCGAGGACCTTCTGGATTTTGTGAACGAAGTGATGAGGGATGCTCGGGACATCAGCGACATTTCCAAGATTGAGGGTCAACAAGCCATCTGCTGGATGCTGTGGGACCCCTCAGTTAAGGCCAAAGTCCAAAACGAAGTGCGCTCTCTTTCTGTGTAAGTCCCCCTCTGCATCCTCAGTCATAGCACGAACAACCCAGAAATACACCATTCTACGGTAAATAGTGCACCTTTGGTACTTCTTGCCACTGGCTATCAAGAACAAAAACACGCATATTAGGGAAGTCTATAGGGCCTTGATTGATAATTCAAGGGTGTTGGATAATGTTGACAAGGCCCCCTGTTTGTACTCGCGTTGCACTATATACCGTAGAATGGTGTACAAACGCGCTAACCTCTAATCAATAGCTGGGTGCTTCCATCCCCTAACAAGACTGCCGACCGGCCCGCAGAGAAGATTGAGCAAGTCCTTCATTCGGTGAGTCCAACCGCGTGTACCAACTCCCTTCCAAGCTGTCGTCTAACTCGGTGAAAACAGCTTGTGAGCATAAAGCAAAGAAAGGCAGACAAGCTATACCGTGACCCGCTCGGAGGCCGCGCCGTTCTGAAGACTGTCGAGGAGCTGCTCTACCGGCAGAAGATTCACCACGATGCGCTCCGCAACAAGCTCAATGTTCTCAAGAATAAGGAGATGGATGACGAAGCAACACGCAAGGCTGTCGACGACTATATCAAGACTTTGGAGGAAGTCGACACGGATCTGTCTACCTTGGTGTATCTCTATGACCAAAACGTGGGCAAGGTTACTGTCTCCAAGTCAAAGGACATGGCTGAGAAGCCGTGGTGGATGGCGCTCCGCCAGCTGCTCATCCGACTTTTCATGAGACATGGCGAGTTCGGCTCCCTGTCGATCAACGACAAGGCTCTGGAGGAGCTCAAGGACAGTGCACGAAGGGAATTGAAGAGCATGCAACGAGTAGCGCCCATTATCGCGGCTCACGTCCGTCTCCGGGACTCGCGCAACTGGCAGGACCTCAAGCGAGTGTGTGACTTGGCAACCTCGGGTGTCGAGAAGTGGGAGTTGCCTACCAAGCTGGGCATCAATCTGAACAATCTCTCCTACAAGAGCTCCCAGGTAGCTTCCCTTGATCGGGTAAGCAAGTACTACGAGACATCGCACGACAAGGTACTGGTTAAACTCGAGGCGTTGGACAAGTGTGTCGGCAAGAAATTTGCGGACGAAGGAACCAAGATCTTCCGAGATCGCAAGGACCGCAACTATACCGATCCCGAGTCGGCTGTCCTTGGCAATGGGAAGGATGGTGCAAAGAAGGCCAGATTCGCAAGGCTGCTGAAGAGGTTGAGCACCCGGAAGGAGAAGGAGCTCAAGGAGGCCAAGGGGGCTGATTCAGACAGCGATTCTGTGAGCGGCAAGAGCATCGTGAAGGAGGAGTGGTGCGAGAAGGCCTGAGTTGCTTGATTGGGTGCTGTGGTTGCTGGGGAGGATATGCGGTGATTTCTTGATACCTTTTTCTTTCTTCGCGCAAAATCTCTTCCCTTGCAAGCTAGGGCATGAGGATATTGGGCCTCCTGGCCATTACTCGGTTTTAATTATATCTTTTACGTCGGGGGTGTCTATTATGGTTATTGGTCGGGTATTTCGGGTATGGGGTTGAGAAACAAGATGGATGCTGAGCTTGGCGTGATGGTTGAGAAATACGAAGAATGATTTCACGAGATCAGAGCGGTGGATTTTATTTCTTTGTCGGTGGTGGCATTCTACTAGCGCTAGTCAGGTGGAGTCGTCAAGACAAGTATGATGCGAATCACATTTTGATCATTTCCTCTACCATCTACGTGCACTGCTGTGAAATCCCGGTGGTGATGAAGTGGCAGGTCGGCCGTCGTTGAAGAAGTGTTGTCCGAAAGAAAGTGGGTCACATCAAAGTCTTTCCCAATCGGGCAACACGGGGGACTTTGATTCGCTGAGGGTGTAAGTGATAGACCCACTCTGCCCACAAGCTAACGCTGCATGCTGTACGGAATACAGAATGAGATATTTCCAACTCCAGATTGCAAATGAAACAAAACGAAACCAATTACCATGTTTAAACTCCAGATTCCCCATTGAATATTATTCATATTGCATCCATTATAAAAACCAAACCAAATAAGTCACCACCGGGACAAACCGCACCCATTCTCCCAACCCAAGCCGTGACACCCCCGTATTGGCATTCGCCCCATCTGTCTTGCCCTTTCCCTTCCTCCCTACCTGCCCATCTTCCCCCTCACCCCCCGCCCCG
>Ga0247781_1000555_pt1 | contig 11714 bp, 7 predicted proteins | sample UWRJL184509B5_FD_179922 | JGI IMG/M metagenome (GOLD analysis project Ga0247781, IMG submission 179922) | Plant litter microbial communities from Arlington Agricultural Research Station in Wisconsin, United States - UWRJ-L184-509B-5 | ecosystem: Environmental > Terrestrial > Plant litter >...
ACAGCATTTTCTCCTCGCACACACCTTTGGGACGCTACTGTTCCTGTCCTGGACTGTCTCCACATCCCCGGCAATTCAGCAACCATTGACTGTTTCGAGTTGTCTACAATGAAGAGACTCAAGAGAAAGTTCAGTAAGTTTAGATGGCTCGCTTATATGTCTTGTTCCTTGCATTGCCAACCAAGCTGACCCGCAGTAGAATTGGGATTCCAACGGTTCTCAAAATACAAATCTCGAAAACGTTCTTGTGGTTCGAAAGCACGCAGCGCCGAGACTGCCGACCCACCTTCCACTGACGCGACCAGAACGACAACCGTATCGCCACCGCAATCCCCAGTCGTATCCTCGTCTCCCCTCGTCTCCGAATTGCCGCGCGCTGGAAATGGTGAAACTGCGGCGACCGGCGCGATTCGATCGCGCTCTCCAGACGGGCTTGCACGAGGAGCACTCTCGCCTGTTGCCGCTCTGCAACCCGTTGCACCAATTCCAAAGACGTCAACACCAATACACCGACCACCAAGCTTGAAGGGGAACGAAGCTGAGACGGACACAGCAACCCTCGACTCGGATCTGGACGATATGTTCGAGGAAGCATGGAAACCAGGCAATGGCCTGAAACTCGCTGATGGCAAACCTATTCCCTGGTCCAGTATGTTTTTCGTGCCCTGGCTTCGATTCAAGCCCCTTTCCCACTTGCGACCCCATCCTTACTAATATTCACCATCTCTAGAGGGCAGAGCATCTCCCAGTGCCGCGGCCAAATACCTCGACGATATTCAGGGAGGCGAGGGTACTTGATGGGACTCACATGGGCGTTGTACGGCTTTCAACTACCTCCTCGATAACCAATCCTCGTTCCAGCACCGGATACCAAACCCGAGTTCATCGATACGGGATTACCAAGCGAGTGACATTTCAACATCGACATTTCATACTTCTCTCCGGCATAGAATGCATACCACGGGTCTTTTTTCTTTCGGTCTTCATTGGAGCTGTCCTGGGAGAGACAGCCTTTGGGTATAAAAGCTTGGGATTCGACATTTTGCTTTCACTTTCCTCTCAACCCTCCACCTCTTTATCTAAGCTTCCCGCCTCGAAATTCAGGGGTCCATGTTCACGTCGAATTCGTGACTCACAACCCCCATCAAAACTTTAGGCAGCAAAAGACTGTCACGATGTTCCCCATCCACATATTAGGCAGCAGAAGACCGTCGCGGTGTTTTTGATTTCGGGTTGGGCATTCTATTGGATAGATTGCACTCGCTCTTTGGCGTTGGGGATACATGGTGGCCTTAGATAGATACCCTTCTGAGAATTACATTTTGCTCTGTGTTGTGAGCATCGGTAGTTCAGAACTGTTAAAATATATGTAGACAATTTACTGGGGCTTAACCCTCATATTTCAAGATTACCTACTTTACAACATGCCGGGTTACTGGGGCAGCGACGAGGTAGGGGGGCATCAATTGGTAATTTGTCTCATATCTGGCATACCAAGATCCTTTCTGCCAGGCACCAAGAGCAATCTGTGGAATAGGGAACTGAAAGGCGAGACAAGTGGCACGCGCAGTACGATCTTGAAACTTCATAAGAGATGAATGGTAATACGCCAAGTCCCCCTGGAGAAAAGCAAAAGTAGTTACCTAGATAAACAAAAACCGTGAACAGCCCTTGAACAAACTCAACCCCCGAGATTATCATGACGGGAGGCAAATCTCACAAACTTCAATGCAAGAAACAAATTTGTCCAACAACCCTAGAAACCAGGAGTGCACGTGACCATCTGTACTCCTTCCATGAAAGAAAGCCACACTAAAAGGAGAAGGGGGAACCAAACAAGACAGCCGGCGAATAACAAATGACCCATAAGAGCTTCGACAGTACATGCCGACATAACAAAACAAGCATACAGAAGATACCAAGCTCAGTTACCCCCTCCTCCATAACCTTGGAAATATCGATCAAGGCATCAGCCTCCCACACCGCTGTTAACCGCACATCCTATGGTAGAACAAGTACCATCAACCCCCCCTTCAAAACCGAGAGAAAACAAAACGTCAAAGAAGAATCATACCCTTAATCTCCGTTACCATCGCCGTTACCATTGCCACTGCCTAGTTGGAACAACCTAACCTGTCGTCGTGAGTGGATCCGACATCAACTCGCATACCCCCAGATCGGCGCTGCATGTTCTCCGGGAAATCCCGTCTCCACGACCCCACTCCTCCACATCTGACATTCGCCACCAATAACAAAGATCCCTTAATCGCCACCTCATGCCCCTGAATTCATTTATAAAAGTTCTTGGCTCAGCCTTATCATTCCAACAAGCCATCCTTGAACCTAGGTTACCAGACAACTGGGTCCAAAAATGGGGTGTGCAAACCCCATGACACTTTCGGTGAGTCCCAGAGCAAGGGAGGGGTGTTAGTGATCTGCACATCCCATTGTTGGACCCAGTTGCCAGATTGTATTGGTATTTTTCCTGGGTAGTGAGGTTTCCTGGGCGGTGAGTTTCCTGGGTACCGCTTTCCTTTATCAAAGATGGTTTTAACCTAGGCCCGATTTGTTAAGGGGAAAAACCACAAGATCCCTAGACAGATTGCCAGGATCTGTGAGGCGCCACTTGACATGTTGGGCCTAGGTTAAAGCCATGTTTGATGAAAGAAAGCGGCAGTGAGTTTTCCTGGGTAGTGAGTAAAGAAAGAAAGAGGTCCTTGCACGGAGGTTAATTACTGGCTGGTAGTATGCGGAAAGCCCGATGGAAGCCAAGAGGAGATTCCTAAAGTTCGGTGTATAAACACTTCCCACGATTAGGTGGACAGATCGTATGAGGGCCTTCGTAGTGTACCTTCAGCTTGTGTCTGGTAATATCCATGAATGGGGGTTGAGTGATGACAAATGGAGGAATGACCATGAAACCCAAATTGGCAACCGTTTCCTTGGTCCGATTGTAAAGGGAAGGTACCGTTGGAGTCCAAACTGGCTTAGTACTTCTTCCGTTGACTGGTGCTGTGCTTGTGGCTTCTTGATTTGTGATGGGTCTGTTTTGAGGAACTTGAGCGGCCCCCGGATCTCGCCTTGCGGGCGGCGGACAGGGCGGCGGCCACTGCCTTTTCGTTGATCCTCTCAGAGTCTCTGAGGAGTCTAACTGCGCTGGCTATGCTCTTTGCTACGGCCGGCCTTGGCCCAACAGCCTTCCAATCTGTAGTCCGATGTTAGCGTAATGCGGCAGCTATCTGGTGGCTGGTTAAGTAAGGTGAGTAGTTTGAGTAGTATGAAAGGTTACCTCGTTTTGTTACTGTGTTTTCTGCATCAGCAAATAGGGCGTCCACCTCATCACTGATGGCGAGCTCATCTTCGTTATCTGGCGTTTCCTCGTAGTACTCCTGTTGATCGGCGTATGCATTGCCGTATGGGTCACTGACTTGGGTGCTTGTCGGGAGTGGGCCTGTGGTTGCACACCATTCGGCCTGACCGAGGGTCTCGTCACTCCCTATGAGGCCATCATCATCGTAGGACCCGACTTCGACTCTGGTGGAGTAACCGGGGCTGATGTGCATGTTGTCAAACGAACTTCCGAGATACGCCAGCCCGGCGTCGCGGCTCTTCACATTCACCGGCCTTCTAACATCGGTAAAGTAAGAGCCTTGAAACTGTGCGTCGAGGGTTGCGATACTACTGCCAGATGAGATGCTAGGACTAGTGGACAGTTCCGGTGGGGATGTAGGATAGTCGAATGGGGAGATGGCCTCGTACCTGGGGTCCTGCTCATTGTGGGCATCCTCCTCGGAATATGGGCCATTCTGGTCATTCTGGCGATACTCCTCGTTCTGTTGGTGCCTGGAATCCTGGCTGTAGTTGGCGCGCTTGTGATATGTGTTCTTTTGTTTCGAGGTCGTGACTTGCTCAAAGCTGCCATGCTGGCCGGTAGTGGGTTCCTCCCAATGGCCGGATGAGGGATAGTGGTCCACCCTCGGGGTAGTAGGGTAGCCATAGTAGTCCCCGTCACGTTGAGGGTAGGGATCGGTATGCGACTGTCCCTCATGGCCCCAGACGCTGGTGGTGACTGTATAAGCACTGGTACGAGTAGTCATGGTGGGCCGGGGTGTGCGGGCGCACACGCGATTGAGATGTCTTTCAGTCAATACAAGCAGAGGATGCAAGTGTTCACCAAGATTATCATTACCGAGACGCTAAAGGGAATGGGACCTGGATGCCAAGGATATCTGCTGGTGAATATGGTGTTGTTCTGTTTGATGTGAGGATGAAGTTCTGAGTCAGCTGGCAAAAGTGGGATGGATTGCCCAAGTTTTGCAGAGCCTCAAGCTCTTCCCAGCGTAAAACTACGGTGGCTGCGGATTTGGCTGCTGGCTGCACCGTACCACACCACATGTGCCGCGTTTGCCTGACTTTTGTGTCGAGGAGCAATTGGGCCAAGTAAAACGCCGCTCATGCGGGCAGTGCCGTCGGGGACCTCGTGCACTGCCCACACCCACTGCCGCCCACACTTGCCCACCCAAAAGTTTGCTCTTTCCTTCCGTTCGTGTTCCCTCAAACTCCCCTTCCATCCAAGCAATTGGGGTCAAGGCGGAACCGCGGGCGCCTTTCTATTTGCCGCCCAGTCCCCGTGGGTTTACCCGGAAATTGCTAGGAACACATCCCGACGAACTGGGGTCACCCCTTTCAACCCGACAACCAACTTGTCGAGTGGTTTGACACCTCATCGTCGTCCAATTCAGATTTCGCTGTCATGAGGCCAAGCCGTGGTCTTCTGGACATGACACCCCCCTGAAAAGTCTACAATCGCTAGTTATTCATTCAATCACTCGCAAAAGATCGCATCCTATTGAACGTCGGTTACCAGAGCAACATCCCACCACATTCGATTTCCCCCCATATCCCTGCTTGCTGTCTGTCACCTACATACACGGACTGTAGCACGACAGCCAACAATGGCACCCTCCGAGGCCATCCGTCGTCGTTGCGCAGAGCAATGGGTCACGGCGTTCAACGGAGGACCACACACGTCTTTCAAAATGGTCGAAGTTTTGATGCGGGTATTGAATGTGGACTCCCGTCAGTTGCTCCGGGACCCAGCAATTCTCACCCGCTTCGACCCCAGATATGTCACGGTCGATGAACTCCATGACACCTATTTCGAGACCTGGGGAAAGTCGACGGGTAGGTGCACATCGTTCGCCATCAGGGTTGCCTGCAATCTGGAAAATGAGTTTCCAGAGGACGTATTCCAGTTTCAGTACTACAATCTGGGTACCCATCGCGTCGCGCGCTGCAGCAAGACCGAAATTGTGATCGATTGTGAGTCAAAGAGAGGACTTGAGATATTGCGCAACAATGAAGAGTGGGTCAGCACTCCCAACTTTGAGCGAGGGCAGTGGAAGTATCACAACAATTACAGCATTTTTGAAGAGGACAAGCCCGACGTCCCTCGAGAACAGCGAAGAATCTACCCAATTACAGCAGAGATGGCGCTTGCCAAATGCCTTGACGAGATTGCGAAAAAGGCCATATTGGTCTGCTGTTTCCGGTATGAGCCCGCCCACCTCTTCGACTAGAAGCATCAGTCGCAGCCAAAAACAAGTCGTGCAACTCATCCGGAATGTTGGACGGATATTGGGCTGACGGAGACATGACCAAAATCACAGATCCATTACAAACCAGGGCCAAAGTCTGACGAAACCCGAATATCACGGAGTGATTCGCTGGAGGCTCGCAGAACATCGGATTGAGCTGATTGCGGATATAAACAACAAGGATCAGATTTCGACTATTACCTTTGGACGCGGAAACCAGGAGACCCATCGAGATTGTGTACTCAACCTGGTCGCCTTCATCAAAGCTTGCGGGATCAAGGATCAATGGAAAGCAGACGGTATCGATAGGTTCAACAACCAACTCTGGAAAGCAGCTATCATGGAGTGGGGATACCCTGTCTGGGAGTCAAATTCATGACCTTGGCCAACTGCACGTCATTGGGGGATATCTTCACCGGTCGCCATTACGATATCATGATTACGAAGTCTATTTTTTCTCTCTTTCAAACTGCCAGTGTAAGTCTTTCCTGTATGCAAATATCCTCATTTATTGATAGCAACCTAGCCTCTGCTTTCAAGTGATGTCTGCCTCCGGGGGTTTTATCGAACAAACTAGGTGACGAGAGAGAGGAAGACAAGGAGGACATGCATTACCTTGTAAATATATGGTCATGTCTTCATGCGTGACGGTAGTTGATAAGCAACATTCATTTTCACTGGGGAGCATCATAGGAAGGCTGGGATGACCCTGAGAAGTGGGATATACAATGAAACAAACTATAAACAATACCACATACACCGCTTTTGCACCTAGGTAGGCTGCAGTGCCGCCCAAGTTCAAGTTCAACATATCCGGGCCCAGGCGCGATCGCAACAAGTCCAACAATCGCCCTGTCGCGAAATCAACCACACCAATTCACACAGCAATGATCAAACCCCCTACCACAAAAGCCCACCACTCACTCACTCACCCACCTCCCCAACCCCCTCAAAGGCCTCCTCCAACCCCCTAATATCCATCTTCTTCATCTCCATCATAGCCCTCATAGCCCTCTCCGCCCCCGCCTTATTCTCCTCACTCCCCAACATCTCCTTCAAACACCTCGGCACAACCTGCCACGCCACCCCAAACCGATCCTCCAACCACCCGCACTGCTGTCTCTCCGGGTTCCCCCCCTCCGTCAACTTCCCCCACAGGTAATCGACCTCCTCCTGATCCTCACAGTCAATCTGGAACGACACCGCGCCGGTGAAGTGCATGCCCGGCACGGAGCCGCCGTTGAGATTGGCAAAGTGCAGGGGGTGGGGAGAGTCGCCGAAGAGGGTGTAGGATATGACCATTACGTCGCCGGGGGACATGCCGTGGTGGGATTGGCCGGCGTCGGTGTAGTGCTGGGTGTGGGTTATGGAGGAGGAGGGGAAGGTGGAGGTGTAGAAGGTTGCGGATTCGAGGGCGAGGGTTGAGGAGGTGAACCAGAGGACGGTTGTTACTTTTGGTTTTGCGGGGGTGGTGGCGGTGGTGGTAGAAGACATGGTGGGAGTGTTGGTGTCGTAAGTTTTAACTGCGAAATGGGGGGTGAGGTTGGAGGTTGGAGGGTGATATGTTGCTTCGTAGGATTGGTTGTGTTTGTAGCAGAGGGTTTTGTTGGGTAGGTGTGCGGATTGAAATCAATAACTGGATAATGGTCGAGGGAGGGGGGATTTATCTTGATTCCGAACAAAGAGATATCCCCTGAGCCGGGGAAAGTTTGCCCCGTTGATGATGGATTTGGGCCTTGGCAGACATCACCATGACGCTAAAGAAAGCCACATCAGGCAGCAACTGGTGATAAAATTGCGGTGTGGCCTCAGTCACACGCATCTGCCACTGGCATTGGACGCGTCGAGCATGCGTGAATCTTGGCTGCATCGTGCAGCGGCAGGATGCGTGAGAGGTGCGTTGTCACGTGGATCCTGCCTTTGTCATGTTCAGTAATCAACCGGCGGGAGGGATCGAGATGCGTTGGTTCATTCACAGGAAAACACAGGAAAAGGTAAAGAGTCTCGCGAAGGCTGTTAATTGTATACACGCCTCTGATAAGGTGGGGGGGAGGTTGTCAATACGTTTAGTGGGAAATTAGACACGCATGTTGAGTTCTCCGACAACTGATCGAACAAGGAGATTTTCTTCAATTTCACCAATTTCTCCTTTCATTCAGCCTGTGTTATGGACCAGTTTGGAATTAATACTCCAAGTTCAACAAGAAATCCCCCATCAACTGCACTCCTTATCAGCCCTCTAATCGTGAAGTAGACTTGGCTAGATTTGGTAAATATCACTGGATTAATTTCTTAGACTATGAGGTGCCTAGTCTACTTTACTGACGCACCCTGATCCAAATCCCGGTTCCCATGTAGTGGCTGGATCATCCAGGTCTCCCCGGGCAGCACGCGCTGATTGAGAGGTCCGAATCAGGACCACTTGGTCCTATATCTCCCACCGACTACTGCCATCAAACCCGTCATTTCCCTTGATGCAACGGAAAGCCTGTTTGGTTATGTAGCACAACCCGTCAACGTCGAGAGTACCCGCGTTTTGGGAGTATCTGCGCCCTAAGAGCATCATGATGTCGGTGAAAGCATTATCAGAGGGGCAGTACCTATCAAGATGCAGGGTATTTTCGATAAGTATTGTTTGATATCATCGAAGATACCGTGATTACACCCGTATTCTTGTCCTCGTACAGCGCCGATGGTACTGGAAATCAAGCTGGTGGGACGCGGACGGGAATCTAAGGGGTCTCCCGTCCCGAAGAAAGGTATGACCCGACCCGACCCGCGTGGCCGTGAGGACCATGACTGCCCAAACACTTCAAAGAAAATGGCCGGCCACACCATTCCCGACCTGCCACCGAGGTCAGGTACTTTGGGGTGTATCCGCTTCTCTCATAGTGCCCTATATTCACCGAGAGCCGTGCGAGGAATCGCAATCAGTGGTTGGAATAACGGCGGGTAGAGAATTCAAGTATAAATACAGCCCACCTTCCCTCTACAGCGCAAAGATGGAAGGGACAGAAAAGAACCTCACCACCCTACGCCTCAATATCTTCATTTGCACATCTCAACCACCGACAGCAACCACCCCAGCAACAAACAACACGTGCACCCACCCACCACCACCATGCACCTCACCTACACTTCCCTCGCAGTCCTGGGCTTCGTCGCGTCTATCATGGCGTTGCCAGCTCAAAAGGACCTACTTTCCCTCGGGGGCAGACTTTGCTGGTGCTCATGCGGGTACGATGAAACTGGACACTGTAGAGTAACTGACGACGGGGGCTGTGGCCCGACATGCACGGACGACAATGGTGATAGTTGGGGGGCTGCGTCCAAGGCCGGAGTCTAGATGTGGCCACGTAAGCTCTGTTCTGTCACCCTTTCATGATGAGCTCCGTTGGGACTGACGTTGTGATATAAAGCCCGCCAGCGAAGCAGAGAGGAATGAACGGTATACCACTTGATATTCATGGAAGCTGTCTCAACTATTTCCGACCGACTTTTTTGGAGGGAGGGTATATTGGAGTTGCAATGTGACTATGGACGGGAGGGATGGGGGATGTGTAGTGGTTCTTGCGAAGAGGGTGGAGGGAGGTTGGCAAGATAATATCTTTGGGCTCCTTCAATATTCAAGTCTTATCCTGCGGTCCAGTTTCGAGAGCTGTTGTAGTTCAAGACCAATTGCTGCTTTGATACGTTCTCACTCCCTTCAGTAGGCTATGAAGCAACTCAGGTAGACGTTTGTCTTAGAAATAGTTGGTCGTCTAGCTCTAATTATTTCCTGCCTACCTACCTACCTTACTATTCCACTCCCCCTTTATAGGTTCAGAACTGGACCTGAATCCCAATCACATATTCCATCTCAGCCATTGATCGGCTAGCCGAAATACCGAGTGTTAGCAGGCCTAGTCTGGGCAGTGGGCACAGGACGTGCCACCATGGTGGTGCCGGAGAGAGGGTGGAAGTGCTGGACGGGCCGGTTGGGCTTGATCCAGTTAGGGTGGCAATACGGGTTGCAGGTGTGCTGGCTGAAGAATGAGCTGATACCCTCTGGTCCGAGGTCAGTGACACCGTATTCACGCGTCTTGGACAGGATGACAGGGTCCGTGATGACAGCCTCTTGCTGATAGATGCCGCCTTGGAGATCGCAGAGAAGGTAGTCTCCGAGGGTGCAGTGATAGCTGAAGTGACTCAATGCCTGCATGACCTTGGCCCAGTCGTTGCGATCGTCGTTCCAACCCGTGTTGCTGTTGAACTTTTGGTAGTTTTGGATGAACGGTTCCGTCAGGGATTTGGCGCCTCTCGGCATGGCAGTACCCGGGCCGCCTCCTGTAAACGTCCAGACCTCGGCAACGTTGATTTTGATTGACTTGTTGGCAATCCTGGGGTTGAACCGCTCGATGATTTCCATAGCCTTGGCCACTGCCTTGATATCGAGTTCAAAGAATTCCTTCTCAAATACCACACCGGTTTTGAACCACTTGGTAACACACAACTGACCCCTGCGTTCGCCATCGATATATGTTCCTTTGGCCACAAATCGGAATGTGCCTTCTGCAAAGGGAGACCTGAGGTCATCACTGTCGAAAGTGGCTTTGCTAGCGTTGTTCCAACGTGCCGGGGCGAGATTAGATGCCTATAGATGATGTGTTAGCCTTGGAGGTCTCGGTCAAGAGCTGGCATATGCTCCTCGCCCGGAATATCGTAGAGACATGGTAGGGCAAGGTAGAACTGGCGAGCATAGAGACACGTACCATCGTGGGCAATTCTCCAGTGGCGACGTTGTATTCTTGACTGATGTGGAAATCGCCAATGCTGTCTGCAATTGTTGAGCGGTTCAGAAGATGAGCAGGTCCGGTATTTGCGGCGTGAATTGTAGAGAGGAAAGGGAAGGAAAAAGAACTTAAGTAGCAAACGGAAGAAATGGTTTGACTGGGAGAGTGGGTCATCCAAAGCAAGAACATATCAGGTTTACCTTACCGTTGTGCCGAATCAAAAGGAAAGAATGATGGGCCAAACGAAAACACCTAGACGCGGAAACGCGACTGCCACCGTACATAAAGGTGGGAGTCTCATATCGTTTGTTAGAGGGAGGTAGGTCCCTTGTTCCACACCTTCCTGTTGGAAGCCGACGTGTCTGCTAATACGGTATGATGACATTTAATCATTTTCGGATATATTCTTGTCGGTCTCGTATTCTTTGTTGCTCTGATTGTTTGTTCACTTTACTAGTACTACAGCACTGGGCTGTTTGTATTTTTTGGATTGATCAGATTTGGGTTTCGACATTGAAACGGGAATGTCTCTGGCGCGAGTTTCAGCCTCTATGCAGTGTATGTAGTCAAGTTTGATAATAATCTTTCATCATTATGACCTGCGCTTGTACAATCACACAAACTATCAAACTTTAAATCTATCATTGTTTCATCTCATGGTTTCTTTTCTAACTTGTTTGGTAAGGCGCGCGAGCCATCCTTCAAATAGTCCACAGTCGGACGCAGTACCATATTTCATCTCACAAGTACCTAAATATGACACCAGCCCACTCAAACGTTCATCTAATTACAACGGCGCATTCCAAGGTGTATTAGCTGTCCTATACGCATTAAACACCGTCCTAAACCGATCAATCTTATTAATCAACTGCCGATCCTCCTCATAGATATCATCCAACGGCAGCGCAAACGCCAACCCCCTAATATCCTGGTTCGCATACGAAACCTCAATATCATGCAGCGTATTGGCAATATGCGTCACGGCCTTGTTGTGTGCGAGAACAGTTTGGGTGTGGATGAATGTGGTCCACAGGCCGGCGAGGTTCTTGGGTTGCCAGTGCCCCCAGCTAGTCAAGACCCCCCCGCGAACTTGAGTCTTCTTGTCAAAGGTGGGCATCCAGACGGTGTCGAGGTTGAGCAGGCGCGTGCGGATGCGGTTGCTCTGCGCGACGAGGATGGTGCGGATGGTGGGGTTATCGAGGTAGAGGAGGGCGCCGAAGAAGTTCTTTAGGTTCTTGATGGCCCCGTGGGCGTCGGTGGCCATGGAGTTCTCGAGCTTGGTGATGGCTGCGACGTTGTTGGTGCTGAACATGAGGGCTTTGGCGCCGTTGATTTCGCTCTCGAG
>Ga0247781_1000556_pt1 | contig 11702 bp, 20 predicted proteins | sample UWRJL184509B5_FD_179922 | JGI IMG/M metagenome (GOLD analysis project Ga0247781, IMG submission 179922) | Plant litter microbial communities from Arlington Agricultural Research Station in Wisconsin, United States - UWRJ-L184-509B-5 | ecosystem: Environmental > Terrestrial > Plant litter >...
ATGTAGCACAAGCCGCGGTTGAACAACACTTCGCACGAGAAAAGCTTAAACGTGAGCCCCAGCTGGGCATAGTCGATCAAGGTGTTGCCTCGGAGGTACAGAAGGGTGTCGTTGAAGTTGGCCAATGCCTCCTCGAAATCGCCCAGAAGGAAGTTGGATACTCCTTGTTGAAAGTACGCCACGGCGAGATACTGATCTAGTCTGACGGCTCGTTGGTAACACTCGACCTAGGTAAAGGGTTAGCATGTCCGGCCATGGAGGTCGAGGACGATGGGACTGCAATGGCTGCTTACCGCTTTCTCGTGCTCCCCAAGGGTTGCGTGGATGACGCCCATATTGAATAGAATCTTGGAGGTATCCGCGATCTTCTCGAACTCTTCCAGTGCGGCCTCGAACTCATTGTTGTCGTACTGCGCCAGGGCAGTGACCCACGTCTCTATTTCCTGTTGCCGTGGCGGTCAGTTCTGGGGCTTCTCGAGTGGGAGTAAAGAGGAATATGCCTACCTGTTTGAGCGACATGTTGTCTGTGCAGCCGTTGAAGCCGCTTGGGCTGCTTTCTCTCTATTTGGGGGCAAGTTCTGAGGGTATTCGTAGTTTGTTCCGTACTGCAGACAAGGAAGAGAAGAGAGAAAGTCAAGTGTGAGGATGTAGGGTGGTGCTGGCTAGTAAATGGGGACGGAAACGGGCGGCTAGTTGTGTGTGTGTGTTTGAGGGGTTGTGGGTGTATAAGTGCAGAGCGGAGCGGTGGCAGGGGGGGCAGGTCGGCTGCAGCAAAAAAAGCCCCCGGGAGACGGCCAGCAAACAGGGGGGCTGGCTGGACCGAGTCAGCGATAGGTGGGTGTGAACACCGAGCGTTAGCCTCTGGCTGGCGAATATTTCCCCGCTTGACCTGAATAGGTCCAATTGCAGCAGCTCGCTTCTCCTGGGCGTTGTACCCAAATGTACCCAAAATAGCGTAAAACCACTGCTGTCAACCAGTGAATCGAGAGCGAGCCCTCTTTTGTCCCTCTCTTTGATTTAGCGGCAGCTTGGCAAGTGTGACACCAAGGACATGAGCGTGCTTGGTGCTTTGCAGAGAGTGGGATGCGGGATTCGACGGGAGGATGGATGCAAAATGTCGTGAGCAAAGACAGGATCCGGCCGAGATGATACCGTGCTGCACTAGGTGAAGGTCGAGGAATCAGTATTGAACATCCCGTCCCGTCCAGGTTTTAATTGCTGAGCACACCGAGCACGCACACACACGGGAAGGAAGAGGTTGTACGGAATACGGAATAGATATCGGCTCCTTTTGCTCCTCTTGCAAATCACCTACCCAGTTTGCCCACTTTACCTCCGTCTGCCTCTTTTGTGCCTGCAAAATCGGAATCCTTCTGGCCCAGCGATCTATCGATTCTGATATTGGATTTTGGGGGTTGGCGGGTACACCTGCACACAATTCGAGTGCTGATGATGCATATGCGGATAGGGGGACGCTGACGAGTAGGATGTGATGCTCGATAGAGATGTCGTCCCCAGATTGACGAGCTAGTGCTGTCCCAGTCGACCGTCTTTGGGGCTCAAAATGTAGGTACAGCCAACGACACACACCAGCCGGGCACCACTAACGAACAAGCAAGCGCGTACTGGTAAGAACCTAAATCCTCGGATTCCTGTCTCTGGATGATGGTGGGGATCAACCCTCGATATGTCGAATTATACCTCTGTCAATGGGGTTTAGTGTGTCGACGACGACGACGACGACAATGTGCTCTCGAAATCAATTAGGCAACGGAAAGGACTGGCCCGGAAATGCAAAGAATTAGGATGGTAAACGGAAGATTATGTTCCAAGACATTATCAAATGCTGGTATGGGAAGCCGTTTGACTCTAATTGATCGACACTTTGGCTCTGACGCGGTGCTTGCGGTGCGAATAAACTGTGGGGGACTCACACGGCCGCCCTGAGCCGATCATGCAGGCCCCGAAGCTGAGTGGAGCTGGCTTGCCGGGTTGGCAAAACACGCCTGATGCCTGTAGGAAGGCTCGAGGAGGGGTACCTGGGGCACTCTGTGACAGGGGAAAGGTACAAGGACCCGACGTTGAGAACCTCCGACAAGTCAAGCCACCATGAACACGTACTCCGTTCTCATTGACAACAACCTCCAAGACACCCCTTGAGAATAAGAAACTGAACTAGGAGAAGAGACGACGCAATCGAAGTCTGACAAGAAACAATGACCCTTGGAAACAAGACATGGAAGGGTGCTACTAGGTTGCTTTCTTGATGCACTCGCAAACTCAGCACTCAACTCAGTCACTGCCAGCCCAAACCCCCTTTTCCGTCATCTAAGTCCTTAGACGCGGACTATAAGTCTCTCTCTGTCAGTTTCTTGGCATCGTCTCGAGATGATCCAGAGGCTTCACTTGGCCATCGACCGCCGCCTGTCTCCTCGAACGCATTGACGATGGATGATTCCTGAACAAGGACATGGACCGGGACCTTCTACCGAGGAGAACAACACCCATCCCCCTCGGTGTTTATGGCAAGATGATCGAATGTTTTTAGAGCCCAGGTCGAACCATTCTGATGAGATGACAGCTGTTGGCGACGGCTGGGCATCACATACGAACACGGGACCTGTTCCTATCGAAAGGTCAAGTCCCGTCGGCCCAACATCGAGTCTGCTAGCCTGCCAGATCTGCCAAAGTCTATCACGACCTGTGGGACCCCATCTTCAGCCATGTGTCAAAGTGCCATGGATGCAGGTTGCTCGCTGGGCGGGAAACCCACAGCTCAAACGCCCTTGGCGCCCCCTGTTCTTGACGTCTTATTGCCCTGAGTGGATAACTCGAACGTTATGGGTCACTCACTGGTGGTCCCATACATGCAGTGCAAGCACCCATTGTGCTGACAATGGTAAATAGCTTCAAGCAATTATTCTCTCTGCTAATCTTCTATACACCTCCTTTTCGCTTTCACCTATTGTGTTCCCTCCAGACGCTGTAGTAGGCAATATATCAACTCATGCTTGCTCTGATTTACACTGTATCTAAACGCCGAGCGGCCGGACTGCCAAGAAGCCAGGGCCCATTTCAGTGGCCCGTTCCGCTACAAGCGTCGATGAGATACGGCGATGCACGCAATCCAAATCGTCCAAATCCCACCAACAGATTTCACTGTGGCATTTCCCCCATACCCGAAATCAACCATCACGGGGCACAGGACGAAATCCGAGATATCGATAGTTTGGGTTGTTGGAGGTTCAAGGCTCAGCCTGTGCCCTGTGCGTTTTCGGAACAACGCATGACGTTTTCTGCTGGCACGCCTTGAAAAAGGTTGGTGCAGATTCTCGAGATGATGAAGAGTCTTGCCAAAGAGTTGAGACTCGAACTCTCCAAGGGGTCAATGCAATGCGGCAGGTTTGTCACAGACCTCGCGCAACCCTTGCAAATCACAGGCCAGGGTCTCTTCATGCACCCGGTGTTCCAAGACTGGAAACCTGGTCCCTGATTGGGCCGACCACCAGCGGAGCTGCACTGTTTCTGGCACATGTGTTCCAGGGCGCCTAAATTCTTGGATCGTGCTCGTTGAAATTTCACCATCCAATCTTTTTCCTGAACATGGGGAAATCACCGTCACCACTCAATCTTCACCACACTCTCATGCCCGGGCCAGTGGCTTATATCCCCGCAGAAGACGATCTGATTATCTTGACAGCTTAATTGCCTGCCCTCCATCACGAATTCATGAGGCTGTTACGTTGCAGGCCAACAGACTATACCAAATATGTATGCGCGGATCACCGACGGAGGCCGACTTCCTTCCGAATGGACACGGAGCCGCGGTGATTAAAATCCTTCTTCGATGCTATTGAACAGCTGCACTTCCCATTAGTAAACACATATCTGGGTTGTGCAGGCCCTGATATCATTCACATCACACACCAAGTCTGGTCCCGAGTCCAAAGCTGTCAAGTCCAAGACAAGCCATCTCGCCTAGTTGTGCTCTATAGGATTATACTATATGCACAACCAAGATTGTGACAGTGACAGTGACGGTCATCATCATCACCTTGATCAAAGCTACGGTGCCGAACTCCAGCGGTGAAGGTGATGGAAACTGGTTGATGAGCGACTTGCCGAGTTAGGGAGGTCACGCTCCAGGACTATTGACATTCGATACTAATAATATCCTCGGAGCAAATTACGCACGCTGCAGTCAAAGCTACCGGTGAAGCCCAACCAATTTCCACTGCCGGAGAACTATTATGTAGCTCAGCAAGACCAAAGGAGAGGTTCTGATCACAATCGTGAGCTTGTGATGACAGTCTCGGCATGGCATGATTTGTGTCGCCCCAGTCGGCCGACGAGTTGTTTCGGCACGGTACGCTGCTCAACACTCAGCACCATGACCAGAACGGAGTTTGCGCCCTACGTATCGCAGTCGTATCACACTGAACTGCTCTCATCCTCTCTTCCTTCAAGAGGCACGATAACTAGGTGTCTCGTCAGGCCACCAGCTAGCTGCTAGAACAGAACAACCCCGACCGCCTCATCCTTCAGCCATACAAGCTGACTTGGGTGAGTGGCCGTTCAGCAGGTCGCTGGATGTCCCAAGGCGCTTAAACGCTGATCTACGTGGGATTCGCACCACAGGCAAAAACTGGAAAAGGCTTGATACCACACCTCCGACCGCAGAAAAGAAAAGAAATCTTGTGGAATCTTTCGACCAAGAGCTTCGACGGCTTCTAACTCGCCAGGCTAATGTTGTGGATCAATGGGATTCGGTACATCCCGCCCTGCACGCTCAGATCGGCACCAATGGATGGTGGACGCATTAGATCATCGACAGACAGCGTTCGGGCCATTTTTTTTTTCATTCTCATCCATTCTTCTCGATGATTGCGAAACCTGTTCAACTCTTTCAGCCTATATCACTTGGCCGTGAACCTGACTCTTCCCATCGACAGAGCAGTGCCCGTGTTACCAACTGTATTAAGCCGGCACAGACCGACCTACCGGAAGGAGGATATCGATCAAGATCGATTCGACTGTCCGCGGAAAGGCCGTCGATGGGCACAGAACGGCGCAGACCCGGGTGACGACAATGAAAACGAGGAATCATTAACATGGCTCTCGGCCGTACTCTAGACCCGGCAGTTCACGCCGCAAAAAGGGGATTCGCGAGTTGCATTCGATATGGAAGCCTTCCTCCATTCCTCTCTGGGCGGTTCAGGCGGCTGAAATGGGCATCACCAATGTACCGTACATCCACGGACACCGTTACAGTGGTTCTGTCCCAGCTTCAGACTGCCGGCGTTGGTTGGTGTGCGTAGCCTGTAGGTCAATCCATGCCTTGCCTTGCCAGGTGGTGGTCCTGGACAAGGTTGGGCCTTGGTAACCTTAAACTTGAACCAAAACCCGGATCTTTGTCCCGGTTCAATGGACTGAAGAAAGATATCCAGTTCCTTGGCATCGAGTATCATCGCCGTTGCATTGCATTGGATGCGGAGTGAATGGGTGGTGGTTCCGAAGAGATGGACAGAATGTCCTCTTTTCCTCGTGGGAAACATCATTCTAGTTCTAGTTCTTAATTCGCGTGTCATGTTAATTTTCGTGGTTTGTTCCATCATCCTACATTACAATCGTGTAGGTGAGAGGGCCTCCTCTCTCTATCAGCGCTTCATATCGGAGTCAACCCCGTGATTCATCCAGATAATAACATGCACGATATTCCGACTGCCAAGGTCCGCAAAACACCAACCCTTTTCGCCAATTTCGTTCAAGTGATACGTCAACAGATGGTCCGTTGGTCCCAACGCCTGGGTAAGGTCGTCAGTTAGTGGAGCCATTCATGGGACGACAGCCTGTCTGTCTAGATCTTTTCGTCTCGTCTCATCCCCAGTCCAGGTCCAGGTATTGTCTCTGGTTGACACGAACGCGTAGGGAAAAAGAAATTGTTTCCAGTTGGGAAAATATTGGAGACGAGGTGTTTTGTGTCACTTCCGTTCCGGTCTGCGATGCGTGGGGCGGTTGTATATAAAGTGTTTCCTCTCCTGCATGATCTACATCCAGGGGGGCCGAATCACCCCCTTACTAACCAAGTAAGCATAATACCATAGCATGTTATGCAGCGTAGCGTAGCGTCAGTGCACTGTAAATTGACAAGTAAAAGCTGACTGCATGCTGCAGCTGCGATTCTGGTGGCTGACTCTGATGCAGCCGCATTCGTTTTGTTTTTTTTGGGCGTCGAGGCGAGGGGTCTGTTTGATGACACCTGGTCAGGGGATTTTGACGAGATGGGATTCTGCAACAGTCGTGAAAGATTCCCATGTTTTGTGGATTTGGATAAGGGGGGAATACAGGGGGTGGGTTTTTTAAAACATCCACCCATATCATCGGCATCCTTTTTGCTATCGACTTTGCTGGGTTACTTACCCCTTTGTTGTCATCGAACATCGGTGCTGCGGGAAGTGAGAGACAAGACAAGACAAGACAATCCGAGGATGGGATTCACGACCTCCCCTCCAAAAATTAGGTAAACCTACCTACCTACCCAAGGTACCTTACCTCGGGGGGGAAATTGTCACCCAATCTGACTTCCTCATCCGTGACCTGAAAACCCCCCGCGCCTCTTGAAACAACCGCCTGGCTACGCCGCAGTCCATCAGGGCCCCTCGGCGGCTGACTTGCTGGCTGGTGTCTTGACCTGGAACATTTACAGGATGCCATGCGCGGGAAAGGGAAACAGGCCGGGTTTGGTGACCACACCATCGCCGCCGCCGGTATCGACTGACTGTGGTGCCAGGTGGGGTTCAGCCTTGGAGGTGATAATTTTGCGAGGGGCGGATTGTGTAACTGGAGGATGACTAACACTGATCAGTGTTTGTCTGTAGGGTGGCTTTCTGGAAAGTTCCTGCTTAGTTTCGGGGTGAGGGTTCTGGTATTGTGTGATATAACATCACGAGTAGGTTTGTGAATGGTCTTACGGTGAGATTTGATATGCGTTCCTCTCGATATTGGAATCTTATCTTCCTATTTTCTGGTTCATTCTGATCGGCACAGGATGTCATGACATGACATGACTCCTGTGAAGTAGTTCTTTTTCTTCCCCTTTCGATCATGTTTTATGTTTGTTTTTACCCCTGATTTACTCACTCGTTCTCGTTCTGAATGACAGCTCACTTATCTGAACAAACGAACGAACGATATGAAGCCCCTGGTTCACTTATGAACCCTTGGAACATGACAGCTCGCGTATTCCTTACACGATTCAACATCAGAGGATATGAAAGCAAACCGCTGTAGAGAGATAAACTCTAGACGTGATGTAACAGCTAGAGACCCTTCATCCAATTCACCCGTATGGCACGTATCAGCCTCAAGGTCCCTCGAACAACACACATGGGTCATGATCCAGGTGATGTGATTCAACTCCGTAAACCGTCTGATATCTGATACCCAGCGTCTCATCCACCGCCATCACACGCCAAATCATAACATCCCCTTCTCAACCTCATCCTTCCTCTCCTCCCACAGCGTCTTCCCCGTGCACGAACACACAGTCTTGTCATTATCCCACATCCCCGCGCTCCTAGCAACAACACCCACAACGGTATTCTCATCATTCCTCAGAACGTCCGGCTGGTTTTCACCCCCCTCCTGCCGAGAAACAACCATGGCGTGTCCCACAACCTCCCATATCTGGAAGGGGTGGCTGAGGAATACACTCCCGTGACCGTCCTTGCCTATCTGGACGGTGCCCAGGAGCCCCTTACCTGATGACCAGACTGGGCCGGCGGAGGCCGCGCCGTCCTTGAGATCGCCGTATTCACGGATCGTGGCGAGGTAGGTGCCGGGTGATACGCCGCGGAGGGTCAGGTCGACGAGGGTGGTGGTTGGGTTTACTTGGACCATGCGGGCTAGGCCTCGGACGTGTCGGTCGGTGAATGTACCTGATGTGTTGGTGGTGGTTGTAGATTTCTCGTGGAAGGTCTCGAGGATAGAGACTGCTGCGCCTGCGGAGGGTGGGTGAGATGGTTAGGGGAGGGGACGGATGAGAGATAGATGGTGTGGATGGTGGTGTGCTTACTGTTTGATTCGCCGGATCCGCGGAGGATGGCGTCTCTGCCTGTTGCTTGGATGGCTTCGACGATGGCAGAGGGTGGTGCTGGTTGTTTTTGCGTATCGTCAGTATGGAGGAAACGTTGTTTGTTTATTTGGTTACAAGTCAAAACGATTCTAAAACAATATCTTGCTCGTATCACCCTCTCGCACTTAGTTTTGCGATGCTAATTTGGTGACTCGGACTTTCGGATCTTGACAAGACCGTTCCTAAACACACCGGGAGACGGGAAAAGGAGGTAAACAAAAGGGGCAACATGACAGCCAGGGTGATCGTTGGGAGGCACGGAATGTATCGGTCAGTAACCTGAGCTCCGGTTTGAGCAAACCAAGATAGGTCATTGACAGGTAGAAAAAGGCAGTCATGTAATATCGACAACAACAGATGTAAACCGTACCTGTGCCTTCAATAGTGACAAGCTGGTCCGGAAGACTGCCCTCGACCTTGGTAATCCCTTCCAGCTTGTGGACGGCGTTGGAGATGTCCTTGACGCAGGATTCGCAGGTCATGGGGACGGCGAAGAGCGTCTGTTTTCGTTAGCGAGGTCTCTCTCTCTTCGTGCGGGTGTGTATTATGAAGAGGGGGGCGGCCGGTTGGGTTGTTGGTGGTTGGAATCGCAATATTGGTATTGCTCCGGGCTGTTGGGTGAAATATCGATAGCGCAGGATGGTGCAGCAAGGAGAAATTTCCCAAATGGGAATGTAGGATAGTGAAGTGTGCAAATGGGCAGTTCTAGATGATGTATCCCCGGTCCAGTGAAGAACATCTCATCAGAGGGGCTCATGTGGTGACCTGGTGACCTGGGGTCGAGATAGACTGGCAAGTTGTGTTGATGCCTTTCAACAGCTGCCCACCATGACACATACCTGAAAAGGTGTTGTGACAGCCATATTAGCTGTTGTTGATGAAGTGCCCTTCTTGGGAGACTGCTGTGTTTTGTGTTGATGATCTTGAAATCGCTGTTGCCGTTGCCGATGTTGATACCAAGCGTACGATGCACCGCCAACAACCGCAAACGTGGATATGCCGATCAAGAGATATCTCGTTGTTGGAGTTGAACTTTTGAAGCTGGTTGGAATGATTGGACGCATGAAATATGTTGCACGAGATGTGTGTACTGTATATATCTCTTGTTAGTATACGGTTTGGACCTATGCAGCACGGAGTGTGGGGAATCATGAGAGAGGAGTGTGGAAACAAAGAGAAATTCTTATAAGTGATCTGGAGCTGGAGCTGAATTGAGGGATATGAAAATAAAGTCAAGCAATGATGAAGAGGGATTGCCATGGTATCCATAAACATTCATATATACTTACCTTGAGGTCTATTGGATATCTTACTCTAACTGCTGAAATATTTTTTCCGAGATTTTACTATCGTCTTTCTGGGTGGACGGTCTCTCGGATCTGACAACTTGCTTTGAAATCGTGAAATCGGATTGCGAATCTCGGCGGCCCCTCTCGCTGCCGTTGTTCGGTTTCCCCACACACCAACAGCGGCTTTCTACGGAGCACGGAACCGCACGGCAACGGCCCTCGACGGAATGGAGGCATGGTACGCAGCGTTTGAAGCCGTAATTACAACTTGCCCTCAACATTGGGGGACTGACGTTTAATTGTTGGTGGATTCCTATATCTAGATCTTGTTGATCTGTGACATCTCGTCCAAAACACCAACAGTTACGGGTGTTCATTCCTCATGTAACCATGGCAAGTGCAAACTGTATTCCACACCTGCCGTATTACCGTGGAGGCAACTCAACGAAGAAAAACGAAACTACGACTTTCTCCTATCAATTGTCCTCATGAACCTGGTGAATTGGACTTGCACCTGTCGATGGTGTCCCGACTCCCCAGCTCCCCAAGATCCATCTTATCTTATCGCGATCACGTGCCCCATCAACCAAATTTTGTCCCAGCTCAATTGAAGCTCCACATCCGGGCTTGCTTCCGAAGGCAAGACAGATACTTGCTTGCATGCTGGGTTGCGACCGCTATCACGTTCCGAACTTCTCCAAATCACGCGTCCGTCGCCCATATTTGTGTGGACGCCGATCAAGGGTCACGTTCGTTAAGTCAGTCGATGAGGGACTAGTTCCCACATCTGGGCTCTTCCCTTCTTCCATAATTCGACATGTCGCAGGTTGTCGGGCTTGTGAGTTTTTCTCCCACCCCCTTTTCTATAACACCTCTATACTCGATATAAAGGACCTGTTTACTAACTGGACAATCCTCCCGAAAGACCCGACTTGCCTACTCGCGAGTATGGCACCACGTCTCCGCCGCCCAGCCTCACCCAACCCTTAGCACCATCAAGGCTCCCCCCGAGGCCATCACCCCTCCCTCCCTCGGCCGCCTCGCCTCGAGAATCGCAACCCTGCTAATGGGCAAACACAAGCCCATCTGGGACCCCTCCACCGACTGCGGCGACTACGTGGTCGTGACCAACTGCGCGGCGCTCTACACAACCGGCAAGAAGAAGTTCCGCAAGACGTACTACCGACACAACACGCGGCCTGGCTCGCTCAAGAGCATCACCATGGACGTGCTGATGGAGAAGTTCGGCGGCGGCGAGGTGCTGAGGAAAGCGGTGAGCGGCATGCTGCCCAAGAACAGGTTGCGGGACAAGCGGCTGGCTAGGTTGAAGGCGTTTGAGGGCGAAGCGCATCCGTACAAGAAGAACTTGATTCGGTTTGGCGGCAAGGTTGTTGGGCGACGTGGGTGGGAGGATGCGGTCAAGGCGATTAGAGAGGCTGGTCAGCAGAGGTTATAGAAATGGCTGGGTTGGGTGGGAAGATGGGGGAAACTAGTCGAGACTGTGCCAGAATGGAGAACTGGCAGATATTTTAATGGGATGGTGGAGTGATGTTCTTGATCTCGGGATTTTAAGAGGACTTCACGATCAACGGGGAACTATATCCATCTACTTGTATTGTATAACAATCCATCTGCCTTTGGCTGTGGGAGCTAGGGCTGTGTATAAAAGGCGAGGATAGACAAATACAGTGTATATCATGAATATTTTTATTGGTTCTTGGACTGTGATTGGGAAGCTTTTGGCAACTCCCCGTCATGTTTAGAAATAAAGAAAGTACGAGGGAAGGGAGACGGTCTTCCGAGAAGCAGTGGTGAGTCTTTGGATTTACGATTTACTTAAGAGACCTCTTACTTAAAAGAAAAAACTCGGAAAATTGCTTTGGGAAGGGAAAGAAAACCTTACAGGTTAGTTTGTAAATGTTTATTTATTATTTATTTGGTATTTGCTTCTTGTTTGAATGTGCTCTTGGCTCAATTCTGCCCCAGATGCAATCGTGATGCTCTAAAAGTCCAATGGTATAAAGTAAATGCTGACGCCAGAGAAAAGTGTGCGCAAAATGTCCCGAGTTACCCCGTATACGCCGCTAATGATGAAGAATTCGTGTATCAATGATGTCCCGCTTCCATACTTCCTCGCTTTCGTTCCCCGTATGGTCGGCTTACGAACGACGAACCTCGCACTTGATGAGTCCGTTGGGACCGGACTGGGGGGCGTACACCTCGGCGTCCTTGCCGGTGTTCTTGAGGCCCTTGTGCCAGCTGAGGTCTATTTGTGTGTC
>Ga0247781_1000557_pt1 | contig 11700 bp, 16 predicted proteins | sample UWRJL184509B5_FD_179922 | JGI IMG/M metagenome (GOLD analysis project Ga0247781, IMG submission 179922) | Plant litter microbial communities from Arlington Agricultural Research Station in Wisconsin, United States - UWRJ-L184-509B-5 | ecosystem: Environmental > Terrestrial > Plant litter >...
CAAGGCTGCCCCGCACCATCGCACCCACACAAAACCCACATGGTCGTCAACTAACTTCAACCTCTCCGACCCGACCCAGACCTCCGTAAACTGTAAACTCTTTCTTTCCTCTGCACACCGCGCTGCGCGCTTGCTCCCAAACTTCGCTCTTCTTCCAAACGTCGCCTAGTATCTTTATTCCGGATAAATCGAGTCAAAATGCGTGGCGAGGTGAGTTTAAAAAGAACTTTGTCTCTTCTTGTTATCTGGGAAGCTGGGGTTGCATGAACGACGGGGACGCTTCAGGCTGGTGCCCCTTTCAAATGCAGGGACCTACCCTACATGCTGGGAAGCAAGCTATCATCACCAAATCGCTTCCTTGACGACGACGACGACTATGGTGGTGGGTTAATAGCTGCTTGGATTCCCAATCCCTAACTAGTTGGCTGCCTCGTATCTCGCTGGCAATTCTTCTGTTCTTCATGGCCCTTTCTTTGCCGGGCCTAATATTGTTGGAGCTTGATGCTCGACCCATCTCGATGCCCTTCTTTACACTACCCGGCTTGATATTCCAGCAGACACACCCACCAGAATTGCCAGGAGAGGACTGAAGCTAAATACTGCAATGACTACAGATTCTTCATCTCCATTTGGGCCAGGCTGGTACCCAGCTCGGTAACAGTGCCTGGGAACTGTGAGTCCACACCGCTTTTGTTCCGCTGTGTCTCTCGACTGACCTCTGGTCTAGGTACCTCCTTGAGCACGGTCTCGGACCCGATGGACGCCCGGATCCCAACAAGAAGGAGGTCGGCGACTCTGGCTCGTACGAGACTTTCTTCACCGAGACCAGCAACGGCAAATACGTCCCTCGGTCGCTCTTCGTCGATCTCGACCCTTCCCCGATCGACGAGATCCGCACCGGAGCCTACCGCCAGCTGTTCCACCCCGAGCTCTTGATCAGCGGCAAGGAGGATGCTGCCAACAACTATGCCCGTGGCCACTACACCATTGGCAAGGAGATGGTCGACAATGTCATTGACCGCATCCGCCGTGTTGCTGGTAAGGCTCCCTTTCCTGTCCTGCTAGGGCAAAGAGAAGTATGGAGCAGAGATATCTAACCCTGGACGCTAGACAACTGCCACTCCCTCCAGGGTTTCCTGATCTTCCACTCGTTCGGCGGTGGTACCGGTTCCGGATTTGGTGCTCTCCTCCTTGAGCGTCTGTCCACCGACTACGGAAAGAAGTGCAAGCTCGAGTTCGCCGTCTACCCTGCTCCTCGGGTTTCCACCGCCGTCGTCGAGCCGTACAACGCTGTGCTTTCCACCCACAGCACCATCGAGAACTCGGACTGCACATTCTTGGTCGACAACGAGGCTGTCTACGACATCTGCCGCCGGAATCTGGATATTCCCCGGCCTAGCTATGAGCATCTCAACCGTCTGATTGCTCAGGTTGTCTCATCCATCACCTCGTCTCTGCGTTTCGATGGTGCCCTCAACGTCGATCTCAACGAGTTCCAGACCAACTTGGTCCCCTATCCTCGTATCCACTATCCCCTGATCAGTTACGCCCCTGTCATCTCTGCTTCCAAGAGCTCCCACGAGAGCTTCAAGGTTCATGACTTGACCTTCCAGTGTAAGTACCCATGTTTGTCCACTTTGTTTCCCTCGTACTGATTTATTTCCGCAGGCTTCGAGCCCAACAACCAGATGGTTGTCTGTGATCCCCGCAACGGCAAGTACATGGCTGTCGCCCTCCTGTACCGTGGTGATGTTGTTCCGCGCGACTGCAGCGCTGCCGTCGCGGCGCTTAAGGCCAAGTCCTCCTTCAACCTTGTCGAGTGGTGCCCCACTGGTTTCAAGATCGGAATCAACTACCAGAAGCCCGTTGCCGTCCCCTCGGCTTCTCCCGCCGATGGTGGCCTCGCCAACGTCGACCGCTCCGTCTCCATGCTCTCCAACACCACCGCCATCGCCGAGGCCTGGTCTCGCTTGGACTACAAGTTCGACCTCATGTACAGCAAGCGTGCTTTCGTGCATTGGTACGTGGGCGAGGGTATGGAGGAAGGCGAGTTCAGCGAGGCCCGTGAGGATCTCGCTGCGCTTGAGAAGGACTACGAGGAGGTTGCCGCCGACTCGTTCGAGCCTGATGAGGGCGATGCCGAGTATTGAGTACAGTACAGTATATGCCGGAACTGATTGTGGATATAATTGGTATATCTGGCGGTCTTTGCTGTTCTTGGCTGTTGATGTTGTTGGTTGTGTTATGGATGAAATGAAATCTTGTTGGTTTCTGGCGGAATTTACTTTATTTTGACTGTCTGTTGATGTTTTTTGAGCAGACGGTAGGAAAAGTCGGAAATATACCTGGCCAGCCTTCCGACTTTGGGGTTTCCCTCTTTGATTTTTTAGTTTTCCGAGCGAGCTTTAGCTTTTTAGTGCGGGGTTTTTATTTATTTCCCCTTTCTGTTGTTTGGGTTTTTATCCTCCTCTTGACTTGCTTTTGTTGGATGGAGGGATATAAGACACCGAATGCAATCGATACAATAAATACATTTTTCGAGGCATTCTAGAGAGTAAGAAAACTATATGTGTGTGTAATTGCAACGTTCTACTTGTAGGTAAAGGGGTGCCTGTCTACAAATGTTAGTGACGATATTCATCATCCCTTGTCAATCTTTATTCATGGCCGTTGCTATTGACTTTCTAATCCTCCCTGGAAAACGCGCGCCGGAAGAATAGACTCTAGAACGAGGATTTACTCGGAAGCTGCCGCAGGGCATTCAATGTCCTTCTGTAAACCATCACCCAACTATCTACCACGGGGCTTCGTTGTGATCAAGGCACGTACTCATCGTTGAGAGGTATTGGTTTAGCCCACCAGAGAGAGCCACGAACAGTGTGCTGAGTTAGCAATGTGGACTGATGCAGACGTAGCAGTGAGCACCGTCAGAAGCCCCCTTGGAGTCAAAAGCACGCCTATTTTACAAACACCAAGTTTGGATCAGGCACGGGTAGATGTGCACGATAGTTATCATTGGTATATACGTATAATGTATGTAGAATGCCTCGACAAGCAGGCGTGGGTAGAGGGTGCAAAACTCAAATTGCCCAAGGCATATTTCGTGTTCCGTGCAACAATACAAGTTTGACACCGGTACTTCTCTTTCATCTGAGGTAAGCTAACTTGGGCCAGCTTATACAGCAACACGGACAGTAAAAAATACATTGGTAAGAAGCCGGCAGTGTCTGTATTTTTGCGAGAGAGAAAAAAAGGCACCAAAACGCCACATACTACTGATATTAGGTACACCACTGCACGCACACCTGCCTGTCCAACACCACACCACCGAAAAATTTATTTGGGAGCCTTGTTATCAGCCCTCCACTTTGCGGCTCTCAACCCACCGTGGCTCTTAGGCTTGGGAACCTTCTTCTTGACCGTCTTGGTGCCCTTGAACTTCAGATCCTTAGGTCTACCATCCTTTGCACTTGCGCGACGGCCCTCAAAGATGATAGCCTCCGGGGTCTTGATCGGCATATCTTCTCCACCCTTGCCAGCCTCGGGCCGGCGCTCACCCCGCTCCGGCTTGTTCTTATTGAACTGACCGGGGGTTTTGCTGATGAACTGTGCGGCTCCGGATCGACCGAGGAGTTTTCCTGCTCGGCCCGCCAGTGACGAGATCTGAGAGGTGGGTTTGGGCACGTATTTCCCATCCTTGTTCTTGTTCTTGTCGAATTTGCCCCCTCTGGCCTTCTCCTTGGCTTCTGCTGCCCTCTTGGTCTTGTGTGGGGCTTTGCATCGGCTTACGCGAAGCGCACGGGGAAGCATTGGGGGGAATTTCTTTCCTTCCAAAAGAATTGCTTTTTCAACATCGTTTCCGTCCTGATTTTTTTTTTGTATTAGTTGCCATGTTTCGTGGTTTTCAGGTTAGAGGGGGGGATAAACTCACATAGAACTGTACATAAGCAATACCCTGGCCGACGCGGGTAACAGGGTCTCGGATAACACGCACGCTCTCGACCTTTCCGGCTTCCTTTCCAAACACTCGCCACAGACCTTCTTCGACGTCCATTGGGATCTTGTTCCGCTTGCGCTTTTCTGTTGTCTTGTTGCCCTCTGCATCTTCCTTCTCGGTCACGATGGTCTCATCGTCCACCATGCCCAAGTTGCCAACAAACACACAGCGTCGGTGGTCGACTGCCGCGGGATGGGCGACGCTGTCGACTCTTAGATGTCGCTCCAGAACCATGGTGCCGTTAAGCTTCGCCGCAGCAACACGAGCCGCAGCTGGCGTGCTGTAAACGACGTAGGCATTGGTGGACTTCGTCGTGGATTCCATCACCGAGCTTGTGATGTACGCCGCTCGCTTGGGCATCGAGGTGGTTGAGAAGGCGGTTGAGCGGAACCGTATGGACTCAACCTTCTGGGCCGGTTTTGCCTCCTTGTCCAATACCGAGGCCATATGATTTAGCAAAGTCTTCTTGGCCTTGCGCGACGTAATCGCTTCTGACACAACATTGGCGAGGAATACTGTGCGAGTCGCCTTTTCGAGCTCAGTCTCCGCAGGATTGACTGCCACAGACTCGTGGACTGGAACGTCGCTCATATCATCGTCGGAGTCCTCTTTGGCAGATGCGTCCGCTACCGGTACTGGTTGCTCGTCGTCCCCCTTTATACGCTTTCCAGTCGGCTCATCCTCGTCTGCCAGTTTTTGGAAATAGGCAGATTCGAGATTGTCGTGCTCGTCGCGCTGTTTCCGTTTCCGTTTTCGTGGCTCATCCTCGGTATCTGTTGGGCGTGTGACAGCGACTTTTGGAACCTCGGCGGCCTCGGCCTCGGCCTCTTCGTCTGAACCGCCGTCGTCGAACGACTCTTCCGCTTCCGAAAGCTCTTCATCGTCGCCATCTGCTAGCTCCTCCTCTGATTCTTCGGCCACTTTACGATCGTGTTTAGATTTGGAACCCTTCTGAGCCTTGGGTGCAGGGGTTTTCTGAGTCTTGGTTCCGGCAGCCTTCTCAGCCTTCTCGGCCTTAGAGACTGATGGTTGGGGATATCGAGTTTTGGGAAGAGGTTTAGCTGGGCCGACCTGACTGGGTGTTAGCTATACCGTCCCCCAATTGAGATCGTTGCGATGGATGGTTCACTTACGCTTTCGGAAAACAGAGCTGCCAGCGAAGGGTCAACTGCCTTTGACGGGGCAGACAAGCCTTTTCTGCAGCAAACTGTGTTAGCAAAAAGCTAGCGGAAAATATAGCAAGGGGGATATTTTCTTACGATTTTCCCATGGTGCAGGTAGTAATTTGTCGAAGTTGCAACTCCGATCGATCTTGGTATGGTTTGGGGGACGATTGGAGGGAATCGCGGTTCTTCTTCCCCACTGTTCAGTCAGGTCAAATGGGAGCCACCAGAAAATTCGCTTATCGGGCTGTTATCGTTTCTGCCACCCCTGACCGCCTCTCTAAACCTTGTGCCGGCGCTTTTGGGTGGGCTTGCACAGGCGACCAGGTCAGGTTGCCCCATTTGTGTTTCCCTCCCGCTGGTTTGGCTGGTGTGGGCGGCGCTCTCCAGCTTCTTGTCAATACTCTCCCGAATCTTCCCCCTCTTGCCCACGACACGCTTCGCAAACATTCTCGTGCCCAAACGGCAAATCAGGTGTATTCATTCAATACACTGTCAATACTACAAATCTTGCATTTTTAATTGCAAAGCACACCCACATCACCACCCTTCCCTTTCGCGCGACCTTGCTTTTGGCGACAAGCTGCCCCGGTCTCGAGTCTTGTCCTGACCAATTTTGCGCGGCAACCACCTTTTGCCCACCACCACCCAGAACCACATTGGCGCTGCGTTGCTTGATCTATTCTCGTACGATTCGTATGGTCTACGATGGCGACCGGCGATACCGCGCCACCTCTGGCACTGTCTAGCTCGCCCCCGCCCTTGCTCGACAACAGTCCCAGCAACCTCTCGAGCCCTCTGAGCGACGTTGAAGACAAGGATGGGGAGCCTGAAGAGATGGATCTGGATGACCATATGCATGGCATAGACAACCCTGGAACACCGAAACGAAATGGAAGCGGTAACGCTGGAGAATCAGACCGTGACTCCGAGTCGGACGACGAGAGCAAGCTGTCTGACGTCGACGTCAATGATTCCGAAGCCGAAACAGAGCGACTATATGATTCTCCGCGCAAAAGCGACAGCGATCGCGACATTTTAAATACCGTGGGGAGTGTCGGAAATCGACAATTCGTCGATCGCCGCGATCGGGCTTTCGAGCGCAGCCCTAGCAAGCTCCAACAACAGATCCAAGCCGACCTCGACGCCGAGAACGCGGCAAGCCACGACAACTCCCTATCGGACGGAGAGGAAGAAGACGACGACGATGCGTCATTAGCATCGAGCGAAGCGGATCCTGACCCCGAATTGGCGACCGACAAGGACTCGCCGTCCCGCTCGCAGGGCAAGAAAAGTCATACGGTTGTCTCATCCACCAATTCCAATGATTCGAAGCTCACAAGGCAAGACTCGGCAGAATCACGAAAGCGGAAGCGCCCTTCTATCGCCGAACAGTCCGAGACAGAGCAGCCGGATAGGAAACGGACTGGCTCAATTGAGGCACCCCAAGGCGAATTCTCGGGTGACGACTTCGCAGTGGTTGACGAAGAAGGGACATCTACGAATCCTCAGAGTGGCATTCATTCTGCCGAAGAAGACCACAACGACGAAGAGTCTGAAGCTATAAACAAGGAAGACCCAAACCCAGTCGAGCTGACCGAACAGGATGCATCAGAACCAGTCCGGCTTGAGAAAGGGAGACGTGGTTCCAAAAAACAAAAGTCCAGAAGTCCTCAAGAGTCTAGCGGCGAAACAAAAGAAGACACACAGGATGATGCGATGGAAGATGTCGACAGTGCTGCTGCCGAGGAACCCGCTCACAGGGCCGAGGGAGACCACACTGAAGACGCTGATGAGGCGGGGATTGCACACAGAAATGAAGAAGAATGTAAGAAACGGCAACCCTTTCCTCGATGTCCTTTGCATTTTTCTAACCGTACATTTGCAGTGGAACGAAAAAAGGCAGCTTGGGAGGAGCTCAATCTCATAGAAAAGCAGTTTAACAATTTCCGGGAGCGGTAAGTCTAGCTTCACACTGCCTCGCACTCGATGATGAAGCCCTGCTAACGATCAAACAGACTCTATCAAGAGCGGTTGAATTTGCTCAACCAAGAGGAAGCTATGCTTACCGGCGACAACCCTACACATCCCGAATACATTGCGATGCTTCAATGTATAAACGAGCGACGCGACGAAAGGATACGCGTCAGCACCCGAGAAAGAGAATACAGGATGGCCATGCTAAACAGGCGAGCTGTGGCAGAAAGGGCACAAATAATGTCACAGTTCTACCAAGCCGTCCGGGAATCGAGGGAGAGGGTGCTTGAAGAGCTTGGGAAAGAGTGGTACGATATTCAACAGGAACGTCGTCGCTTCGCGAACGCGATACCGGATTATGCCATCCGGTTCCCACGGGAAAAGTCCCAGAATATCAGAAACGCTGTCGCATACAACCGGGAGGTTTCAATATTGTCGGGGTTCGCCAAGCACGTTGGCTTTCCTGCGGCCCCGACGATACAAGGCGCCTCTGAAGACCAGTTGGAGAACGACCTTGAATTAATTATGGTAAGCTTGCTTTCCGTTGTTCGCCATGTCGCATAAACTGACCTTGACTTCTAGCGTGCCCGAGAACCGGTCCCGGTCCGGGAGCCACCTCCGCGACCTCCAATAGCAAACCACCATCAGAACGTCTTTCCTCAGGAGTTCACAGCAACGGTCCCATATGCGCGAGTCCTAGGCCCAGCCGGAGAGCAGTTCATTGAGCAGACCCCTTGGGCAAATCCTAATCACCCGTCACACCATATACAACGGCAACAGGCCAACCACGAATCGACACCGATAGTGTCAAATCCTGCCTCCTCATCCGGAGGAAACCGTAGGCATTCTCACCAACCTGGGGGGATGTTTTCCTCTAGCACCACTACCATTGTTCTCAACGGTGACTCTCCTGTACAGCCACACAAGACACACTCGCACGACAACCTGAAATCATCGAAGATGGGGCCTGAACAAACGATGAAGCGTGAGCCTGTGGCTCAAGCGTCATGATATTCCTTACGAAAGCGATTTCATTTACGTATTCATTTCCTTGGGAAGACCGACATACGGTCGCTGGGCTTTTTTCCGGGGGCGTGCTTGTCATTCTTGGGCGGGCATTTTCAAGGATATCACTGACGCACATACGCAAGCGGCGGCATTTTACTTCTCCCTCGCGGGTCGTCTACTTTATGTTGTTTTATGTTCAGCTTCCGGCCGCATTTCAAGACGAATTCGGATCAGAGAGAAGCGGAGTTCTGTTTTTGAGACGTTAATCGTCATCATTTTATACTGGCTTGAAAGGGAAAAGGCGTTTTTATATGAGGGTTGAATGGATGGTTTGGGGGGGCATTTTTCGAATTTTATGTTTGGCCTTTGTTTTTGTTCTTCTGTTTTTCTTGTCTAGGTAGTATATGTGAGTGACACAGACACACGAATTATATACATATATGTGGATGGCTGGAGCGATTGTGTGCTGGTCCGGTTCATGTTGGCTGTTGTTCTGTTTTGACAGATATAAAATGGGTGGATGATCGCAGGGGCGGGTGGTTGGTTGAGTGCTTGGTTTGGTTGAATGATTGATTCATAACTGTTATATACCACTTGATAGGATAAGAAAGCATGATTCTTGGTGTGATGATCTTGTGGTTTTGGGTAGCGTAATGATACATTGAGGTGGGAGTTTACTCCGCCTTTCGTGACCGGCCGCGACCGTGAATAGGGACATATGAAGATGAGATATTTCCTTGGGTTCGAAATGCCTGAACGCCAGTCCCAGAGCCATGATATTATACAGTGGTATCTTTATATTGTTTTTCTCTCCCTACTAAACTCATCCAGGCGCTGGTGACATGTTGGACAGCCGGGCAATTACCGCGGCAACGCAAGGGGTATATTATATTTTTCGCCTCTTGAGATATTCCCTCCTCACTTGCGGGTGGCAGTATTCGTCGCGGGAGTATCGGGGACCTTGACGTCGTCGAACTCGTCTTGGCCGACAACCCTTAGGGTGTATGCGTCTATTGAGGAGCATGGTTAGATATCGACCGTTGTGGCGGGCTGTGTTTGTTTGAACGTACAGATACCGACTGCAAAGAGGGCAATACCGGTGCCTAGGAGGGTGTTCTTTACGAGATATGGGCGGCGGGCGCGGATCAAAGCCGGCGACTGGCGATGGTTCCGGTCATAGTAGCCGGTGCGCTGTTGGATCCTGGCGCAGGGGTCTTGGGTTAGCATATTCCTCGGTAGATGGGTTGGGATGGCGATGCTGTATATTCTTGAGTGTGGAAGAAGACATACCCGGACATTGTGTCAATTGCCTAGCTTCGGCGACGATAGAGAAGGTGGTGGGGTTGTGAAGTGCTTTGCGACTTTGGAAGGGATAGTCTGGGGATATCACGACTGACGGCCTGATGCATGCTGTCAGAGGCGCAAAAAGATCGGATGTTTCCGTACAGTACGATACATGTACGATACAACGTCATGATGAAGCTTGGTCGGCTTTTGAGCCAATCAGATTCATTCCCGGCCTGCTACAGGGGGCCCTGCAGTTCAACTAAACTTGCCGGCTTTTTTCCGGCTGTGCAAGCCTGGACCGTGCGGGACCTCACGTCACTGCCACAGGCGCGTCTTTAGTGGAAGCTCTCGTTCGTTTTATGTTTGCGAAAGCTAGAACCTCAACCTAACCGAAACGGCAACTAACAATCTTCAATAACGAAGCAACATCACCACCTTGCACCTGAACCGCGAGATATACGAATTTCGATACCGTCGAATCTGATGGGTCGGTAGCCCAAAACTCGACGCGATTGTCCCTTGGACGATACTTTTATACTTTCGCCAATTCGTCAACCCCCCGACTTCCAGTTCCGTATCGAAAGGTTTGGCGTATTGCGTCGCGCAGGATGAACAAGATCAATCCGGGCTCACAGAAGTTGTTGTCAAGCAGTCTCGGAGGTGCACAGTTAATTGCGTGTTTGCGCCCGCTCTAATTTCGACAGCCCGGCTCTTTGAGGACAGGGCATTGTCAGGCACACGACTTGAACCGCTTCTTTGAACAGCAGCGACTTTTTGTCAAACCGGGCCACGCACCAGGCACCTTGTAGAATTCTTTGACTTCTTATCACAATCTTATACCCTTTCTGCCATCGGTCGCAAAATTCTACTCGCTTCATTCAACACCAACCACTAGACAATACCTTGTTTCCCCCACCTTCCAGCAGAGCCCCTCGCACGCTGTGCTGAGGAGCTCGTCGACCCCAACCATGGCTTCTGACTCTGTAAAGCCTCCAAAGCCTCTGTCTGTCGCCGAGCAATTAGAACAGCTGAATAGCGCACGCCTGGTTGTTCTCGAGAATCCATCCTACTATGACAGGATCGTCAAGGGCATCTTGCCCATCATTGGGCCATCATCGCCTGTCGAGCTGCGCAGATGGGGGGCCGACTTTCTCTGCGAGTCGCTGGGCACTCCGGCCTTGTCTACGAGGGATAAGGAGAACCTGACTGTTGCTATCTTGGAGACATTGCGCTCGCTTGTGGAAAGCCCGAACGAGGATCCTCTTGTTCTGAAGGCTAGCATCCTGGCCGCTGCGAGCGCTTATCCGGTCGTTATGAGATGGATGTAAGTATCTAGAATCAAGACTTGTCGACCCTCTTGGCAGCCACCAGCCTCGCGCTGGTTTTGCCGCGTGCCCTACCTACACTGCTGTCTTATTATGCTCAGTCACGGATGCCCATCCTCTTCGACTCTGGCGTACCAGGGTTGGTCGATGAGGTCACGCTCTTGGTTTTTTTCTTTCTTTGGCGCATCACGTTTGCTAACTTGTTCTATTTCCTCGTAGTATTCACAATTCATACCATGTGGAGAGCTGGGAGCACATATCGGCAATCAAGTCGAGTATTCTGCGCATCTGGGATAATGCGGTGACGCCTGTCAAGGTCTGCTGTATCAAGTTTGCGCAACGAGTGGTACTCGCTCAGACGGCGTCGAATGGCATGGAGCAAAAGGTACGGGCTCCCATATTTGGCTTTTGTGTTTGGCTGGAACTGACAAGAGTTATAGTACAATGGATTGGACGTCTCGCTGTCCATGATCCCGCCTGGTCACCCAGTCTTAGATCCCCGACTGTTGGAGGCCGAAGCAACAGGACTTCTGGACAGAATGCTCGGGGTTTTACAGGATAACAGCAGGTATAGCAGATCGCCCGTTCCTGTCCCTTGTCGAGACGGTTTATTGACATATTCTTGCCATAATAGTGACGCTATCTTGGTGGATGCCACTTTGAATCTTTTGTCCATCCTTATACGTACTCGCCCCGGAACGTCAAACAGAATAACGAATGTTGTGCTCGGCTTCAACCCCTTGAAGCTGGCCAACTCGCCAATGACACCGAAAAACAAAGTCATGATGAAGTCGATGGAGAAGACAACCCGCATCCTTCTACTTCACTTGCTCAAACGGTGTGCATATCTATCTATTTCACAGCCCTCAAGTGGCCGTACTAACCGTCCTAGGGATCCGAACAACCAACTAGCCGGACGTATCCAACAACATATCGACAAACT
>Ga0247781_1000558_pt1 | contig 11692 bp, 10 predicted proteins | sample UWRJL184509B5_FD_179922 | JGI IMG/M metagenome (GOLD analysis project Ga0247781, IMG submission 179922) | Plant litter microbial communities from Arlington Agricultural Research Station in Wisconsin, United States - UWRJ-L184-509B-5 | ecosystem: Environmental > Terrestrial > Plant litter >...
ACGCGACGTCTGCCCATCCATCGATGGCAAATACTTGTTGTCGGGAGGCGATGACTGGACGGCTCGGCTGTGGGAGCATGGAACAACAAACCCAGAACCAAAGGTTAGCCTTATCGGCCATGAACACGTCGTCCTGTGTTGCGCCATTGCACCACCTGCTACCTACCCATATCTTGCGACAATTGCGGGGACGAAGAAACCTCCAGCAACAAGCACAGTTGAGTTCATGGCAACGGGTTCCAGAGACAAGACCATCCGGCTGTGGGATTCCCGTGGAACTTGCATAAAGACGCTGCTGGGCCACGATAACTGGGTTCGCGGACTGGTCTTCCACCCAGGTGGCAAGTACCTGCTGTCTGTGGCGGACGATAAGACGCTCCGATGTTGGGATCTCACGCAAGAAGGAAGATGTGTCAAGACCATCTCGGACGCACATGGCCACTTTGTGCAATGCCTGCGATGGGCCCCTCCGGTTATCAAGGGGGCAGCGTCTGCCTTGAACGGTGCCGATGGCCGTAATGGAGAGCAAAATGGGACGCCGAAGAAGGGTGCGACCGCCGGCGGAGACGTCCAAATCAGGTGTGTCATCGCGACAGGCAGCGTGGACTTGAATGTCAGGATATTCGCAAACTAGGCCGCCCTCCTAGCCAGAATTATTTACGATCTTACGAAGCGCAAGGTGGTAGTTGCACAGCAGAGTCGCGCCATCAGTCCGCGAACAGCATCTCCCGAGTTGCCACACATCCCAATGGTCGACAACACTGACAGCCTTGCGCGGCTCTTTCGTTTTTCGCGGCTCTACCGACATTGCCAGACGCTTATGGAAAGAAGGTGGTGCTGGAACCGAAACTCCCAAAGTGGGCGAGACCGAGGGGAGTGTGGGACCCCAGCCTCTCTCCGGTAGGCCCACCAACCCCCGTACTCGGGCTGTTGGGGAGGAAACTCTGACAAGTCACAAGTTTGACCTGATCTTGACTGGGGATTGACTTGTCGGATTGGTGATGCCGCCGCTAGGGGCGAACGAGATTCTTAATCTCTTGCGCCTGAATCGCCGAGTGGCGCGCAGATTTTGCTTGTTAGTTTGCTTGCGCTGTGTCGTGCTGTGCCCTGTTGATGATGAAACAAAACTGATGAGAAATTTCACAAAGAATTGGGGTCTGTAGATTACATACGAACAAACAAACCATGGAGCAGCAGGACTAGATAGATACCCCACCCGGCTACTTTACCATTACTTTATTCAACGAATTTATGAATTGAACCATGTCGTCCAGCGAGCCACAGTTCACTTCTGCCCAGCAGACCACCTCCTTAGCCATGACTTGGTCATGTTGTTGATGCTTAATTAGGTACAGATTATTTATTCATCTGACAACCGAATTACCTGGTTGGAGTCCTGGAACCATAAATGTAACTTCTTTCACGACACGACACGACACGACACGACACGACAAGCATAAACAAGATGAGTTAAAGGTGTTGGATTTAATTTGAACGAGAGTAAAAATCCAGATAACCAACCATCTCCTCCTAGATACCCCCAAATCATGCTCCGAACTGGATGCTACGTAAATGGAAAGTAAAAAGGCCCAAAAAACAAATGTCCATAATGTACATTGCGATGAGTCGTTATCCCAATCATTTCTCCCCTTCCATCCTTTGTGCCCCCCATGAGTGTGTATCCCTTTGCCCTGATGTGGGTAGATGCCGAGTATATAAACGCCGTCCCTCCCGTCTGAGGATGATTATGCAAGAGAGAGAAGAAAAAGGAAATAAAGAATAACAATAAACTGTCGATGTTGACATGACACGACAGCCATCGTGATAGATAGGTAGGAAATTCATTTCATGGCGACATGTGGGCGGTTGTTTATTAGCGAAAAGGACAAAGCTGTTGTCCCCCGCCGCCGAAAGCGTGTGATGAAGGGTAGTCGTTTAGACACTCTCATCGGCATCGCTCTTGTGCTCGACGTGGCCGGTGGCCTGCTTCTCGGTCATGCCCATCTCGGCGGCATACGTCGCGTGAGGCACCCACTTGGCGCTGGTGCGGGCGTTGGTCTCCTCGAGCATCTGGTCGACCTGCTCGAGGGTGAGACCCTTGGTCTCGGGCACGAGGAAGTAGGCGTAGACGAAGCAGCAGGTGCATAGACTGCCCCAGATGTAGAAGACCTTGGGGCCGAGGTTGCCCTTGTCGGGGTCGACCATGTAGGGGGTGATGACGGCGATGATGCAGTTCCCTGTGAGGTTGAACGGTTAGTGGGTGGGTTCTTGAGGTGTGTTGGTTGGGGTAATAATCAGTGGTGAACTTACAGAGCCAGTTAGAGGCGGTGGACAAGGCGACACCCTTTGCACGGATGGGCAGGGGGAAGACTTCGCCGATGACGACCCACGCGCCGGGGCCCCAGGTGGTGGCGAAGAAGGCGATGTAGACGCAGATGAAGCCGATCATGGCCTTGACGGCGCCATCGTCGGTGGGCTTGACGGTGCCAATGATGGCCACGATGAACTGGCAGATGAGCATGCCGAGAGCACCCCAGATCAGAAGAGGACGGCGACCGAACCGCTCCATGGTCCAGAAGGACAGGGGCGTGGTGCAGACGTTGACGAGGGTGGTGATGAGCGAGATGAGGAAGGGGTTGTCAATAGTGCCCAGCTGCTGGAAGAAGGTGGTTCCGAAGTAGAAGACAAAGTTGACACCAGTCCTATGAGCGGGTTAGAATTGTGCGACAAAGCCAAATAATTGTGGTGGACAGGCAGTTCCTTACCATTGCTGCATCATCTGCAGAGATGTGCCGAGAATAACACGACGGAGAGAAGAGCTGGACTTCCAGATGGATCCGCGGAAGCAGTTGGCCCAGGCCTGGAAATAGTTGCTCTGGGGGATCAGGGACATCTCGTGCTCGTGGTTTGCGACGATCTCGGTAAGCTCATCCTGGATGTAGGCAGAGTCGATGGGCTGATCGCGGGAGCGGGCAAGAGCAACAGCAGCCTGGTCAAGTTGGCCCTTCTTGACGAAGTAGCGCGGGGACTCAGGCAGGAAGAACAACCCGATCGCCAGGATGAGGGCCCAAGCCATTTGCAGACCGATAGGGATACGGTACGAGCCGCTATCAGTGCGGTTCTGGGTGCCGTAGTTGATGCAAGAAGCGAGAAGCAGCCCAAGGCAGACACAGAACTGGTATCCAGAGACGATGGCACCGCGGACCTTGCGGGGCGCGATCTCGGACATGTACAAGATGATGACAGCCGAGACGAAACCAACGCCAAATCCAGCAACAAGTCTGCCCGCCACAATCAGGCCGAGAGAGGCAGAAGCCGTCTGGAGGATGACTCCGACGATGAAGACCATGCATCCAAGAATAACCGTTGTCCGACGCCCGAACCAATCCGCCAAATCGCCAGCAATCAGAGCACCGAAAAAGGTACCGGCCGAGAGAATCGACGTGATCAGAGACTTGTTGGACGAGGTAAGCGACGTAGCGCCGGGCCCTTCGATGGTGTGGATGAAGTACTCCATGCCCATGACGCCGGAGATGTATCCAGAGTCGTAGCCGAAGAAGATACCGCCAAATGCAGCGAAAATGCACATCAAGTAAGCCTTGATCGTGACGGGGGCCTCGACACGAGTGATATCGTGGGGGCCACCCGATGGGGGGGCTGCACCACCAGGCATCTTGCCGATTAACCTGAGTGTGAAAGAGTGATGCCGCGAAACGAGTGACAAAAGTTGGATATATGTCCAAACGACTGTGGTGCGGGAGCGAGCGGTAGTATTATAGGACTAAACCACCAGAGCTAAAGAGCAAATGGGGATAGTAGAACGGAAGGGGGAGAAATGGTTGGCGAGCGGGATAAGGGGAGGAGAAGGAGGAGAGGCGGTTGAAAGCGCCTGTGCCGAACCGAAAGGGATGATGAGATAAGGAGAAAGAGACAAGACGAATTTCCGGGGACGCGGGAACGGTTATTAATACGCTTGCCTCGACTACTGGGAGACTGGAGTAGGGTGTGCCCAGACTATTGCGGAGAAGAAGAAAAAGAGAAAGGAAGGATCAGTCGTGATCCGGGGACCGGGGGCAAGGGTGGTAGATGTCTATGGGGCGGCCCATGGGGTGGTGGACAGTCAGCAAAACGAGCGAGTACCGTAGCAGAAAACAGAGAGAAGGAGGTACGTCCAAGAAATCCGCTTTCTCGGTACGTACCAGGCACTATGGGCAGGTACGCTGGTCCAGGTGGTTCTTTCCCATTGAAGCTGGAAAAAAACGTGAAGTCCGTGTTAGTGGGGAGCCACCTCCGCCTCCGCTCACTCCCATTGCTGGGGAAGGTACGGACCTGGCAGCAGTATGGACTCTGGAGAGCATAAAACCCGCAAGCCGGGGAAACTATGAGGGGAGACGGCCCAATGACACGGCGAGATTGCGGTCTAATGCAATGTCGCGTGGCGTCTGGGGTTGTCGTTTGGGGAGTAGGGGAGCGTGTGGGAGAGGATATGGGGAGACATGGAGCCCTTGGGAATCCCAGTTTCTACGCATATTGTCCTAAACCACCAAGAATATTTTCTGTCCATGCGAATACAAAAACGCCGTGGAGCCAAACATACGGTGTGTGGGTCCCTTTCGGACCTCCCGGTCGAGCCGGACGGGCCTCCCCCGGGGACACCGCGGGAGCAACACATGATGAAATGGAGCAACCGGTCTTTGACACGGTCTCAGGCCAATCAGGACGATTGGTGAGCTACGCCTCTGAGATGCGAGTCTCCTTTCGGCGGTTTTGAGATCGGTGTATTTGTGGATGGTAGTGGTCCTGGTGGAGCGTTTTGGTGGGATTCGCCGTGCCCAACTCACAGCTGACCTTGATTTCTTGAGTCAGCTACCTCTTTTTCACGCCTGAAGAAAATTACGAACTCCAGAGCAATTTCCTCGTGTCGCGTGAGATAGGTGTGGTTCTGGAATTCCCGGTTGCAATGTTTTCTCGAGTTGTGCGAGGCAATACAAACACTTTGTGCCTGGCTGACGGCTCTATAACATCTACAATGTCTTGTGAAATTGTCGTTGGATACTAGATCTCCGCCAAGTCGATCGTTCCTGTCAACTACCGGAGCTATGGAATAACAACGTAAACTCCCGTGACTTGGCAATCTAGAAGGATGATTATGGCTAGCTGGATTGTGGAGACAATCTGTCGATGCCTCCATGGCGGAGGCTGCCATTGTGTGCAACTCCAACGCTGCACTGCAGAAAAGAGGGCCCTTGAATTGAGCAACAGTCAACGCAGTCTCCCCCTCCCCAGGAAAATATTGGCCTCCATCAATCAAGGAACTGGATGCCTCTCCCCATCTCCCACCCCCCAGGCCGCCTGAGTCAGCCTCAGGGACCACCTTCAGGGGTACTTCCCCGGCACTTGACCGAGGATATATGGGGCACTATGATATCATGATGCATCTTGGTGGACCCGGTGGTTTGGTGCGGGTTAGCTCTGATATCTGGGGAAATATAACTGTCATCCAGACTGCCCCAGGAATGCTGGGATGAACTGCTACTGCCTGATTGACAGACATGGTTTTCTCTTCTTTTCGGCCATGTCTTCATGTTGGAAAAGGCTAGCGGGAGATCTCCAATTCTAACTTTATCTTTAACTTCACCGTGTATTTGAGGTCTCCATATTCCCCACTAATTACACTCCTCAATGGCAGGTCTCATCAAGCATAAATGATTTTAACTTGATCTAAAGTTCTACGTGGTTCTAAAGAAATCAGGGTTGTAATGCGATGTTGTGCAGGGTGTGTCATCGAGACTTCAAAGTCCAAAGATTTCGAGACTCGTCCAACGAGAGAAGTAATTGGAGCAGTTCAAAGGCCGTGGGCTTGATATCGCGGTTTTCTCACAGTCATCAATGGACGTGATCAAAGCTACAACTCGAGGAATAATAACACAAAAAGTTCATTTATGTGACACGTGACTTACTTCCAGTTTTTTGACATCTGTGCTGTGTAACAACACTAACGAACCGAAAGACCATTGGCGAGATTATCCATTAATCCCACGATAAAGAAATTTGGCATCACGTCCCAAATTTCCCCGCAGCAGCCAGTACAAATATAAAGTGTACATACACTAGGGAAATAAGCTTCGCGGCTAGCTCTATGATGTGCACCACCTGAGGTTGGGATCCCGAGACAGATGTCACCAGGGCCCCCACCCCGCCAGCATGCTCAGCTGATGAGGCTGGGAACGGGAGAGATGAGACAAGCGCCACACATGGACATGAAGATAAACTATAAACCAAATACCGAAGCCCCCTGATGCTCATCCTCCTGTTTTATTTTTGAAAAATAGTCCGCATGTTGCGAGACAAGCGACTTGGGGTTACTAGCAAGACAGCATGCGCACAGATTGTCCATGTTCTCCGTCTTGATAATGTCGGCACGCTACTTGACGGGCTTGTCAGGCGGCCATTTGATTTGCCAAACTGGCCAATTCCTCTCTCTTCAAATAACCCGATGTCCCTATTGCAAATATTGAAAATGTCTCCAATAATCAAGCATGTAAGATTTCAGTCTTTAGTCTTAAGCAAGTCCAGTGTGTGATTATTAGACCAACTGAAAATGATGAGTTACGAAAGACCATATCACCACCACCGCCATCATAGGCATCACCACCACCATCATCGTGGGAGAAGTCACTCGAACCCGATTCCAATCATTCAGCCAAGACCTCCCTCCCTTACACCCAAAATTCTTTCCAATATTCACCCAATCCACCTGGAAGAGAGCGTCGAAGGCGGGAGAGGCCAGTATGCGTCGGTCAGCGTGTTAGATCCGGTCCTGCGAGTGGAAAGGTCGGGCGGGAACTGTGCCAGCAATCCTTGTGCCAAACCAGTCTACCGGATTATCCTCAGCTTCAGGATGCAGTTGTCCATCAACAGGAGGTCAAAGGAGTGAGTACCTACCTAATAAATTACCTCACCCGTTGAACAGGTTCTGACCGCCCAAAAGACTACAGAGACACAACCGGATTTTCGACTCGGTCAGCGTGCGATATCTCTACCGCGGTGGGGAGAAACACGACCTCCTACCAAAGGGAGATCAAATCATATCGGACATCTCAATCTCCCACGAAACCGGAAGGTCCCAGGAGCTGGAGGCCGGGATCGGAAACGCTGGTGGCCACATCACCCCAGCATTTACTGTTCACGCTCAACATGCGAGCAAGCTGACATACGAGAGGAAACTACGCAGCTGGCGGAAGGCGTTGACTTATGAGACATACCCTCCGCCCAGAGAGGCAAAAGAAAAGGGGTTAGCAGCATTATTCGCTCCAGCATTACAAGCTCCCGAGCCCGAGCCACCGCACTTCAGAGTATCATCAACTCATGCCGAGAAGTGCTCCTGCCGAAGGTTTCGTCGATGTCGTCGCCGAATCTCTCGACATAACCCATACGACCGGGCCGCACACTGGACAGGGCAAACCGAGGCTCAGCTCCACCTCTGGACCCCCGAGATCTACGAGAACTTGAACTGTCCGCTCACCATCACACGGGAAGTGGATGCAGATGAAATCGATGACATTCTGAACAAGAAAGGATCCCCGTCATTTGGGAGACATGTCCTGCGCAAATACCTTCACTTTGACATTGACGTCGAAGTCCGACTGCGCGAGATTGGCTGGGGTTTCTGGGGCATGTTCAAGTCCTCGTCAGATCCCCCCGAGATCAGAGCCCGCAACGACTCGGGAAAGCCGCTTCCTCCAGATAGGTCAACGTTTTGTGTGACCTGTTGCACCGAGAGGGTCAACTGGCCTCAATTTGAGACTCGAGACCTGCAGACCGAAGCAGAAGAACAGGTGCGCAGTATTTTGGTTCCATCTCACTGTGACATCGCATCAACCACTAACCATTCATACGCAGATCGCAAAACAGGGCTACATCCGCCGTCTCAAGACAACCGAGGAATACGAAGAGTCATACAACCGAAGCACAGTGGAATCATCGGCCTCCACGGCGGCGGGAGCCACCTCTCAGATGTACTACAACACCCAGCCAAGAATTAAACTCTAGGGGAAGACCGCAAATCCCCTCCCTCTTCACTCAAAAGTCAAGGAAAAACCAGACTAACTCATCCCAGAACCTACAGCCACAAGAGGAGAATCTCACACTCGCCCGAAGGCCGTCTACGTATTTTCGGTCAACCCCATCGCTGGCAGGGGCCAACGCCTAGATCATCCCGGGATGACCTCCACATCCATCTCCCCTTCCGAGACCGAGAACGTGGCCGGCACATGGATGAGATTCCCCCTCGAGCACCCAGCCCGCCACCCGACGCAGTCAGACATACCTACCCCCCACCCCCACGACGACCAGCACCCCCATCATCCCCTCCCCTCCCATTACCAATCCGAGGGAGATGGCCCGAGAGACTGCTCGAGCGCAGTAACGAAGAACTAGAGGAACTGCTTTTCGACTTTGAGAGCGACGACGACAACGGACAGAAGGAGGTGTACAAGCTGCTTCCACCGGTGCGTGATGATTCCTACGGCGACATCCATCATCATCGCGATCGCCACCCCCGCCATCAACACCACCAAGACGATCGTGACGACGGCGACGACGTGCGATCTTCTTACCGCCAACCTACCGTCGTGACGGTTTCATCGGAGGGGAGCGACAACGAGGGAGATGAATTCGGTGACATTGGAGGAGTGAGAGAAATGCAAGAAGTGGATGATGGCAAAATGAGAGGAAATTTTGTGAGGGAAATCTCTGGTCTCAACATTATGGAACCGGGGCGGAGGAGACGGTCGCGTGATGATCGCGTGGGACGATCGCGGTTTAGTCGCGATGGCGGGAGTGGGTTTGGGGGGGATGATGATGAGGAGGGGTGTGGCTTTTGAGACGGTGTCACATGGTTTGTGGAGATGGGGTGTGGTTTTTGAAGCAATTCTTGTGAAGGAGATTTTGATAGAAATTTGATATGTATCTAAAGAGATGATGAATTGAGACGAGAACTGAAACTGAAGGTGGAGGCACTCATGAAACATAGCCGTTGTTGAGATTTGTTTCCTTGTCTTGTCAAACTACATGTACTCGCAGGTCATCCGTTCTGCGCAGCATGCCTTCAAGTTTTAAGTGGCACATTCCCGACATTTGGAGTGAACAATCTGCAACCACCTTTCATTTCCTTACCTGTCCGACCCTTACGTGACGATATCTGATTTGGATGAATGGAATTATTTAATTACTCGAGATAGCTGCCCAGCTCCTCAATTCGATCCTTCTTGTAGAGCTACGTCATATGGATGGCTGCGCTAACAGATTGATGGAAAGTCACAGTGCGCTTCAACTTCTACCTACCTTCCGCCAGTGATTATTCGCTCAATTGATCGAATAAAAAGAACCGGCTAGGAAATTACCAGAATTAACGCTCCGATTCGAAGTTCAACTAAAACGACATCTTCCTAAACGATGTTCGTTCATCATTTACGGAATGCACCCCACGGGATGCTCATGCCGCTAACAAGAGCCACCCCCTTTTTCACCGAACGCCCCACATAATCGAACGTCGAACCAATCAAAAGCGCCAATTGGGCACCACTGACGCAACCGCACCGTTCGCCAACGACTTCCCAGTTTCGGTCGAATTCCTTCTTTCTTGCACCACGATCCCCAAGCTCAGTTCAAAGAATTCTAATCATGGGTATGGGGCCATCACTTAACACGTCAAACGCGCAGGCGCTAGTTTGAACTCCCGCAGCGGTCCATTTGCTCCAGCGACTTGGCAAGTTGGCAGCGTTGGAACCAACTGGACAGTGCTGGACCAATGCAGCAATACCCCAATTAACCCCAACGCGATGATGTCAGGATCTGCTCATTGCCAACCCCTCTACGGAGCACAGCACCAGCTTGACAAGAAGCAAGCTCTCAAGCTGAGGTCAAATGACGCTGCCGTAGGTTGGACGCAATGCTAGTGTACCTGCGAATGTCAAATGCTGTCATCGCTTCTTTGCATACGGGGTATATGGAACCATATATGGAACCCAGGTACCTTGGTCTCTCGGTCCTCTTCCGCTCCCCTTCCATTTCTCTAATTACTACAGTCCATCACAGACTACCACATTTCATAGCCAAAGTTGATATCGGGGCAACACCTCCCTCACTCCCTCCCCTCCTTATTTTTGCCCCTATAACGTTGCTGTTAAGGGCCCACTTTTGAATATTCCCCATACCCCCAAGCCAGCCAGACCTCAGACTAGGCGACAAGATGGTGTCCCTTCCCGGATCTTATCCCCTGGACGAGTCGGCTCCGGCCACTCCGGACGAGTCCGTGCAGCACCACCAACACGGGCTTCACACCAGAAACAAGCTGCAGAAGCCAACCGAACCTCGTGCCTACCAGCAGGCAGATTCATCAATTGGGGTTGGCCTTGGAGCGCCAGCGCTGCAACAATCGTGGGAACAGGATCAATCTCTAAGGGACCCCTCTCTTGATGTCGACAATGGTGGTGGTCACTACGCTTTTGACCCCATCAAGCCTTCAACTGGCATCGACTCTGAACCCATTCAGAACCGTGCCCCGCAAGAGACCATCCGCCACACAGATAGCCGTGAAACACGGAGCAGCGAGCAGCCTCAAACCCACAAGCACGAGACGGCCAATTTGAACCAGCCCGAGCAGGGCTCAAAGACAGGCAATGGCAGCTCAGACATCCCGCCGTATTGGGGAAGTCTTCCCAAGGGTCAGCGCGGCGGCATCTACAACACGGTGACAGGCCATGGCAGCCCCAATGATGACCATGCTCAGCATCACCATATCCCCGAAAGGTCAGCACGCTCGGAGAGAACACATATCCCTGGACCCCATCTGACTGACCATTCCAGTGGTGGCGTCTACAACACCGTGGCTGGGCATGGGAGCCGAGAGGAGGAGAGCAAGAGGCACAAGCTGCCTTCGGCTCCCAGCGAAGGAGCGACCATTGCAAGCACCGATGCTGTGCACGACGCTCCGCTGGCTGGTATTCCTGAAGACAGAACCTTCCAGTCAGGACTCTCAGCTACTTATATCCCCACCGGGGACCTCGGAATGGGATTTCTTCCTGAAACTTCAACTCAGGATGACACCAAGTTCCTCGCCCGATCTTCGGGTCCTCCTCAGGGCCCTTCCTCGAGGGTTGCGCCAGCTGCGAGCTCTACGTCCAAACCCAATGCTTCCAGCACCGTTACTGGGTCTGACACCATGAAGCAACGGGCATTTCCATTGGGACCCTCGAACATGCTGGGTGATGAGGATGCCCAGAAGCCACCACGATCACATGACCACCAAGGCACAGTGTTGGCGGGCGTTGCCGGCGCTGGAATGGGGACTGGAATTGCTGCCTCTGCTGATCGTCACGAGCGTCACGAACATGAAGCCACTCAAGACCAGCTTTCAGCGGCTCAGGGTCCAGAAGATCACCATGGCAGGAACCGTCTTTCCAAAGTTGACAGGAAGAACAAAAATGCCGGAGGCGAGCCCGTGGACAGTCACCACAATGGAAAGGACAAGCACTCGCATTCAAGAGAGAGGAGCCGCGATAGTGGTTCGCCAAAAGGCGAGAAGAAACAACACAAGATTCTCGGCATCTTCAGTCGTCACAAGGATGACAAGGAACCTCAAGACACATCCACCACCGAGCCAACCAAGGAGCATAGCCGGCGTCACTCG
>Ga0247781_1000559_pt1 | contig 11682 bp, 3 predicted proteins | sample UWRJL184509B5_FD_179922 | JGI IMG/M metagenome (GOLD analysis project Ga0247781, IMG submission 179922) | Plant litter microbial communities from Arlington Agricultural Research Station in Wisconsin, United States - UWRJ-L184-509B-5 | ecosystem: Environmental > Terrestrial > Plant litter >...
TTTGTACCATCTCAGGGCATGTACTGGTATATTCTGGGCCAAATTCGTGACCGTGGTCCAGGATTTGGGCCATTAGCGCACTGTCGCCTCTTAATTAGCACACTGTCGCCTCTTAATTAGCAGTTTCCAGCCACGGTCCCAAATTTGGGCCTTGACTTGCCCGCTTTTCAGATTTAGGCTAGGCTTTTATCACGGGGCTAAGGCCCCAAAGTGGGTCTGGGCTGAGAGCCCAGACCACCACTCCCATAGAGGTAGGTCTCCGCCTATATAGCTGCGCTCCGCGCAGCTCCTGTATCTACTCTTGATCTTCTTCTTCATAGAAACCATAATCGATTCAGTCACCAAGTAACGGTATCCACCTTACTTAGCCCCTTATATCTGGTTTCTATTAAACCGCCAGATCAGATAGATCATAACACGCAGTAAAGGGACCCCTTTATTAGGAGCGCCCACAACGAAATAATAGACAACTACCTCTCTACAAAGATAGAAGGAATTTCGCTAGAAGCCTACATCTAATCCATAAAAGAAGACTTTAACCGACAGCTTACAGCTTTTAGGGAAACGGCACAAGTCGAATCCCGTACTAAAGAGGCGGCAGAGTAAAAGCTCGCCACAGCCAAGTTAACGGCCCTTTAAGTAGAAATAACTGCTAAAAGACGAGAACTTAAGCTCCTTATACCAGTCTCCTAGACCTCTTTAGTTACTAGAGCCCCGAACACGTTAATTTCCGGTTTCTAAAGAGCAGGCCCTACTTATTAAGGTACCAAACCTACTCCTTAAAGGGCAGTATTAATTATCCGAATAACCACGTTAACTTCTCTTATAGGTTTAACTAACATAGGAGCCTTTAGCTTTAACTGGCCCCTTTAGACGTAGGGACCTTTAATAGGGGCTTTATAACCTGCTCCTAAAGTGCCAGCCTTTAGTAAACATTACTAAAAACTATTAAGTTAGCTAAAGTGGGATAATAAGGATAGTACTACCTTTACGTCTTACCTTTACTAACTCTGACAGAAAGTGGAAGTTAACAGCCTTATAAGGGTGGATTTATTTAATAGAAACGCTGTAATTACATACGTGATTATTAATAACCTTTTAAACTTACAGCGTTATTTAATAAAGGATTATTAAAGGCTTAAAGCTCTATTTTATAAGGATCTTATCAACTATATTAAGGTTATGTTCAGTAACATTACCGTTACTTTAAAGAAGGTGCGTAATAAACTTATTAATACGTATTAAAGAGAGAGCTAAACCTTCTATAACTTTATATAACTCTAAACTGCCCTTTTAACGAAAGCTAGCGGTAACGACTAGAATAATAAAGCTAAAGTAACGTAGTTTATTAGTCGCCTCTTAGAAAGACTCTTAAGGGAGCTAGTTACAGTAACCCCACTTACAGAACTAAAGCCGTTAATTTAAGAATACTCCCTTATAACAGTATAATAAAAACGTATTAAAGCCTTTAAATTATTAATCTGTAAGTATAAGGGAGGCTTAAAGATTATTAAGGTCGATTATTACTAAGTAACCTACTAATACTCTGCTATATAAATAGGAGTGTTATTTACTTAACTTTACGTAGATATTGATAAGGACGTTATTATATCCTCTATTAAGTTCTAAAACAGCAAGAACTGCTTTAATAACCGTAAATAATACAGCCTTATAATAAGAACCTTTATAGAGCTTAAAATTACAGCCCCTTAAGTGAAATAGGTAATTATAACGGAGTAAAAGGAGCGTAAGATTAATAGTTACTATATTCGTTACAGAAGGTCTGGTTATAAGCTTACAGCTTACCCTTACAGACTAACAGCATACCTGAAGGAATTAACTGTTAATAAGATCTCCTTTACCTTATAGCTAAAGGACGGAGTTAAAGATAAGGAATTAAAGGAGGATATTATCTCTACTTTAAGAAAAGTGTAACTTTAGACTAAAGACAGGGTCTAAAGCCAGAAGAACTGGCAGTTAGGCAGGTAGAGAATTTTATAAAAAATAGTTATATAATAAACTTACCTACGTTTATTCCAGTCGTAATTAGACTTAATAATCTTTATTAAGCCCTTATTAACGAGGGCTACCTTTACTACTCCGTAATTAGTAAAGAGGTAGTAAACGAATTAAACCTTACCGTTATCCTTATAATATTATGTTTAGTAAAAGGGGTAGCTGAAGGTATAACTGTAATAGTGACGTAAGGGATTACGTACTTCTCTATTAAAGTAGCTGGTTAAATATAACCGACTTACACGTACGTTATTCTTAAACTTAATAACTTAATAATCCTGGGAAAACTGTAAATGGAGTAATATAGAGTAAAATCTGACTTAGTTAAAAAAAAGCTTTAGATTAGCTCTATATACCGATACGTGCGGTACTAAGTTAACATTACCTACACATTACAGTTAGAAGAGTTACGCTCCGCAGTAAAAGTAATAGTAATAACTTAAAAAAGCTACGTGAAGAAGTTACTCCGCTTTTAAAGAGGTAAGGCACTTAAAACTTTAATATTTACCCTCTTTATAAAGGATGTAAAATAAGCGCTTATAAAGAAACACCCCCTAACCGAAGCTAAACTAAAGGTTAAGATCCTTAAGGAATTCTATAACCTACTTCCACTTTTCTTAAAGTGGGGAGTTAACGCACTTAACCTTTATAAGCTTAACATTAATTACGAAATCTACATTAAGAAAAACACTAATAGGAACGAACTCCTATTACCATTCGGCTTACTTTACAGTATATTATAAGAAGAACTTTTAATCTTAAAGAAAACGCTTAAGGACCTACTAGATAAGGGATTTATTAAAGTTAGTAACTCTTTAACTAAAGCCCTAGTCTTATTTATGCAGAAGTTAAAAGGAGGATTAAGATTCTGCTGTAATTACAGAGCACTTAACGTTATTACAGCTACAGATTAATACCCCTTTCTATTAATTAAGGAGACTCTCTGTAACCTTACCGGCATTAAATAGGTAATAAAAGTTAATATAACTTAAACGTTTTATAAGATTTAAATCGCTTTAGGTGAAGAATAGAAAACGGTATTCTGCACTAAGTATAGCCTGTTTGAGTAGTTAGTGACCCCTTTTAGTTTAAGCGGAGCCTTAGTTATATTTTAGCAGTATATTAACTTTATACTTAATAACTACCTTAACGACTTTATAACCGTTTATATTAACGATATCCTTATCTATATAAACGGAATAAAGGAAAATTATAACGTATAAGTGTGGAAGGTTCTGACCTACTTAGAGAAAGCAGGCTTACACCTTAACCTTAAGAAGTGCGAATTTAGTATTAAAACGGTTAAATACCTAGGATTTATTATTAACATTAGTATTAATATTTAAATAAACCTTGCGAAGATTAGTGTTATCCTAGACTAGTCCGCTCTTATAATAGTGAAAAGCTTATATAGCTTTCTTAACTTTACTAACTATTACCAGATATTTATCCCTAGCTTCTTGTAAGTAACCACTCCCTTAATAAAGCTTATGGGGAAAAGGGTCCCTTATATATAAGGGGAGAGGTAAAAGCACGTGTTTTAATTAATAAAGACTCTTTTCACGTAAACCTTTATCCTTATGTAATAAGACCCTAATAAGCCCACATTCCTAAAGATAAACTGTAATAGCTATGCCCTAAGCGGCGCCCTTATATAAGGGGAAGAAGGTAAGTGTACTGTAATGGTATTCTATTCTTAAAAGCTAACGGTAGCTAAAAGGAACTACCTTATCTATAATAAGGAGATATTAATAATTATCCGCTGTCTAAAACAATAGTTAGTAGAACTCCGTAGCTATAAAGGCTTTATTATACTTATAAATTACTATAACTTAGAATATTTTACTATATGAAAGAACCTCTCGGAACGGTAAGCTTATTAAGTTAAATACCTCTCTTATTTTAATTTCGAACTAAAATACCGCTTTGGTAAGGAAGCAGTAATACTAGACGCTCTTTCCCGCAAGGACTAGGACAGAGTAACTACAGAAGACTGGAAGGTATAAGACATGTAGCTTATTCTTAAAAGCGCCCTTTAGAACTACGTACAGATCTCTATAATTAAGATAACGGAAAAACCAATTCCTTATATTAAAGTGTTTGAAGATAAAGAATTACAGTTACTTTAAAACAGAGTAGTAGAAACAGACACCCTTTACAGAGACGTATATTATGTAATAAAGAAAAGGGACTACACTTTAGATAGTAGAGCAGTCCTTAAAGTCTAAATCTTAAACTGTAAGATTAATAAAATAAAGTGCCTAACTTACAGGGACTGGATTTAAATCCCTAGAACGCCAGTAGCTTCTAAATAAGTGGAATAAGAACTCCCTTTACAGTTATTAAAATAGAACACACTTAGAACTTAGCTTATATAAACAGTTTATAACTTTAACATAATAAGCCACCTTAGGAGAGAAGGCACCTTAATAACGGTTAGTAAACAGTTTTACTAGCCCTTGCTTTATTACTATATATGCTGCTTCCTCTGTAATTATAACGTATATAACTGTAATAAAATCTAAAGAGAATATAAAAAAAGCCTCTTAAAGCTGCTTTTAGTATTAAAGCGTTTTTTACAGACATCCAGATAAACTTTATCACTAACCTCCCCCTAGCTAACAGCTATTAGAACCTGTAAGTTATTAAGGACTGCCTTAATAAGTACGTTGTTTTAGAACCTACTGTCTTTATACACGTAGAGGAATACGCAGCCCGCTTCCTTTTCTACTAGGTATATTACTATAACTAACTTAAACGTATCGTTAGTAATTAAAAGTTAAACTAAACTAGTAAGTTCTAAACGTATATATATAAGCTGTTAAACATTAAATAACAGTTAAGTATAACTTACTACTTCCAGACAGATAGAGGCTTAAAACAGATAAACTAAGAGGTTTAAGCTTACTTAAGAGCTTATATCACTTTAAATTAAGATAACTAAGACATATATAACGTTATTACTTAATTAACTATTAACTGTAAGATAAACAGTTTTATTAATATATCCCCCTTTTTAATAATATACAGTTACAAGCTAGCCTCCCCAGTACCAATCACTAACGATATATATATAAAAGAGTACTACCTTAACACCTTTAAAACATTAGTTAAAAATTACGTTAAATGTATAAAAGACATTATAAAGTTATATAAAGCCGTTATAACTGTTATTACGCTTAATTAGGAGCGGTACGTTTATTAGAAACACACACCCACTTAACAGTTTACAGTAGGGAATAAGGTATAGCTCGATTTACGTAATTACGCCTTTATAAGGCTGAAGAAAAAGCTTAACTAACTTTACGTAAAGTTTACCGTTTTAGCAGTAAAGGGCTTTTACATAGTGGAACTTTAAGACATACTATAAGGGATTTACCCTTATTTCTACGTAAACCTCCTCTATAAGGTTAAAGGAGACCCCCTCTTTAGCTAGATATAAGCAGACCCTTAACCACTAATAGTTACATTAAGTATATATAATATTAACGAAATCCACTATGTAAGAACTTATAAGACAGGATAAGGCTTACAGCATAAAGCCCTTATTAAATAGACTAATTACACTGTGTTTACGTAAAAGCTTATAACTAACGTTAAAAGCACCGTTACCTTATAAGAGTATAAGGAACTTTACAGTTTTATAATAATAGAAGACAGGTTAAGGAAATAATTCACAGGTTAGGAGAAAAAGGCGTGAAAATAGCCAGAAAGCAGCAAAACCACAGCCAAATTAATTTCAGCCCTAAAGGGCGTTTATAATAATACACTCGCAGGGGAGCGGAGAGCCCCTTTAGTAAAATAGGCAGTTAGTAAATTATTAATAAAATAAAAAAGCAAAAAACACTATTAAATTCCTCCTTACACTAAAGCGTTACAAGCCTTCTTAAGGCTTAAAAGCCTTATTAAAACGGTAGTGAAGGCCTCCACATTAACGAGAGTAGGAGCGGGGACTATAGGAGTAGGCGGGGCTAGGGGAGTAAGGGACAGTAACGGCGACGGTATAACCATTAACAGCTCTTTAGAAAAAACTAGGTCTAGGGAACTTATAACATATATAAGAGTTAACTATATTTAAGAAACTACTCTTATAAAAAGGGACTTACAGGATAAGGTACACCTAATACTTAACAAGCTAACAAAACCTGTTTATTACTATTACAGTAATGGTAAAGTTTACCTAAGGGGTACTCTCCTTAAAGCGGCCAGCTACGATCTAAATAATACAGTAATATAGCAACACCTTTAAGGCAGCACCCTTATAAAAGCGCTAGTCTGTAACGTAGTAGAGGTATACGCTGCTTTTAAGTCTAGAATAAACTTTATAAGAGAAGTTTAATCCCACACAGTAAGCGTAAGGTATTAGGTTTATACTAAGGGGCTATATAACAGTAGTTAGTTAAACTTTATCTTTTAGAAAGTGGGGATAACATTTATAAAATACTTAATAATAAAGTGTAAATACGTTTAAGTAAGAGCACCTAATACATAAGAGTGATAAGGGGTCTCTACAGCTACAGACTTATTATCTAACTCTAAAGAGTCGGTATATAATAAGGGGGATAAGGGAAGGGAGAGCTTTACTTTAAAGAAGACAGCCTCCTCCTTAAGAGAGGTAAGGGGAAGTAGCGGTAGAGTAAACGACGTATCAGTAAAAACATCTTCCTACATTATAATAATTAGTATAATAACTATTAGTTTACTAAAACGCCTACTTATAAGAGTAACGGCTAAAGCTGATAAATCCACGCTTATAACAGTAGGAAGAAGGGGTAAGGGGGTAAGTCTTTAAATGCACTTTAAGGAGCGTATAGAGCTAGCAGGTAAAGTAGCGGTGTAATAAGTAGGAGTAACTGGAGTTACGGTAGCAGAGTCTATACTTTTTAATAATTAACTGGTAACTCCACTTATCAGTAAGCGGTTTAATCAGTAAGGAACGCTACGTGGAATCTTTAAAAACGGGGGGGATTATTTACGTTAGGTAACGGCTAAAGAAGAAGAAAAGAAGAAGAAAAATAACAAAGGCAGTTACGCGAAGAAATTACTATCTACTGGTGGATTACGCGCGCCCACGCGCACGTGCGCGAGAGCACGGGCCTAGTGGGGCTCTAATAGGGGGGTGATGTCACGGGGCTAAGGCCCTAAAGTGGGTCTAGGCTGAGAGCCCAGACTACCGCTCCCATGGAGGCGGGTCTCCGCCTATATAGCTGCGCTCCACGCAGCTCCTGTATCTACTCTTGATCTTCTTCTTCATAGAAACCATAATCGATTCAGTCACCAAGTAACGGTATCCACCTTACTCGGCCCCTCACAGCTTTAGCATTAATCACATAAATATGTAGTCATTCTTATATGACAACCGTCAGGTTCGGACCTACGGCTAGGGGCAGGCGCCGACTAGATTAGGAGGGTTTCTCGACAAGGTGTGAATCTCACCATCGTAAGTAGTCAAAGGATACTTCAGTGCAGGCGTGCAGCAGTATATTATCGTTAGTAGAGGAGGGAACTATCTATGGTTCTCGAGCCCTCTTACATATATCCATTGTGCTCTGTGGTTCTTGGCCCTGCTCTGTACAGAGCATACCTGCTTTGCTCAGAGCACCAGGTCTTGGCGCAGAGCACTCTGCATGATGCGTCCTGGTGGCCTCTGAATGGCTAGCTTAGCTCCTCCCGTCACGGCACTCCCCGCAGCGGGGTGCTGCCTTTTGTTGGGTCGTGACAATAATTTATCGACGTGTTAAAATTGTAATTTTTTTAGTTGGAGTGAAGGAAAGCACGGCTAGGTCGTAGTGGTAGAGGTCCTAAAACTGGGTCCTCGTAACTCTACAGCCATTTTAGACCCGTGGTAACTGTAGCCGAGGCAGCCCAGAACTGTGACCCCCTCGCTCAGTCTGGCTCAGTCAGGCTCAGGCCAAGGCGGTAACCGCTCAGTTCCGAAGAAGGAAAGGGAAATTCATGGTGTTCATTTTAGGGCCGTGAACTCCCTGTTATATCGGAAACCCAGCACGGCATTGTCTAAACAACACCAACCTTTTACGATTTTATTAACGCCTCGCCGATCTCGACAACATTTCACAATAACAAATGTACCGAATTTGGTGATCCCTGGATCAAACTGCCTCATTTTAGGCAGCTAAAGAATTGGTATGTTCCGATTTCAACCCTCCAAGCTTCTTATAATACAAATACAATGCTGTCTGTCATGCGACTAAGCTGGGGAGATTCCTTCATTCTCGCCTATAGAATCTTACCACATCGAAATTAGGCGTTTTTCTATCTACGTTACCAACTTGCCCAAGACCACCGACAGCCAAGTTGACGCATTACGACCGACCTATGGAGGTATTGCCTATTCCAGGGGTTGAATAAACTTGATGTTCTCTCCGTTAGTGTTGATGAACCCACTAATTTTAAACACGGCGACGCAACAAACCAAGGTCAGTTTAAAATTAGACAAAGAGAACCTGTCTAATAGGCCCCAAAAGGAGGCTATAAACATGGGTGGGGGAACATGTAAGAACGAAAGAAACCTACAACTCAACGGCCACTATTATGGCACGTGAGTCGACGTGGCAACCGATAGCGGCAAAGTGTCTTTGAGTGAGGTCGTGGACACAGTGCCGATGCCAATGGGGAGGCGGTGGTTAGGTTAGCAAGTGCGAGTATCAGGGCGATAAGCACCGTTTTGGTAGTGTTGGACTGGTGGTTGAGCCACGCTTCATGATGGCGAAGATAATGCTGGAGACTTGGCTCTCCCGCTTGGGGACTTAGAGTTGGCCCAATGCACTAACATCGAGTGGTTCTGCAAGCTCTTTTGGTTCTTCTTTCTCAACTCTCCCCCGAAATGAGGGTGTTCTGTCTCATTGATGGCATTGGGTTTTACGGACGAGACGTTTTCCGAGCGGACATAGAGCATGCACTCTCAATACTCTTCTCCTATCAGGACACGCAAGGTGCTGAAGGATCGACGGTCAAGGTCCTCGCCGCAAGCGCATGGAGTACAAGGGTTGTGCGGAAGTTCTTCGCAGACAACATCGTTTCGATGGAGACAATCTCTCGACCAGGGGTTGGAGGCGGAACGAAGCAATTGGAGAGGCAGCTCCGCGATATCTTCTAGTCTAGGGGCTAGCCGCTGTCGATACCAGATTCTGTCTGTCAAAAGTGGCGACTGACATCCTCGGCGATATTGCCCGCTCCCCGCACTATCCACCCACTCAAATGCCGCCCAGCCTCCCCAGACTGACGGAACGGGTAGCATGGAAGGTGCCGAAGCGAAGCATTTTGCCCAGCAGTTTAGCCGCCTGTATCCACCGCGCTCCGCTCAACGCCCAGCGATGCCATCTCAGCTAGCTCCGGATAATAGAGTGTCGCAGTACCGGCGCCGCCGGAATTTAGGCAGTTCCCAGCGCCAATCACTGCAGCGTCGGCTTCTAGATGCTTGATAGAAGAAACTTGATAACATCCGGCGTTATGAAGTGTTGCCGCATCTAGGCCACGTTGCCTGAAGAGGGAGCTTCGAGCTTGTCGCGTATAGTTCACCTGGTCCCCTCGTTTTTCGACGTCACCCCAAACGAGAAGGGTCAGAATCTTTGGCGAGCGATTGACGAAACCCAACACCACATTTGCGACCGTGATCTCGCGCTGAAGGAGCTCTCTGGACGAGCTTCCTGTCGAAAATCTAGCTTGGACAAGCACCCCCACCAAACCCCCCATTCACCCATCACAATGGCTTGGGGTCGCCGCTCGCTTCTCCGCGCGCTGCTCCTCGGGTTGGTGGCGCAGCTCGCTGTCGCCCATGCGGATGCAGCCGCCGATGCCGACGTAAAAGCCAAGGCGGATCCTGCCCCAGCTGGGTCAACCGAAGGCCTTGTCTACGAAGCCATCGACAAGCAGCAGGTTATTACCGGCAATTCAACCTATGCCAAGCCTGGAAAGAAGCCCCCGATGGAGGGGTGGTGGAACTCCAAGATCTGCTCCGGCGACTTCTGCGTCTTCACGAACCGACGACACCAGAAGGGCCGCGGCCTTACTATGGTGACCCGATTCGAAGACTTCCAAAAGATGGAGCGAACTGAGGAGTACCTCAACAAGGGCGAGAACAAGGTTGAGGAGGAGGGCTTGTTCACCGAGACCGAGGTCGTCGACAAGGGCATCGGCATTACGGCCACCAAGAACATCCGGCGAGGAAAGAAGCTGATGTCGTGGACCCCGGTGATGTTTGTACATCAGGATCTCTTCACCGAGGTGAAGAAGAAGTCGGACCGGAGGCGACTGCTTGAGGCCGCCGTCGCGTACCTCCCGGACGAGACGCGCGCCAAGTTCGATCGTCAGCGCATTCAGGGTCTGGCTCCGGGTGGCAGATCGCGGTCAGTTGAAGACATCATCCTCGGGGCGCCGTTCGAGGTGAACTTCGGGATGGAGTACAACCAAGAGAAGCACTCGCGACACTACGCCAACTACCCGGAGATGGCAGTGGTGCAGCACGACTGCCGGCCCAACATGGCGTATCACATCGACTCCAACTTCGCGGTGCGCGTGACGGTCGCGCGGCGCACGCAGGGCGGCGAGGAGCTGACGATTGCGTACATCGACCCGCTGTGGCCGCGCTACAAGCGCCAGGCGTGGGTGCAGAAGCGACGCGGTCTGGGCAAGCCCTGCAGCTGCCAAAAGTGCAGTCCGAAGGGCGGCGACGAGGAGCTCAAGAAGTCCGACCAGCGCGTCCAGCGCATCGAAGAGATCCTTGCCGAGCTCAAGAACCACGATAGCAAGATCGTCACCGAGGAGATGATTGACGAGTTCCTCGCCCTGGTCGACCAAGAGCGCATGCACGCCAAGCTGGCCGACTTTTACGAGAACGCGGCGCTGAACTACAATTACCTCGGGTTCGACGTCAAGGCGAAGAAGTATGCCGATCTCGCGGTGCAGGCTGGTATCGTCGAAGATGGTCCAGACTCGAACAACGTCATTGCGAACCGCATTTTCGCGTCCGACATCAAGGGCCACTTTTCGTATCGCTTCACGCTCAAGAGGAGGGGCCAAAAGTAGGGAGAAAGCGCATGAACAGATAATGGCAATATAAGGAGGATAGCAGAGTGCATTTGCGGTTTCTGGTTTCTGCTTCTTTTTAGTTTCAGGTCAATCGGAAGAAGAAAAACATTTTGATCCATCTTGCTGAGAAGGAGCGACTGTGCACGTGATGATAAGCGTAGGCAGCCATTCACACCCGGCCATTTGTAATCCTGCCTGAGGGCCTGGAAATTGGCCGCTGCGATCACCAAACAATCAGCAGCAAATGGCCACCACTGATCTCGCAACGCGAGGCAAACTGGTTGCCATCGCTCCAGTACCGGCGAGTGGCGTTGAGCCGAAGCCGCTGCAACCTCCCATGGCACACAGCTGTCGCACCTGTGCGATGCGCAAGGTGAAGTGCGACAAAGCAGCGCCGACGTGTTCGACTTGCTCCAAAGCGAAGCTCGAGTGCGTGTACCAGCCACTGGCCCCGAGACGCCGAAAGCGGAAGTCTAGCGCAAACCTCGACCACCTCACGCCCCATGAGAAACTAGCTCGCTACGAGCGAATTCTCCAACAACTTGGCGTCCTTGAGGCCGAACCACCCACAGCAACATCGCCCCCGACCGGTGAAGCTCAGGATACCGCTCAACCAAA
>Ga0247781_1000561_pt1 | contig 11654 bp, 1 predicted proteins | sample UWRJL184509B5_FD_179922 | JGI IMG/M metagenome (GOLD analysis project Ga0247781, IMG submission 179922) | Plant litter microbial communities from Arlington Agricultural Research Station in Wisconsin, United States - UWRJ-L184-509B-5 | ecosystem: Environmental > Terrestrial > Plant litter >...
CTATTCACTACAATTATACTCTTTAAAAGCTCTATAATCACGACCTGCCTGATAGTGTGTTATCTCCCTTTAAGGGTTATACTAGCTTATAACCAGTCACTTTACCTCTATCACCTTATAGCAATTAGACTCCATCCGTTACTACGATCTGTCTTTAACTAGATCACCCCAGTGTACCAGGAGCAGGCCGTAACAATTTCACACTGTAAGGCAGGTTGTGATCACAGAGCTTCCAAAGGGTATAATCGCAGTGAACAGTGTATTACTAGCGTAAGGAACCAGAAGGGTCCCTCACTCATCGTAGACACGATGATGGTATCTATACTGCGTGTTTTCTAAGTAACATGTACCTTGCTCAGTTGCTTAGTGGGTTTCCTTACTGAGCGACTGAGCAGTCCGTGTGACCGTCCTTCCGCACTGTATTCCGCACGGCCCATAACGCGGGGGGTTAGTCGGGCCGTGCTCGCTAGCCGGTCCCTCGTCCTGCAGGTCGTCACAATTATATATTATGAAAAGAAACCTCTTTTATTAAAGGAGAGGTAAATAATAAAGCTAACTATTATATATATAAGTTAGCAAGTTTATAACTATTTAAATATTAATTTAAAAAGGGCAACGATTATAATATAATGTTAATCTAAGACTTATAACTTTATATTAGGTTTTTATATACTTAACTAAGCTGGTATAGCTAGAGCAAAGCAGCTGTATCTAGCTCGCCGCTTTGCGGCTAGCTCCGTAGATCTGTGCAGTTAAGAACGCTAGGCTCTGTAGCAAACCTTGTATTCTGTTAGCTAACCTCGCTTCGCAGAAGCGAGTGTGGCTATTGCACTTCGTATACTGGCTACCCTTACAGCTATAATACCACAGCTTTCGCTCTTGAAGATAGAATAGTTCATCACCTTTACTACACTGTTTTTCAATGCCTTGACCCCTTTTGCATCCCAACAATTTGTGATCACGATGCTGCTTGGGCCGAACCATGTCGCATTTAAAATCGGAAAAAAAGCAGCGGCTGTGGTAAGTGTAGCGATAAGGATCGACTCTCCCGCGATTTTTACATAGCCATCGTCCTCCCTACACGTCATTAGTCCATGTCGTCGCCAATTTCCAATAATCCCGGGTTCCTACACGGTTAACTATGCTCGTGACCTGTTTACTAGCCATAGCCATTGTATAAGGCCGTTTTCTCGGCCTTCTTTAACCTGGTTGTCCGTGTGAAGTTGGTGGGAGGTCGTGGGGCTGCTAGGGTCGTCTGCCGCGCTTGTCAACGTAGACTGATGACGATACTGCTTCCCTGTATTCACGGGTCTAAAACTGACTAGTAAATGTGGGGTTACTGAAAAGAATTGACCTTATAAGAACAGGAGACGCAAACTGCAAGCGGTTTGCCTAAATGAGCCTTGAGGAACGAAGTTTGCATCCGGTAATTTTCAAGCGTTGGAATTACTAGTATGCTGTCAGAAACTACCCACTGCGCCAAAAAGCAGGGGAACCCGATTGCTTCTTAACCCTAGTAGTTACGCTTATATCTGACATATGCCCTAAACCGAAGTCTTTATATGGTTTCCATTAACGGTTGGAAGTTTTCGCAAATCTTAACTTATCCTATTACACTCACGTGATTAGCTAGTTATTAGCCTGCAGGGGATTTTCCTACAGGTACGTCTCCCTTTTTCTTCCTTCCTCGTTAGTAATTATTTATTAATTAACACCTCCTCAGTTAACGCACTCCACGCCCTGTAGTAACTCCTAGCCATTTCAGTCTTGTCGATATAGCCCCTCTTTACTTACAAGTTCTGTAGTCTATCTAACCATATTTATCTTCTACCTGAATTGCTCCTCTCACCCAGGCCCGCCGGTATTTGTAAAGGAGAGTAACATCCGCTTAATTATAGACATTGTTTGGGGATGTTTAAGTATTATCATCTTATATACTTAGTCGATTCTTCACCTTAATATACCCCTATAACTCCATCCAAAGGGCGCTGCGCAGCGTTTCTAGGGGTCACTTTTTCTTACATCTACCAAGATTAAGTGGCTGATATAGGCACTTTCCGCACCCGAGCTAACTCTTAAGAAAGCGTTAAGCGAATATCGTGCTGCGTTAAAGAGCTTAAGACTTATCCAGAAAACGGCTAAACAGGACAGAGCTGGCTAGAATATTACTTATTCATTCTATACTGATATAGAAGGCTTTAATCTAAAGTTTACGCCTGTAATCGAGATAGGCGATAAGGAACATAGATCAGTTAGACTTAGAACCCCTCTAAAGAGTCACAAAAACACTACCGCCACTTTAACTGTTATAAGTTTTGCATTTATAAGAGAGCACGTCGTTAAAGCACAGAGGAAAAGAGTCACGACGCAGCAGTTACGAAAACTAAGTTACAGCGATCCTGTACTAAAGTAAAGACAGGTATATTACCTTTTCCAGGGATAAGCAACTCGGGCTCGCCACTTTAGTAAACTCAATTAGGAACCTTATTATTCATACACGACTTATGTTAACACTATCCTAGCTAACTAAGAGGGATCACTCCTTAACAGTTTTCACCTTAATCTCATAGCCCTATCTAGTATAGACTAGGTTCTCTTAACAGATCAGCTGCTCAAGGCCTGGAAACTAAGCCTAGTACCTAGTCTCGCGGTTATCTCTAAAGATGAAATTAACAATAAGAATAAAGGAGACATCTTACTGAAATTCTTAGCTGTTATCTAAATCTTCTAGCTAGTTACGCAACTAGTTTATCAAATGGTAAAAAATAAGCAGTCTTCCCAGCTCGAGATTATAACTTTTACTTATTCTCTTTACGCATTCATTACCTACCTTCTTCTCTTTTCTCAGCCTAAAGGTATAACAACACCCACCATTATCCTTACATAAAGGGAGGTAACTCTGGAAAAACTATAGTATATAGCCTGTTACGGTCTAACGTATAACTATAACCACCGCCCATTTTACAGTATACTGAATTCAGCATACTAAAGATACTGGTTTTCTATAAGTATTAAAGTCGGTCTCTTAATATTTAGTTACACGTATCTCCTTACCTGGAATTTTACCTATCTGTCCGAGCTAGAAAAGTACTTATAGCAGGCTGTTACCTTATTAACAATCGTCCTCCCCGTCATCACATCCCCTGTTTTTACTGCTAATAAGGACAAGTAACTAAGCTTACTGAAAAGAATTAGTTACTAGATAGCAGCGGGATTATTCGTTATCAGATGGCTCTTCTTTATAATCGAGGCAATGCGTTCGGCCTTATATCTTAAGCCTAAAGTGTACGTCGTGACGTAGGCTAATAATATACCACATATAGCTTAAGCAGTAAGTCGAACAGATATAGGTAATAAAATTAAAATACTATGTACTATTTAGATACTCTTAAGCTCAGCCGTCAGTAGTCGTCAGTGTAAGCCGTAGTAGTGCAGGCTGTAGTAGTATAGACCGTAAGTAAGGCAGTGTTAGCTGTGGTAGTTATACGCCGTGGTAGTGTAGATGTAATGGGCTGCATTTACCTTTAAAACTGTAACACCTAGATGGTGTGATGCTCTCAGCTGCGCTAGCATTACTGGTAGCGAATTTGCAATGTCAATAACTCTCACGTAATAGCATTACCGTTTCAAAATGATCTGCAGGCTTTTTTATGTGCCAGGTAGTTTTGAGGCTTTCCGAGGTTATTGTAAGATGTTTTAAAATACTCTTAGTTTGTAAAGCCTAGATAGCCTTAAGGACTCTTCAACTTCGAGATGGGCTATATGGCCAGTTTATAACGCCCCAGGGAGTTGGAAGGCCGTTATGGTAAATGGAGGTGCTTATAGTCAAACTCCTTAGCTACATGGCATTACTTAGAGTGTTAATACATAAGGTATATTCCGCCGATTAACAGGTTCCCCTTTAGGTAGTTCTGGCTCAAGTTAATGTGAAAGGCTTCTCACCAGCAGTTACATCCCCACATTAAACGGTACTCACCTCGCTTACTACCTCTACCTCTTATCATTTAACGCCAGCGTTATAAACTTCCTATTAGGTAAGAACGCAGTGTATTAATATTCTTATTATAGCCTAAGAGCATATGTCTAGAGTGGAGTATCTCTAATTATCGATCCCTGTTGGGTTTTCACAACCCCAAACCCAGCCGGTACGGCCGGAGAAGAGTGGCCGGATCTACGTAGCCGCAAAGCGGCTAGGTCTGTGAATTTAAGCAGCTAAGAACGCCAGGCTCTACAGCCAACCTCGTATTCCAGCAGCTAACTTCGCTTTACACAAGTGCGGCTAGTGTACTGCGTGCACAGGCCACCCTTATAGCTATAATAATAAAGCTTTCACTTTCAAAGATAAAGATAATTCATTACCTTTCACAAACTGTTTTCTAATGCCTTATGCTTACCTTTATGCTTTTTAATATAAAAGCATCTAGTTTATTCACACTCTTTATTACATAGTAGTGTGACGACCTGCAGATTGCCCGTTATAGCCGGCTTGGACCGATATGTCTCCGTATGTGCCACCGTACCGCTATAGTGTAGGCACTGTACTAGCACGGAGCGATTACTGTGCTTACTAGTTAAAGAGAGTAATCACAGTAAGTAACTCTAATAAGTGTGCTCATCCGCTTACTCTGCTCACCAAGTGAGCACGATAAGCAAAGTGAGTAAGGTATAAGTTACTTAATATCTCAGTAATATAGATACTATTATCATGCCTATAATAAAGTGAAGGACCTTTCGGTTCCTTACGCTAGCAATTCACTGTTCTTAAGTATTACTCAGTAAGACCTACTGTTTAGGAAACCTCTTAATCTACAATCTGCTTAACAGTGTATTAACTTAAAGAGTTAAGCTAGCACTCGATCAGTCCTTCTGCATTCTACTAACCCCCTTCTTCACACTGTCTTTACTAGCCCTCCTGGAGCAGGCCATAACAGGTAATAGCTGGCAGACTTTATTAACATTGGATTTAAAAGCGCGTGTTGTAAGAGTTAGGGCTATAGTACAGGTAAGACAGAAGCGACAGTACACAGATGTGTTCTCTTTAAAATAAATTAGCCTTTTACGTAAAGGCTTAACTAGATACTATTACAACCTGCACCCGACATAGGCCTTAAGAGGACTGGCGTGGGTTAAGACAGAACGTATAACAGGACGCTAACAGGTAAAGGGCGTTCTAAAGACGGCTTATTAAGCTAACACTCTTAAATAAGGGGTTTAATGTTACTATAAGTCGTTATTACTATAATATATAAAGGTGAATCTAAATAATAAAATATAAATAAATAATTAAATACTAGCGTAAGGAACCAAAGTCCCTTACAATAGTTATAAGCATAACTATAACTATCTATACTAGCTAACAGGGAGGTACTTCATACCTTACTTATAATGTTAAAAGTGCTTATTATATAAGCACTTTACACCACGTAAACGTTTTACTTATAAGGTTTCTCCTGCTTATAATATAAGTATTTAACATGTTATAAGTAGCACCTTATTAATTATAGGGGCTTCGGGTCTTTATACCCCTAGCCCAGTACACCTGGATAGTGTACACTATCTTCCCACACTGTTCCTTTTACAGGGGATTTATTAAGCTACCCTAGCCTAAGTGACAGCCTATAAGGTCGTCACACAATTCCCCCTCTTTAACGTTCTTTTCCTATAAAGAACTTAAGAGATAAGTTTTTTCTTTCACCACTTCACTATATAATAAGTGTCTAGCTCCCAGGTCTTAAAACGGGAATAAGGTAAAAGTATTAACTGCTGTTTAAACCTTACAGTTTACACATATATGTTTAGTGGCGAAATGTCCCTTTATTCTTTTTATAAATCTACTAACCCTCCACTCGTCTGCCAGGTTTTAAACCAGTTTAATAATTATAATTACTGTTTAAAGAGGTATTAGCCTTCCTAATATAACACTTTTAATGTTAATAAAGCGAAGTTAAAAGCTCTCCTTATTAAAAAGTAAGACCTTAACTTATAAGTTAAATCTGTTACTTAACAGCTTTATAAGGTTATTATTAAACTTTAAGAGGTATTAACACGCTTAATACGCCTTTATAAGTAACAGTCCTACCTTAAAAACCAGGTTATAAAGGTGTTTAGTTATAAAGCGGAGTTATTAAAGTTCTAAGAGAGTGAGGAGGCTAAACTAAACGCCCCTCTTAAAGATATAAAGTCTTTTAACTAGGGGAACTTCCTAACAGGGTCTTTATAATAAACGGTTACTTTATAACTTAATCTGTAACTTCCTTTTTCTAATAAAAGGTTATAAGTTTAGTTCCTATAAAAGTCTTTTATCACTTTAAATTCTCACCCCTTAAGGTTAGGGGATTTAAGGCGATTTTTTTTACTTATTTTCTTTTTTATTAACTTCTTTCCTTAATAGTATTTATTTTTTATGTAAGGCTTATTAAAAGCTCTAAAGGCCTAACCTCCTTATTAAGTCTAAGGTCCTTATAACCCTAGTTAAGGGTTCTAATAAATATTCTCTTATATTTACTAAGGAGTTTCCTACCACTTCTCAGGCTTTAAATCCTATAATAATCTTACTTTTCAGTATGGTAATTTAAATGTTAAACCTTATCTTATTTCTAATTCTTATTATTAGTTTTAATCAGTTTAGATTCTTTCAGTAAAACTCCATAATCAGGTCTAGGCATTTAAGGTTTATAACTAGCTCCTATAAATTGCCTTTAGGGCTGTAATCTAACTATTTAACGAGATATTTAAACATGTTCTTTCCCTTTTATAAATCTATAATTTCCTTAACGTTATACTTATCTTTATTAACGTTAACCTTAATCTTCTTTTTTAATAGAACTCCCTTTAAGGTAAGTTTTAAAAGTAAGACGTGAAAAACCTTAATTTACACTTTTATATTAGTAAGTAAGTTAAATTTATAATTAAAGGTGGTGATCTTTTTCTTAATTTAAAACAGTTTATATCTTTTAAAATCAAGCTTTTTATTAAGCTGTTTTAAATGTAGGTTTTGTGAAAAAAGATAAATGTAATCCCCCTTTTAAAGAGTTAATCCCTTAACTTATTTACCATTATAATAAAGTCCTTTTTTAAACACTAGTTACTTAATTTAATATTTATTAATAAACTTTTTCATTTATTCGTATGTGAACTTAAATTCAGCTTATAGGTAATTATGTAATTCTTACATCTGGTTTATATAGATTACAGCTTAAGGGGTATTAATAGGTAAGCTTTAACGGAGTTTAAGCTCTTTATTATAATTAGTAAAGAATAGTAATATACCTGTTAACTTAATTAATGTTATATTATAAGTTATCTATATTATTAGTAATAATTTAAGCTAATTATTTTATTTAAAGTTAACATACACTTAAAGATATATTATAAATATCTAGTTAACTTACTTTATTTAACTGTTTATCTATAGGTAAAATACTGTTAAAAGCTTACTTTTTACATTTATTTTTTATATTAATCCTTATTAAAACTTTAATATAATTAGCTTATTTTAATTTGTGATAATGTTATCTAGTTAAAGGTGTTATAAAACTACCTCTTTTTTAAAAACGTTAGTAAGTTACTCTGCTGTTATGTCCTTTAAGGCTAGTAAAAAGTAAGCTTACTTCGTTAACCTATTAACCATTATAAGGATCTGGTTATAAGTAACTCCTATAACAGGGTCCTTAAACTTTAGAATCCCAGTGACGAAATTAAGCAAGATTAAGCTCTATAGTGCCTATAGTATAAGGAGTGGTTTAAGAAGCCTATAAGATTTATAACGCTAGTTTTACTTTCAGTAACAGATATTACAGTTATTAACCACCTCCTTAACTAACTTCTTTATTCCTGGGAAGGTGTACATTTATTAGGCTTACGTGAGAGTTTTAACTCAGCTTATATATCCTTTAAGTCGAGACTTATAAACTTATTAAACGTACTCCTTCCATTTATCTAAGTTATAAACGTACGGTTTCTTTTAATATTAAAGCTTTACTTTTAATTTAAATATGCTGTTTATACCTTTTAATAACTGTTCTAACTAATAACCAGTTTTACTATAATTTAAGTGCTTTAGGCACTCTTTACTACAGTCTTATAAGTGCCCTAAAAAGTCTCCTAAGGGGCATTTATACTTATAAGTACCTTCTATTAACCTTTTTACTTAAAAGTCCTGTTATTACTAATAAATATTATACTCTGTTTATAAGTTTATATAGATGTTAATAGTTTATTTTAATGTTTAATTATCTGACATTTATAGTATATACTTTAATATACTGTTTTTAACTTCGTTAAACATAATAATAGGGATTAAGACTGGGTTAACATCCTTATAATCCTATCTCTTATTAAGAGTATTAACTTACCCATTATCCTTTCCTTTAATGTAATGGATCTAGAAGTGGAATAAGGTTATTAACTTTACCTATTATATTTATTATAAACTAAGTTCCTTTATTAAAAAGTATTAAAGGTTATTATAATCTGAAAAAACCTAAACCGGTTCCTTTATACTGTTTAAGTATAACACTTACTTAGTAAAGTATTAAATAATTACTATCAGTTCCTTATTATAAATTAGGTATTTTAAGGCTAGGTTATAAATCCCTTTTAATAAGAAGGTAATTAGGTAGCGTTTCTTATTATCCTGGATTTAGCTAAGTTCTTTACTAATTATAAACTTTAAGAAGTTTATCTTAACTTAAAAGGGCTTTAAGAAATTAAGGAGAGTTAGGATTAGCACTGTAACGAAGGTGTGTTTAAGGTCTTTAAACGCCTTTTACTATTTATTAGTTTACTTAAACAGTTTACCTTTTCCTGTAAACTTATATAATGGTTTAGTAATCTTTATAAAATACCTAATAAAGTATTAATAAAAGTTTATAAAGTTAATAAAGGTTTATAACTCTTTTTAGTTCTTTAGAATAAGCTAATCTTAGACTGTTTTTACTTTCTCCACTTACATTTTAAGCTTCCTAAGGGTTATTTTAAACTTTAGATAGTTTAGTTCTTAAATGTGGAAATAGCTCTTTTTTAAGTTTATTATTAGCTTTACTTTTTTAAGAGCTATTAAAACCTGTTATATATACTTTTAATATTCTTTTAAAGTTTTAAAATAGATTAGAACGTTATTTAAGTATATAAAAATAAACTTATTAAAGAAGGGGTGGAGAACACTGTTAATTAAGCCTTAAAAAGTTACGGGGGTGTTTATTAATCTTATTAATATGATATAGTATTAGTAATACCTGTTATAAGTCTGAAAAGCCGTTTTATGCTTATCCTCTTCCTTTACTCTAACGTGGTTAAACCCTATAGGGAAATTAAGGCTGGAGAACTAGTTTACTTTAGTAATCTGTTCTTGCATTTCTGTAATAAGTGGTAATGGGTAACGAATTTTAATTATATCCTTATTTAACGTTTAGTAATTAATAATTATATATAGTTTACCGTCTCCCTTCCTTAGGATAAACAGTATTAAATACCTTATTAGGGACTGGGACTTTATAATAAACCTATTTTTCAGGTTTTTATTAATATACTCCCTTAAAGCCTTAACCTGTTAAGGGTTTAAATAGTAAGGCTGGAAGTTATAAAGCTTTACTCCCAGTTTTAGCTTAATTTTATAATTTTATAATCTATAATTTAGTAATTATAGTATCTTTTTTTAAAATAAGGTAAACTTCCTATATTCTACAGGTACCTTAAATAAATTAACTTCCTTACTTATCTATAGATTAGCTTTTTACTTCTTTCCACCTTTTAAGTCGTTACTTAAGTAATATAGTAAACTTTTTAATCCTTTAACTGTCTTTATAAACTTAACCTAAACTGTGTTTAATTTTAAGGGTTTAACTTACTTTTAAATACTTTATACATCTTTAAAGCAGTTCGGTGCCTTTTTAACTTTCTCTAAACGGTAATTACTATTAAAGGACTTATTAAAGGTAAGGTAGCCACTCTTTTAGTTAAATATAAGGTTATACTTTTCTAACTAAGGTAAACTTAAGATTATATTATACCTTATAACTAATATAACGTTAAAGTCCACTTATTATTCATCCCTATCTACTTTAATTAAGAGTGGTGAGTAATAAGTGACTTTATTATTATTATATTAATACAGGCCTCCTTCTCCATTTTAAATAGGAATAACTTCTTTATACTCTTTATTAAGGAGTTTCCTTCAGTTAATTAATAAAGGGTATATTAGGTTAAAAGCACTCCTATTATTAATCACTACTTTTACCTTAAACAGCCTCCCTCTCCCATCTGTTAAGTTAACACTAACGGAATAATACTTATGCTTTTTTAACATTTAAGTTATAATAACCATCTGTCCTTAAGGTCTTATCTGGCCTAACCTTTAAGTGCCTCTCCTTCTTCTTAGGGTTTTTACTAACTAGCGAACTATTAATTTCCAGCCCTTTTAAAAGGCTTATAGCCTTTTCCTAATTTTTTCTAAAAAAACAGGTAACTTTAATAAACTTAATAATTAACCTTTCCTAAGTTCTTACGCCTTAACGTCCAGTTAACTTTAAATAGTACGATATTTTGGAAATCTTTAATAAGTTAATAATACACTTTACAGGATTAAATTACAGTAATGTCTTTTTACTCTTAAGTTTATTAATAATCTTCTCGCTTTTACTATTCTTTAACTTTTCCATTAAGATGTAATAAGCACGTTATAATTAGGTAGTTATTAAATACCCCTCCTTACTAGTATATAATAGGAGCCTGGTTAACCATAATAACCTTTTATTTATTATTAGATTCTCTTATTAAGAAGTAAGAAACTTAGTAATAAGTTAGTTCTAACTTTATCTTAACGATAGCGTAATCCCGTTTCTGTACGTTAAAGAAGTGGTTATAAAGAGCCTTAAGTCCACTATATTAATTAAAAATGTAGTTATTATACACACAGTTAATCTACAGTATATCCTTATAATTAGGGTAGTTAATGTTAACTACAGGTATTATAATTATAAAGTATGGGATAAGGGAAGTAACGTCTTATTTCTTTTCTTCTTCCACTTACCTTTATATATATTACTTTTCTTACACTTCTTCCTAAAACTTAGGTAATAATAACCTAACCTGTTTTTCCATAAAATAACCTTTTTTAACAAGTTAATATTTAAGTTAGTTAATAAAGTAAACTTTATTATAAAGTTATAACCTAATTTCTACTACTTTATCCTTAAACGTTACAGTAAAGCCTTTAACTTACAGGTCCTTTACTTTATCCATTAACTCTTAATGTTTTTCCTTCAGCTTTTAAACCCTCTGTTAATATACTTACTTCACACCTTCTCGGGGGACCTTTAAAGTATTAATCTAAGGCACGCCAGCCTTAATACAGGGTAGCCATCTAAGCTATCCTTCTTCCAGAGAGGTAAGGGTGCTAATCCACTTAGCGTGCTTAAAGTGTTTAAAAGTCTCAGGGGGTACTGTTAAGTAGAACTTCTGTTTTTTTAACTTAATTCTCTTAACCTACTCTCTTTCTCCTTTTAAGGCTTACTTCACTACTTAAATGGCTTAAAGGGCTAGTTTTTTAACTCCTTTAACCATCTTAATAAGGTTTAAGTTAAGGTCCTTTCTAAACTTCCTTAATTTTTAAACTTATAAGGTAAGGTTTTTAAGGCCTGTAACGGCTAACTGGA
>Ga0247781_1000562_pt1 | contig 11648 bp, 2 predicted proteins | sample UWRJL184509B5_FD_179922 | JGI IMG/M metagenome (GOLD analysis project Ga0247781, IMG submission 179922) | Plant litter microbial communities from Arlington Agricultural Research Station in Wisconsin, United States - UWRJ-L184-509B-5 | ecosystem: Environmental > Terrestrial > Plant litter >...
TTTCTTCGATCGTGATGCAAAGATTGTGCAGCCTTTTGCAGCATACTCTCCAGGGGGGGAATATCTGGCTCCAGGATGGTATGTGTGGACCGACAATGGCCGGTGGGCTGGTATTGCTGATCTGCCTCTCAACCGAAGAGGGTGGGTGTTGCAGGAGAGGTTGCTCTCAACGAGAACAATCCACTTCACCAACTCGGAAGTCTTCTGGCAGTGTCTGGAGGATCTATCATCAGAATCAATACCCCTTCGGATAAAAAAAGATGTCATGACCCTTCCCCTGATGCAAATTGGCGACTATACGGATATAAAGGTAGCCATTGCGAAGGCGCAATTCCACGGCCTGACAACTGAACATCGAGAACGGGTATTCAAGTACTGGTGGCGGCTTCTGGCACAATACTCATCATGTCGGCTTACAATGGACAGCGACAAGCTGGTTGCGATTTTTGGTATTGTGAGTTATCTGGAGAAGTTGACTGGCGATGAATGCCTCGCTGGTCTGTGGAAAAGCCAGATGCCAAGCTGTTTGCTCTGGACTATTGACTGGGGCGAAGGGGATGAGGCACCGGTGCGCAAGCCGTCCATCGAGGATATGGAGGCTCTAAGACTACGGCCAGAAACATGGAGGGCACCATCATGGAGCTGGGCATCTCACAACCTTCCAATCAGATTTGGCTACCACGGTCACAACCGGGTATGTTATGCGGACGTGTTGGAAGCAAGTGTTGCTAGAACACCCAATGGAAGTGTGATATCTTCAAGGCTATTGATGAGATGCCCGGTTATTGATGTTAAAATTGACATCCCTCAGGAGGCTGGCAGGGAATCAATTATCTCAGGGTGGTGTGGTGGGACTATCATCTCCATTGGTGAAGGCCTCGCAACTCCTCTGTATGTTAATACGGACGTGGCGGTTCAGTTCATCCCCCAAAAAGTACACGCAGGGCTAATCCTCAGCGGTCTTTCATCTTTTTTCTTTTTACTATTCATCCCCTTTGACTCCCTTGATGGCAATAGGACCATCTTTCGTCGGATAGGCACTTTAAAGGTACGCGAGAGATCCTTGCAAATGAGGGACAACTGTCATACAGCCTCATTCACTAACAACAACACAAATATGGAAATTAAATGGGAAGGATATATTAAATGTTTCGAGATCGAATAACTTGATAGGTGTAGACATTCTCTTTCATAGGATAATAGGAGTTCCAAGGCTATTTTTGCCGGAATATTGGAGTAGCTAGGATGTACTTGGGATGCGAGAATTTTAATTGATGGAGGTGTAAGGCAATTTATGTTGATGAAATGCCATTACCATTTTGAAAACATGCATATTATTTCGTCGTTAACCAGGCACGGCTGGTCTCATCAACGACTTATGTAGAACATATATACCCCCTTTTGAGAAGCGCAGAGGCCCCCTTCCTTGGCGCGGAACGCATATAGATTTTTTTCTACAGCCCCCATGGTACATGGTCAAGTATTCTTCTCGATGGTTTTATGGTCCATTTTACTTTTATTTCCTAGCATAGTTTCAATGCCTCGCCAGGCAGTATCACGATCCAATTCCACAACCTCACTCTTTGTTTATAATGTTTATGTCACCTGATAATTGTATTTGAAAAGAGGACTTATGGGATAAAGTCCAACGGACATATACCGACTGCATTGTCTACCTACCGAGGTATGCTGGAACCTACATAAGTACGGTACCTACCTAAGGTGCAAGGTAAAGCATTCGCAATGCTGTTGTTCCCCTGAAGTTACCTCAGCGAACCATGCCCCCCACAACTATATTCTTTTCTCGGCTTTACCCTGAGTGGTCCACGTATGGTGCTTACTGATTACTTATGCTTTTTTCCAGTCCCTGTTGGTTTTGGCTTTTGCGTTGCCGATGAACTTGGGCCCGCCCCCGATGAAGGACCCGCTGCCGAAGTTATGGCATTATCATTGCCTTCGACTTCGAGTCCCTCAGGCCGCAAGCAATCGACTCCGGCCTTCTCGCATGCTTTGCAGAGATGGTGAGACGAGTGTTGATCCTGTAGGTTGCACTTCTTCTTCTTTTCCTTGCATCTCCGGCATTGATAATCCTGTTTTGTGCTAATGGTTAGTTGTTGACTAAAAGACAGGGCAAACCATGTCATCGACTGTTAACACCCACAGTCTCCTCGGGGTCAGTTACTTGGGGATCCTTGGAGGATCCCCCGCCTCCTGCTCCTCCAGGTGCTCCGATTTGGGTATTCAGCGAGGGTTCTCCTGTTCCTGTTGGTGCGGTCCCTGTGCGGTTGGACAGGGGGATACATGGTGTTCCAGTATCTCCCGTGCCGCTGGAGTTATTTCCAGCAAAACAGCTTGAACCGTTTCCTCTCTGTTGAGGTGTAGTGTCTTTGGGGTCCAACACGGGTTGCCCACTTCCAGTCCCCGGGGAGTCGGTGCCCTCAGAATCCTGTAGGGTCTGTCCGGCGATAGTAGTCATTGCGATGAAGTTGATGATGATTATGATGAAAAAGGCTAAGATCTCTGTTGTGGACGGGAACACTTTTCGTGAAATCCTAAGAGCACATAAATCTGTTCAAGAAAATACTCAAGATATACGTTCTGCTAATGACAGATATAGCTGCAAACTGGTCAATAAATGACACACACCATCATCCGCTGCCTTCATAGTGTCCGTGACACACTTCAAATCTCGTCACTCATCATTGTCAAACTTCATCTGATCTTCAGACTATAGCCATCATTCCCCAATGACCACAACCCTTATGACTCGGCCATCAACGTCCGCTTGCTGCTTTGACACCACTGTTATTAAAATCGTCTGAGATTGTTCATCCGAAAGCAATATGAGTTTGGTATTTGGCTCTCGACTATACATGACCAATACCACCAAGCTAGTCACTAGGTAGGCAATACTCCATGGGCAATCACTGCGTGTTTGTTACAGGGGATTACTGTTAGTTAACGTGACGCACTAGTACGAACCTGCTTTCACAATCCTTTTCATCTCGTTTGCCAGTCGCCCTCCTGTAACCCCGTTTGCTAGGGCATGTGTATCATTCTACAGTCAATAATGTAAAGCAGATTCAGCGAGGGCAGGTCTGAAAGCCTCGTTTACGATGACTTTCCTGCTCTCGGTACAAGGGATGTTTCATCACTCGTTACTCAGCCAAGATATCATCAGCTAGACCCGAGGTTGGGGCACATGGATAAGCTGAGGAAGCTGTTACCTTCTTCCGTAAGAAAACGAAACCACCGGATCACCCGGCTCGGGTTTCCCTTTTAGAAACCAGCTCGCTAGTTCTATGCAAGCTGCTCACCCTCCATCGACAATTAGTATACACCAACTGTTTCAAGGCGTAATTTGCGGGGAAGTATGCTTATACCCTTCATCGAGTTAGCAAGCATCCATTCCAGGTCGTCAGTAACATTTCCCAAGCTTGGTGGTGTAGTTGCATGATAAGAGCAGCAACTGGCAAATCAGAATCGATTCCATCACACCTAACTTGCTTGAAGTCGTTATAATCAGTCAGATTGAATGAGTTTTGCCATTGTTGTCCGATAAGCGGGCAGCTATAATTAAAAGCTTGGTCGCATTACTATTTCGAATAGTAAGTAGCATATTTCATATGCAAGTTTTATACGGGGAGTGCCGCCCGAAAATTGTCATTGTCACGGCGCGCAAAGAAAAGAAAAGACAATGCTGTAATAGTTCAATTGGCTTTATGGAAAACTAGCTTAATAAAGAAAAAGAAAGAATAATCCATCTTGTACGCGCGGGGCAATGACTATAAAAACTAAAGGCGGTAAGTTACGGCAGAATAGTAGGATTGTATAGCTGATGCTACAACGCCATTAGCTAGTACTGTTATTAAATAATAAATGCCTGTATACGGCTTATAGGCTATATAGTAAGTATGCGAATACCGTTGCAAGTATATAAACAACGCTATTAGTATATAAATACCGCTATAAATATACCAATACTATTGTAAAACTAGCCTTTGAATATATAAGGCAAATATAGAATAAGCCCTTGACTATTTACAAAAGAGGCCTATTATTAATAGTAAACCCTCCTTGAATCTACTATAAAATTTTATACTATTTTAAAATAAATAAATATAATTATTAATAATTAAAATTAAAAAAAATTTAAAAAAAAAGAAAAAAAATTAAAGAATTTTGTATACTAAATTCCTTCAAAGTTTTTAACAATTTACTATTATAGCCTAAATATTTTCGAATATTATATAATATTTAATGAAATTTATACTATTATATTTTACAATTTAAAAACTCTATAAATTTTACAAAATATTCTATAAATTATTATATAAATTTTTAAATAAATATATAAAAAGTAAATTCTTTTAAAAAATACTATACTTTTTTTTTTAAAAAAAAAGAATTTTTATATAATTAAATTAATTATTATTATTTTTATTCTATTAACTACTTTTCATTATATAATTTATTAACTTTTATAAATAATATTTATAAAATACTATTTTTTAATTAATTTATTTACAATTATAATTAATTATTTTTATATAATTTAATAAATTATAAATTTAAATTAATTATAAATTACTACCTAAATTACTTTTTATTATAAATTAATTTAATTCTAAAAACTTTTTTTTTATTTATACTACAAACTATTCGACTTTTATTTTTTCTTTTTACTATTTTTCTTCTTTAATATAAATTTAAATAAACTATTTAAATAATTTACAAATATTTACAAAATATTTATAAATAATAAAATCAATAACAAAATTTTTCAAATTTTTAAATTTTCTATTAAAAAATTAAAAGAAAAATTAAAAAATTAAAAATTTATATAAAGACTAATTTTAATTTTTTTTAATATAATTTAAAATATCTAAAAATACTAAATTTTTAATGTTTTAATTAAAATTACTATAATACTTTTAAAAAGTAAAAATAATTACTAAAATTTTCTAAATATTTAATATAATTCCAAATATTTTATATATATATTATAATATAATTTCTAATATTTTATATTTAATTTTAAATATAATTTTAAAAATTTTAAATAATTTTCCAAAATTTTTAAACTTTAAAATTGTTCAATTTAATAATATATTTACAAAAAAGTTAATTAAATAATTCTTTATTTTCAACGAAAAAAAAAAACTATTAAATTTAAAAAACTATTAAATTTAATTATAAAAGCTTTTTATTTAATATAAAACTTTTAATATTTTTAATTTTTTAATAAAAATTAAAAATTTAAAAAACTACTTTAAATATTTTTAATTTTTTTAAAACTTTTATTACTAATTATAATATAAAAATTAGTATTTTTTTTAATACTTTACTAAATTAATTTACTACTTTTAAATAGTTTAATAAATATAAAAACTTTAAGAAATTTTATATTAATAATTTATTTTATTATATAATAATTACGAAAATTTAGTAGTTGTTTAATATTAGTTTTAATATATATATATATAATAATAGAATTTTATTTATAAATATTAATAAATTGAAAAAGTTTAAATATATAAATATAAATAATAGCTTAATTATATTAATAAATATAAATATTATTACTATTTAAATATTTATTAAATATAAAAAGGGAATTTTTAAATATAATAATATAATCTTTTTAAATATATTTTCTATATTTAATTTTTTAATAAATATTATTAATAAATATAAATTTTATATTTCAAAAAGTATTTTTAGAAAAAAGAAGGTTTTTTCGAATTAATAAAAACCTTTTATATTATTGAATTTTTATAAAAAAGGGTTTTTTTTTATTATTTAAAAATTATTAATTTTTAAAATAGAATTAATTATTTATTAAAATTATAATAATATATAAATTCCTAAATTTTTTTATTTTATAAAAAAGTTTTTAAATTTTAATAAAAGAAAAAGTTAAATTTATAAATCTTTTTATTATACTTTTAGAATATATTATAAATTAAAAAGTTATTTAAATTTCTAATATTATTTTAAAAAAAGTTAAAAAGTTTAGAAAATTTTCAATTATATTTAAAAAAGCTAAAAAAACTTTTTAAAATTATTATTAGAAAAACTATTAAAATTATATTTTTTTCTTTAAAATTGTTTAGTAAAGCCCACAAATTATCTTTATAAAATAATCTACACTCAAACTAGTACTATTATTTGTAGTCTTCAATAATAATATTTATATTAAAGCTATAACTACAATATATCAAACCTAAATATGCTCAATACTAACAATTATATACAAAAAACCTAAATAGACAGATTGTAAAATCAAAATAAACTTTCAATATATAGAAATAAACAAAAGACGAGGTTTTCAATTTCGCTCTTACCCTCTTTTTCTTTTTTAAACCACCAATTGTATATACAATTATTTAACTAAGTACCAAAACCATCATTATATAATTATATATACATAATTTTAGCATTTTTTACATATAGTATACAATCTTCTACTTTTATTTATTCAAATAAGCCCCCTTTTACTAATACAAATCTAATTTTCTAGCTATAAAACTACAAATAAAAATACAATATCCTACTTACTAAAATAATTAGGAAATAAAAGTTCATACAACAATCTATTTGCTAAAATCATTTAAAAATATATCTAATAATAAAAAGAATTTACCGATATTTCTATATAGCCTTTAATACTTTATAAATTTAATTATTAATAATTAAAATCGAAAATAATTGTAAAAAAACAAAAAAAAGGTAGAAAAAGATAGTAGTATTCTATATAATAATAAATAAATTGAAAATATAAAAAACGAAATTTAGAAGGCCAAAAACTGATTTTTATAATAATAAATTTAAAATATTACGGGCATTTAATTATAGGGCGAAATATCTATTAATTAGTATTGTCGAAGTTGAATTCTAGGTCTATTAGTATATAGTGCAATGTAGCCAATTCCATAGTATATTTTTAATACTATTTTAGGGCAAAAATGGATGCTTTTAATGCCGTCTTAGGGTATATTAAAATTATATAATTTTAATATATTTAATTTAAATATATTAATTTAAATTTATTAAAAGAAAAAATTTAAATATATTAAATATATTTAAATGCTAAAATTTATAATTAAAATACTTTATATATAAAGATTATAATATTATTAAAATATTTTAAAAACTTTTTTAAAAATTTATAAAAAGCTTTTTATATATATTAGGTTATTTAAAAAAGGATTTATTTATTATATATATTATACTTTTTAATAGAAAGTTTTATAATTTAATATTAATATATTATAAATTGAAATTTCGTATTTTATAATTATTAAAAAATAAAATAAAATAACTTAAAAACTAAAAGATATGATTAAAAACTTATATAGTATTTTTAAATAGTATTTAATATATATATATTATAATAAAAGTATTAAAATAGTATTTTTAATTTTATAATTAAAAAATAAAAGAGTAAATTATAATATATTAAACTTTCATTTTTACTACTAAAAGAAATTTATTAAATAATTTATAAAATATTATTTTTAAATATTTATAAATTTAATAAATAAAATTATTAATTATACAATTATTATAAAAAAAGAATTTACTTTTTGTTAAGTATTTTTTAATAAATTATTATTTTAAAAAATTCTATATATTTCCAATTTTGAAAATTATAAAATTATAAGTTTTATAATAATAATTCTTTTTTTTTTAAATAAAAAATAAAAAGTTTAAAGCTTTTTTTTAAAAAGTAAATTAGTAAATTATTAGCTATTTTAAAATATAAAACTTTCTTTATATAATTAAAATAGAAAAAACTTTTTAAATTTATTTATATTAAAATATATTCAAACTTTTAAAAATAGTTTTAAAGATTTTTAAATCCCCTAATTATTAATAAAATTTCTCATATAAAAAAAAATATTTTTTTTAAATAATTTTAAATACAAATAAATAAAAGATTTTAATATTAAAAAATATTTCGAAATTTTTAAATAACTTTCGAATATTTTTTAACTTTTTATTCAAATTCTTAATATACAAATATAGTTTTTTAAATTTAAAAATAATTATAAAAAATAGTTGAAAATTATTAAAAGAAATTTAATAAATATTATAAAATTAATTATATATTTAGTTTTTTTAGTAATTATTATATTAAAAAACTATAAAAAAGTAAAATAATTTATAAATTTAAAATTCAAAATTTTTAAATAAATTTTTAAATATTTAAATAAAAATTATTGATTATTTTCAATTTTTAAAAAGTTTATATAATTGTTAAAAATAAAAACTTTCTATTTTATTAATTAAAAAAAAAGTTAAAAAGATTTTTATAATTAATTATTAAATTTTTAAAAAAAAGCTAATATTATTTTAAAAAAATAAACCCAAATTTAAAATATATTTTATAATAAAAAGTTTTTGTTAAATATTTAAAATTGACTTTTTAAAAATTTATATTAATATTATTATACTATTTATTTAGTAAATTATATTTATTATAATAATTATATTAAATTTGGAAATTAAATAAATTAACTTTATAAAAGTATTTTTTAATTTTAATTTAAATTATAATATTTATATAAAGTTTTTTATAAATTTTTATAGATTTAATTAAAATAATTTAATTATTATAAAGTTTTTAAAGAAAATAAAATAGGATTTTATAAAAAATTAAATTATATTATTAAAAAAGTTTTTTTATAATTTTAAATAAATTAATTATTTATAATAATAAAATTTAGTAATTTTACTTATAAAATCCAATTTTACTATTTTAATTTCTAATATAATTATCTATTTTTATAAAGAATAGCGAATCTTTATTATAATTTATATTAATAATTATTTAATAATAAATTCTTTTTTATAATAAATTAATTTATTTGAAAAACAGCTTATAAAAATTTATAATATAGAAAATTTAAATATTATTTGGTTTTTTTAGAAAGTCGAAATTAAATATAATAAATTTATTTATTATAAATAGTTAAATATTTTAATTTTAATATTATAAATAGACTTTATATTTTATTTTTTTAAAGTTAATTAACGTACTTATATAGTAGATAATGCAATATAGCGGATAATGTACTTTCTACCCTACTACTACCTTTTACTTTTATTATTACTTTACTAGTATTATTAATCAATTTAAATTATATAGAATTTTTATTTTTAAAGATTTTCTAAACTATTTGATAAATTTGTATATTATACTCAATTATATTGTAATTTTTATAGCACTAAATGTGCAATTTAGCCTTTTTTATACAACCTTTTTTTCTATATATATTACTATCTACTTTAATTATAAAACCCCTTTTTTTTAAAATTTATTTAACCTTTTATTATAAAAGTAATTTTCTTTATTTTATATATATCTTTTTAGCCTTTTAATATTTATTAAATAATTTATTTATTATATAAAAGTTAAAAAGAAATTATTTTATTAAAATTATTTTTTGTATAATTTTAATTATATTTTTTGCTAAAATGTCCAAATAATTATAAATATTTATTAAAAAGTTATTTTAATAATATATAATTTTATTTTTAATTAATATAATTTGCAAAGTAGTTTTAATTAAATTATTTAATATTTACTTAATTTAAATAGAAGTTATTTTAAAATGGGAATTTTAAAATATTAGTATTTAAAATATAAAATTTAAATAAAAAAATACTTTATTAAAATTAAAAAAAAAAAAAATTAGTTGTTTAAAAGCTAATTTGGGTATTTTGTATAATTATAAAATTATTATATATTTTTTTAAATATAAAAAAAAAGTCGTTTTTTATAATATAAATAATTTATATTTACATTATTTGCTTAATTATTTAACTATATAAATTTTTTAATATATTAAAATAGTTTATATTAAAAAGTTAAAATTAATAAAAAAAATAAAAAAGTATATAAAATATAATAATATTATTTACTTTATAATAATTTTCAAATTTGTTTGTATAGTAGGAATTATAACTGTTGAAAATTAAAAGCTAATATATACTAATTATACAAAATTTGGTAATTTGTTTAAAATATATTAGTTATTTTAAACTAACTTTATTTATAATTTAACTATTTATATTTATACAAATTTTCCAATTTTTTGGAAATTTACTATTAATATACTAAAAAAAAAAGTAATATTAGCTTTTTATAATTAAATATAATAATATTATTTAACTATTTAAATTTATTATTATAATTATTAAAATATATTCCCAATTATTAAACTATTTTATACAAAGTTTATTATATATTTTTGAAAATATAATAACTTTTATATATAAAAATATACTTATTAAAAACCTAATTTTATTAAAATTATGAATTTTTTTTTTTTAAATATTATATTTTATAATTATATTTTATACAAATATAAACTACTTTTTAATAATTACTAAATTTTTATATTTAATTTTTTAATAATGAATTTAATATTTAAAATATATAGTAAATTTGTAATATTATTATATATAATATTTTACTTATTAAAAATTAATATTTAATATATTATATAATATAAAAAGGCAATTAACTATAATTTGTATATTGTAAAATTAGAATTGAAATTTACACAAATTTAAATTAAAAATATATTCAAAAAATATACTTTTTTTTAAATTAGTTAATCTTTTTAAATTAGTTAAAATATTATATTATAATAATTTACTAGTATATTAATATTAAAAAGTTGCTTTGGAAATTTAATAAATACAAATTATAATTTGTATAAAAAATTTAGAGTTTTTTTTTAAAAAATTAAATAATAAGGATAAAATTGGCTTTTTTTAAAATTAATTGTATTTTAATTAATAGAAAAAAGTAGTAGTAAAGGTAAAAGGTAGTAATAGGGTGGAAAGTGCATTATCCACTATATTATGTTATTTGCTATATAAATATGTTAATTTTAAATTTACTAAAAAGCCTTTATTTATTTTTAAAAAGTATTAATATTAGTAATTAGTAAATATAATAAATTATATTATTATATAAATAAAATTTAAATTTGCCTTTTTTTTATAATAATTATTAATTTATTTGCAAATTTTTTATACTATATATTTAGATATAGTTTATAAATTATTTTTTTATATAATTAATATTATAAATTTAATTATAATATTTAATATTATTATTAATTTAATATTGTAAAAAACTACTAATAATAATTTTACAAAATATAAAAGGACTATTAAATTTATATACAATTACTTTTTTATAATAAAAAGTAATTTACTAAATTAGAAATTTAAAAAAGTTTTTACTATTTTATATTTAATATTAAAAGTAAAATATATTAATTTAATTAAAAATATTGAAAAAGTATTATAATTAAAAAATCTATATAAAAAAATAAGCTATTTTATTTAAAATTCTATTTTGCTTTTTAATAATAATATAAAAACTATAAATTTTATTTATAATTTTAAATATTATAGTAAAACTAAATATATACTATTATAATTTAATAAAATTTAAAAATATATTTAATAAAATTTTATAAACTCTATATATATATTTATAAATAAAATATTTATTAATGAATTTATAAAAGTTTTTTTTAAATATTAAATATTACTAATTTATAAATTTTTTTAAATTTTTTAAATTTTGTTTAGTTTTTATTAATAATATATAAATATAAAAA
>Ga0247781_1000564_pt1 | contig 11642 bp, 9 predicted proteins | sample UWRJL184509B5_FD_179922 | JGI IMG/M metagenome (GOLD analysis project Ga0247781, IMG submission 179922) | Plant litter microbial communities from Arlington Agricultural Research Station in Wisconsin, United States - UWRJ-L184-509B-5 | ecosystem: Environmental > Terrestrial > Plant litter >...
CGCTGTGGTCGGTCATCGCAGCCGGAGCCACCCGATGAGGCCGGCCACGAGCATGCCGCCGCCCCCGGCCACCGCGACGATCAGCGAGTGCCACCCGGGGCCGACGAGGACGCCGACGATGTTGATGACACTGGTCCAGGCGCCGAGGAGGAACAGGTTGCGGTCGTCCCAGATCGCGCCGCCGGCCATGTGCAGGGCGCCGGTGAGCGCGACCATGCCACCGGCCCAGAGCAGGCCCGCCTGCGCCTCCGGCAGAACGCTGCTGAACTGGGCGAAGACGACGGAGAAGGCGGTGAAGGCGATCGACCAGCTCAACCCGTACATCAAGCTCTGGCGGTTGCTCGGGCCGGTGATGCGGCGGCTGACCCTGCCGCCGGCGATGCCGGTGACGATGCCGGCAGTGATGAAGAGCAGGGTCAGGGTGAGCAGCGGCAGCCAGGCCGGCAGGTCGACGAAGACCCGGCCGTCGGGGCCGAAACGCAGGAAGAAGAGCGTGAAGCCGACGAGCCAGGCGAAGCCCCACGGCCAATACATCAACCGGGGGTCGGGGGTGAGCTCGCGGCCGAGGTTGGCCCGCTCGCGAGCGATCAGCGCGAGTGACTCGGCCGGGTCGACCGGTGGGGCTTCGGCAGAGCTCGGGGCGTCAAAGCTCGGGGAGTCAGAGCTCGGGGAGTCAGAGCTCGGGGCGTCCTCGGTCGGGGTCATGCAAAGAACTTTACCGCACAAAGTCAAAGAACTTTGTGCGGTAAAGTTGACGGAGTTTCAGCTCAACGGGTCGGGCAAAGGCTTCGCGTGTACGACCGAGAGCCGCGAGACGGCACGCGTCAGAACCACGTACAGCCGGTTGAGGCCCTTCGGCTCCGCGGCGACGATGTCGGCCGGCTCGTGGACCACCACATGGTCGTACTCGAGGCCCTTGACCAACGTGGCCGGCACCACCGTGACCCGCGCCTCGGTCTCGACCCCGTCGGCCGTCGCGTGCTCGATGCCCGCGGCCGCGAGATGGCCGCGCAGCCGTTCCACCGCGCTGTCCGCCGCGATCACCGCGACCGAACCCTCGTGCGCCAGCGCCGAGGTCACCTCGGTCAGCGTCACCGCGTCCAGTTCGTCCGGCTCGGCCACCGGCACGATCGCCAGGTCGCCGTCGCGGCGCAGCGAGACGGCCTCGGGCACGTCGACGCCGAGCGCCGGCAGCAGGCGGTTGGCCAGGGCGACGACCGAGGCCGGTACGCGGAAGCCGATGGTCAGCGGCACCACGGCGGCCCCTGGCTTGCCCAGATGGGTCAGCGTCTCGTGCCACTCGGCGGCGGCCCACGGCGCCGTGCCCTGAGCCAGGTCGCCGAGCACGGTGATCGACCCGTGCTCGCTGCGCCGGGCGATCGCGCGCGCCTGCATGGGGGAGAGGTCCTGCGCCTCGTCGATCACCACGTGCCCGAAGCTCGCCGGACGGTCGAGCAGCCCCGCGACCTCGTCGAGCAGCAGCAGGTCGGCGGCGCTGAACCGGGCCGACTTGACCGAGCGGGGTGGCTTGGCCCAGCGGATCGCGGCCCGTTCCTCGTCGTCGAGCAGACCCGACGGTGGGTCGCTCAGCACCTCGGCCACCAGCGCCTCGGGCGTCACCGCGGGCCAGGCCGCGTCGAGGAACTCCGTGACCGGCGCGACCTTGCTCATCTTGCGCAGCCAGGTGTCGGTCGGCGAGTTGCCGGTCCGGTATTCCGACTGGCGTTGCAGCAGGCCGACCACCCGCGCCCGCACTCGCTCCCGTCCCACCGCGTAGGGCAGTCCGTCGCGTCGCGCCTCGTCGACGAGCCGGCGCAGCGGTTCCACGTCGATGCGCCAGCGGTACGAGCCGTCCGACACCATGATCGGCTCGGTCGGCTTGGCCAGCTTGCGCCAGAGCGCCGTGCGCAGCACCTCGGCCATCCGCACGTCGTGCTTGACGAGCGCCGCGACCGGGCTGTCCGGCGCCCGCACCGGCGTTCGCCCGACCAACTCGTCCACGGTGGCCTGCTGCACCTCGACCTCGCCCAGGGCGGGCAGAACAGCCGAGATGTACGACAGGAAGGCCGTGTTCGGTCCGACGATCAGCACGCCCGAGCGCTTCAGTCGTTCCCGGTGCAGATAGAGCAGGTAGGCGGCCCGGTGCAGGCCGACGGCGGTCTTGCCGGTGCCCGGGGCGCCCTGCACGCAGATCGAGTCGGTCAGCTCGGCGCGGACGAGTTCGTCCTGCTCGGGCTGGATCGTCGCCACGATGTCGCGCATCGGCCCGACGCGGGGACGTTCGATCTCGGCGGTCAGGATGCGGCTGCTGGTGCCCAGTTCCTCACCGCGGTCGAGGTGCTCGTCCTCGAAGCTGGTCAGCTCGCCCTTGACGAACCCGAACCGGCGGCGGGTCGAGACGCCTTGCGGGTCGCGCACGCTGGCCCGATAGAACGAGCGGGAGAGCGGGGCACGCCAGTCGAGCACCATCGGCTCGCCCACGTCGTCGGTGACGTGCCGGCGGCCCACGTGGTAGGCCGACTCCTCGATGTCGAGGCGGCCGAAGAAGAGCGGGGTCGTCGGATCGTCGGCGAGCTCCTTGACGCGGCGGGCCATGTGCCGGCCGAGTTGCTCAGCGGTGTAGGCGTCACCGGCCACCCGGTCGCCGGTGGAGAAGAGCGCCTCGGCGCGGCCCCGCATCCGGGCCAGTGCGGCCCGGGAGTCAGTGAGGTGGCGTCGTTCGTCGGCGAGTTCGGTGTCCAGATCGAAGGTGGGCACGGCACATCCTCAGGCAGGTTGTTCCTGGCTGCTCGCGTTTCCGGGGGGCGTATCCGTCGTCCCTCGGCGCGGCGGACGTCCGCTGCGGTGCATTCTCACCACGGCCGTCAAGCGGCGGTCCACGTTACGCCACTCGCCGCGATCGGTGCGTTCGGTCTGGTCAGCACGTTGGCGGGACTTCCGCTCGTGCGACCTGAGCCACCATCGGTTGCCGTCGCGAGCAACGAGCCGGAGGGGCGGGATAGCGTCCACTCATGAGCGACAGCGCCGGTCGGCCCCGGGTCGGGCACATCCAGTTCCTCAACTGCCTGCCGATCTATTGGGGCCTGATGCGGTCCGGCGCCCTCATCGACGTCGACCTGCACAAGGACACGCCGGAGAAGCTCAGTGCCGGCCTGATCGCCGGCGACCTCGACATCGGCCCGATCACGCTGGTCGAATATCTGCGCCACGCCGACGAACTGGTCCTGCTGCCCAACCTCGCGGTCGGCAGCGACGGCCCGGTGCTCAGCGTCAACCTGATCTCCACCCGGCCGCTCGCCGAGCTGGACGGCCGTCCGGTCGCGCTGGGTTCGACCAGCCGCACCGGCGTGCTGCTCGCGCAGATGCTGCTCACCGAGAAGTACGGCGCCGAGCCGGAGTATTTCCGCTGCCCGCCTGAGCTCACCCAGATGCTGATCGAGGCCGATGCGGGGGTGCTGATCGGCGACCCGGCGTTGCGCGCGATGTATGAGGCGCCGCGGCTCGGCCTGCAGGTGACCGACCTCGGCCTGGCCTGGAAGGAGTGGACCGGTCTGCCGATGGTCTTCGCCGTCTGGGCCGCCCGCAAGGATTTCGCCGCCGCCCACCCCGGCGTGGTCAAGGACGTGCACGAGGCGTTCCAGCGGTCCCGCGACCTGAGCCTCGGCGAGCTCGACGAGGTCGCCACCGCCGCGGCCCGGTGGGAGCCGTTCGACGCGCAGACCCTGGCGGCCTACTTCCGGGCGCTCGACTTCTCGCTCGGCGAGCGCCAGATCGCCGGCATCCGCGAGTTCGCCCGGCGTGCGGCAGCTCGCGGTGAGGTGCCCCCGTTGCCCGAGGAAGGCCCCGTTTTCGCCGAAGTTTGATCTCCGTCGACGCAGGCCCTAGGCTCCCGGAACCCTCCAGCTGGTTCGGCCGGCGGCGCCGACCTCGAGCTCGAGCCGCTCGGCGACCTGAAGCTCGACCGTGGACAGTCGGCCACCCTCCCGATCACCGTGCACAACACCGGCACCAAAACGGTCGACGGCGTCGGCCTGGTGGTTCTGGGTGAGTCGGGCCTGTCCTCCCTCGGCGACTATCGCAACTGCATCCCCCTCAGCCGTCGCCGCCGCCGACGGCACCCTGCCGTGCGGAGAACGGTCTTCTCGGCCCTGCCGGCGGCGGCCCTGCTGGCGGCGGCCCTGCTGGCGGCGGCCCTGCTGGCGGCGGCCCTGCTGGCCGCGGGTCTACGGCACTGACAACGCAAGGAGTTGCGCTTCGGCTCGGAGCCGGGCGGCGTCGCGGCTGGGTGGCTCGCCGAACTGGCGGCGGTACTCCCGGCTGAACTGCGAGGGGCTGTCGTAGCCGACCCGGTGACCGACCCCGGTGACGTCGTGCGGCCGGGTGGCCAGCATGAGCCGGGCCTCCTGCAGCCGGATCTGCTTCTGGAACTGGATCGGGCTCATCGCGGTGACCGCCTGGAAGTGGCGGTAGAACGCCGACGCGCTCATCCCAGCCCGTCGCGCTACGTCCTCGACGCGGAACGACTCCCGGTAGTTGCCGCGGATCCATTGCACCGCCCGGGCGACGTGCGCGAGGCTGCTGTCGGCCAGGCCGAGATGGCGTACGGTCGCGCCCTGCTCGCCGGTGACCAGGCGCCACAGGATTTCGCGTCGGATCAGAGGCGCGACCACGGGGAGATCGCGGGGCGTCTCGAGCAGTCGCAGCATGCGCACGGCGGCGTCGATCACCTCGGCCGGGGCGTCACTCACCGCAATCGCCGAGGGTGGGTTCGCGGTCGGCGGGAGGGAGCCGGGGGGCGCCTGGAGCAACACCTCGGCGATCTCAGCCGGGTCGAGCACGAGCCCGAAGCCGAGCGCCGGCGCCTCGGTGTAGTGGCCGGTCACCGGCAGGTCGACGGACGCGACCAGGTATTGGCCGGCGCGGTACTCGTAGACGCGGTCGCCGAGCGCGAGCGTCTTGGCCCCCTGCGCGATGAGGGCGAGCACCGTGCCGGACATCGACGTGGACGACTCGTACGCCCGGGTGGCCCGGCCGATCAGGACGCCATCGATCGCGGTGGTCGGGTCGGGCCGGGCGTGACGGTCCAGGAGGGTACGCAGTTCGTCGAGCGACACGTCTCCCATTAGCACCCAGGTAAGAGAAATAGGCAAGTACGGAAGAGGCTCGTTCTACCTCGTAGCCGTGTGAGCTGGTGATATTGAGGCAAGCAAGTCACAGCGTACGGGATGAGGGGTTGAATCATGCGGGTTGCGATCGTGTGCGGCGGCAGTTCGGGGATCGGGCAGGCGACGGCTGTCCAGTTGGCCCAGCGGGGGATCGGCGTCGTGCTCACCTATCACGGAAACCCGGCCGGGGCACAGGACACCGTGGACTCGATCGAGAAAGAGGGCGGCACGGCGGTCGCGCTGCGGCTCGACGTCGGCCGCACCGAGGAGTTCGAGGCGTTCCGCGAGCAGGTCGTCGCCGCGCTGCGCGAGACCTGGCAGCGGGACACGTTCGACTACCTGGTCAACAACGCCGGCTTCGGTGGAGCGGCCATGTTCCCCGACACGACCGAGGAGTTGTTCGACCGGTTCATGCGGGTGCTGCTCAAGGGGCCGTACTTCCTGACCCAGACACTGCTGCCGCTGCTGGCCGACGGCGGTGCGATCGTCAACGTCAGCAGTGGCTCGGCGCTGCCCTCGGCGCGCGTCGAGGCGGGCTACTCGGCTTACGCCACGATGAAGGGCGGGCTGAACACGATGACCCGCTACCTGGCCAAGGAACTCGCGCCACAGGGCATCCGGGTGAACGCGGTCTCGCCCGGGCCGACGCGCACCCGGCTGGCGGACGCTTCCGGTGTGGTGGGCTTCGAAGCGTACCCGGAGATGATCCCGATCCTGGCCGCCAAGACGGCGCTGGGCCGCCTCGGCGAGCCCGAGGACGTCGGCGCGGCGATCGGCGCGCTGCTCGACGACGAGAGCCGCTGGATCACCGCGCAGAACGTCGACGTCTCGGGTGGCTACGAACTCTGACGGTCCTGCTGCCTGCGGAGTAGCTCGTCGAGGGCCGCCGCCTCCGCCGCGGAGAGCTGCCACGCGCCCGCGGCGGCGTTGGCCTGCACCTGCTCCGCGGTCGTGGCGCCGGCGATCACGCTGGCCACGGCGGGTCGCGCGGCCAGGCCGGCGATCGCCACGTCGAGCAGGCTGTGCCCGTGGTCGGCACTGAACGCGGTGAGCGCCTCGATGGTGTCCCAGTCGGCGCCGTCGAGCCAGCGCTGGTAGCGGTCGAGCGAGAGCCGGGTGCCCGCGGCCGGCTTCTCGCCCCGCCGGTATTTGCCGGTGAGCAGGCCCGAATCGAGCGGGAAGTAGGGCAGCAGGCCCAGCCCGTACTGCTCGCAGGCCGGCACGACCTCGGTCTCGACGTCACGGTGGAGCAGGCTGTACTGGTTCTGCGCGCTGACGAACGGGGTGCGGCCGCCGGACCGGGCGGTCCAGTCGGCGTCCGCGATCTGCCAGCCGGCGAAGTTCGAGTTGCCCAGGTAGCGCACCTTGCCCGCGCGTACCAGATCGTCGAGCGCGGCGAGCGTCTCGTCGATCGGCGTCCACGGGTCGGGCTGGTGCATCTGGTAGAGGTCGATGTAATCGGTCTCGAGGCGGCGCAGCGAGGCCTCGGCCGCCCGCACGATGTATCGGCGCGAGCCGCGGGCGCCGAAGTCGTTGCCGTTGAACCCGTCCATGCTCAACCCGAACTTGGTCGCCAGCACGACCTCGTCCCGGCGGCCCTTGAGTGCCGCGCCGAGACACTGCTCGGAGGCGCCGTGCGGGGTGCCGTAGACGTCGGCCGTGTCGAACAGCGTGATCCCGGCGTCGAAGGCCGCGTCGACGACCTCACGGGAACCGTCGGCGTCCAGCTTGCGGCCGAAATTGTTGCACCCGATGCCGACGACGGAGACGACCAGGCCCGAGCGGCCCAGTCGTCGATAGCTCATCTCACTCATGCACCTGACCCTATGCCCGTTCGGGCCGACGTTTGCCCAGGGCGGCGTGACATAGTCTCTCATCTATTGACACAGGTCGGAAACAAGTCGGACTCTCTGTGAGAGCGCTCTCCATCCCCCTGAAGCGGAAGGTGTCTCCCCCGTGCATACCCTCCTGCGAGCCTTGGCCGCACTGGCCCTGACCGTTCCGGTCGCGGCCACGGCCGCCCCACCGGCGGCTCAGGCCATCGGACCCACCCTGCTGCCCGTCACCGTCACCAACAACACCGGCCGTGGCGAGGCGGTGTACCTCTACGTCATCGGCATCCAGCTCTCGTCCGGCCGCCTCGGATACGTCAACCAGGGCGGCACGTTCAGCCCGTGGACCGGCGGGGCCCTGCCCCCGGTGCCCGCCCCCGACGTGTCCATCCCCGGCGCCGGCACCGGCGGGACCACGACCATCCAGTTCCCGCGCGGCTTCTCCGGCCGGGTCTACTTCTCCCTCGGTGAGAAGCTCAAGTTCTTCCTCACGCCGGACGGCCTGGTGCAGCCGGCGCCGTGGGCGGGCGGGGACGCGAACCAGAACATCCTGTTCGACTGGAGCGAGTTCACCTACAACGACTCGGGCCTCTGGTTGAACAGCTCGCAGGTCGACATGTTCGCGGTGCCGCACGCGGTGTCGGTGACCGGCGCGTCCGGTGCCACCCGCCGCACCGGCGACCTCGTGGCGAACGGCCGGGACAACGTCATCAACACGATCCGGGGTACGTCGGGGTGGGCCAACACGGTCTCCACCCGCTCGGACGGGACGGTGCTGCGGGTACTCGCGCCGGGCAAGGCTGCGGGGGCCGGGTTGCTGAGCAGCACATATCTCGACTCATACATCGCGTCGGCGTGGAACGCGTACACCGGGAGGGACCTCACAGTGGTGCCCTTCACCGACCAGCCGAACACCCGGTACACCGGTCGCACCTCGGGCAACGTCATGCGGTTCACGAACACGTCGGGCGCGCAGGTGGCGTCCTTCAACCGCCCGTCCTCGGCCTCGGTGTGGGGCTGCGACGGCGACCTGCCCGCGCCGAACGACCAGGTGGTCGGGCCGATCTCGCGAACCCTGTGCGCGGCGCTGAACCGGGGCACGCTCGGCACGCTCGACACCCAGCCGAGCCTGAACGCGGCCGACTTCTACAAGAACAACCCGACCAACGTGTACGCCAAGGTGGTCCACGCCAACATGCAGGACGGCAAGGCGTACGCGTTCGCCTTCGACGACGTCGGCGCCTTCGAGTCACTGGTGCACGACGGCGATCCGCGCTCGGCCGGCCTGCACCTGACCCCGTTCACCGGCGGCGGCAGTGGAGGCGGAGGTGGAGGTGGAGGTGGCACCACCGGCGCGGTCCCGGTGATCAGCTCGCTGAACAGCAAATGCATCGACGTGCCGAACGCGAACTTCGCTGACAACGCGCTGCTGCAGATGTGGAGCTGCAACAACACGAACGCCCAGAAGTGGACGTTCACCGGCAACTCCCTGCAGAGCCAGAACAACAAGTGCATGGACGTCCAGGCCGCGTCCACCGCCAACGGCGCCCCGATCCAGCTCTACACCTGCAACGGAACGGGTGCCCAGCAGTTCGTCCTGAACGCCACCGGCGACCTGGTGAACCCCCAGTCCAACCGGTGCGTCGACATCAAGGACGTCAACACCGCCGATGGCGCACGCCTGCAACTGTGGGACTGCGTCGGCTCCACCAACCAGAAGTGGCGCAAGGGCTGACCCCCGGCTCCATCGCGGGCCGGCCCACACCGGCCCGCGGTGGAGCCCCACCCCTGCGCACGCCCGTGCCCCCGCAGATCCCCACGCCCTGCCTCCGTTCACCCCGCGTCACCGAATGCACGACTCCGGGACGACGTGGTCCTCAGCGAACGGGCGCCCGGTCACGCTTCCAGCGGGTCGGCCAGGTCGCGGTAGGCGGGCCGCAACAGGTCGACCAGCGGAATGTGGCGCACCCGCACCGGCGGGGCATCCAGGGCTCGCAGCAGCAACTCGGGTGGGGCAGCCACCCGGGAGGGCCGCTCCCGCAAGCGACTCAGGCTTACGCCCGGGGTGTAGAAGTCAGTCAGCCGATCCGCCAAACGGGACTCCTCGACGGTCAGTGGGTCCGTCGCCCGTACCGGTTCCGCGGTGCCACGCAGGGCATCCAACAGCTCCTCGCGTGGGCGGCCCCGCCAGGCGAGGACCAGGAACGGGTCGTCGTCGAACGCCTCGGCCAGGACGTAGAGGACCGCGGAGCCGTGCTTGCAGGGCACACTCCAATCCGGACAGCTGCAACGAATATCCAGGCGGTCGGGGAAGAGCGGTGCCTCGTGGGCGGTGAACAGATCGACGATCTCGTGCGGCATCTCTCCGGCCAGCAGGGCCGCGCGATAGAGCGCTTGTGCGCCGAGGGCCTCGGTGAGCTCGGTCCACCGTGTTTCGTCGAAGGCGGCGATCTCGATGGTGACCTCGTAGGGCTGCGGGCGAGAACCCTGCACCCGGCCCGTGACCCGGCCGGCCGAGAGGGCGAAGTCCATCACCTGGCCCTTGCGCGCGTAGGCCCGGCCACGCGCCAGCCGGCCGCCGTCGCAGATCTGTTCGAGGACGTCGACGAAGCGGCGCGACCACCAGCTGTCACCGATCTTGCCGCGTTTCGCCCGTACGGCGATGCCGCCCTCGACCTCGATGGGGCGGCTGGCCTCGAAGAAACGTCCGTCCGGGTCGATCGGCATCTCAGCGCACCGCCCCGGCGTCGAGCGCGAACAGCTCGCGCAACTGGTCGGTGCTCAGGTCGGTGATCCATTCCTCGCCGGTGCCGACGACCGAGGACGCCAGCGCCTTCTTCCGCTCGATCATCGCGTCGATCTTCTCCTCCAGGGTTCCGGTGCAGATGAACTTGCGCACCTGAACGTTCCGCGACTGGCCGATGCGGAAAGCACGGTCGGTCGCCTGGTCCTCCACCGCCGGGTTCCACCAACGGTCGAAGTGGACGACGTGGTTAGCGGCCGTCAGGTTGAGCCCGGTGCCGGCCGCCTTCAGGGAGAGCAGGAACAGCATCGGCTCGGCGTCCGACTGGAAACGGTCGACCAGCTCGTCCCGCTTGGACTTCGACAATCCACCGTGGAGCCAGAGGACGGGCCGGTCGAGGTGTGCCGCCAGGTAGGGCTGGAGCAGCGAGCCCCATTCCGCGTACTGGGTAAAGATCAGCGCCTTGTCGCCGTCCTCGATGATCTCTTCGGCGAGCTCTTCGAGGCGGGCCAGCTTGCCTGAGCGCGCGGGCAGTCGCGAGCCGTCCTTGAGCAGGTGCGCGGGATGGTTGCAGACCTGTTTGAGCTTGGTCATCGCGGCCAGCACGTTGCCCCGCCGCTGAATGCCCTCGCTGCCTGCGATCGTCTCCAGCATGTCCTCGACGACGGCCTGATAGAGCGTCGCCTGCTCGGGCGTGAGAGTGCACCAGACCTTCATCTCGTTCTTCTCGGGCAGGTCCGAGATGATCGTCTTGTCGGTTTTGAGGCGCCGCAGCACAAACGGCCCGGTGGCCCGCTTCAGCGCGGCGGCCGCGTCCGCGTCCTGACGCACCTCGATCGGCTCCTGGAAACGGCGCCGGAACCGCTTCACCGGCCCGAGCAGGCCCGGGTTGCAGAAGTCCATGATGGACCAAAGCTCGGCGAGGTGATTCTCGACAGGCGTGCCGGTGAGGGCGATCCGGGTGCGCGCCGGCACGGCTCGCACGGCTTGGGCCTGCCGGGTGCTGCTGTTCTTGATGGCCTGTGCCTCGTCGCAGACAACTCGTTCCCAATGAACGCCGCGCAGCGCTTCAAGATCGCGCACAGCCGTGCCGTAGGTCGTCACCACGAGATCGGCGTTCCGCACGGCGGCGTCGAAGTCGGCGCCGCGCTGACGGGTGCCGCCGTGGTGCACATAGACCCGGAGACTCGGCGCGAACCGAGCCGCTTCCTTGTACCAGTTGCTGACCACAGACATGGGACAGATGAGCAGGCTCGGCGCGATCGGATTGCCCGGCGTGAGCTCGCTCTGCGGGGCTCGTTCGGCCAGGAGCAGGGACAGGGTCTGGGCGGTCTTTCCCAGGCCCATGTCGTCGGCGAGGATGCCGCCCAGGCCCAGGCGAGTGAGGAAGTGCAGCCAGGAGAGGCCGCGCTCCTGGTAGGGGCGCAGGGTGCCCTGGAAGGTGGGCGGGGTCGGCACCAGTTCCAGGCGGTCGGCGGCCTGGCCGGAGAGCAGGTCGCCCAGCATGCCGTCGGCGTCGACCTCGACCAGGGGGAGGTCTTCCTCGCCGCCGTCCACGACCTGCTGGAGGACCTCGCCGGCGGTCAGCTCACCCGCGCGGCGCCGGTCGACGGCCTTGAGGGCCGCACGCAGCTGGCGGTCGTCGAGCTCGACCCACTGACCGCGCACGCGGACCAGCGGGACCTTGAGCCGGGCCAGCTCGGCCAGTTCCTCGGCGGTCACCGTGCTGTCGCCGATCACCAGGTCGAGCTGGAAGTCGACCAGCTGATCGAGGCCGAATCCGGAGTCGGCGACGGCCCGTGCCGAGGTGCCCTTACGGGCTCTCGATCGGGTCGTGAGCTTGAGCCCGATGCCCTTGCGGCCGGCCCAGGCAGGCAACTGCACGCCGAAGCCGGCCGCCTG
>Ga0247781_1000565_pt1 | contig 11634 bp, 12 predicted proteins | sample UWRJL184509B5_FD_179922 | JGI IMG/M metagenome (GOLD analysis project Ga0247781, IMG submission 179922) | Plant litter microbial communities from Arlington Agricultural Research Station in Wisconsin, United States - UWRJ-L184-509B-5 | ecosystem: Environmental > Terrestrial > Plant litter >...
TTCCATTGACAAAATGGTATTTTAACTCCCTTGCTTCATTTGAATTGTTACCTCATGACAAAGAGCTCGCAAGAGATATTCTCACGGAGGTGGCCCCAATGCGGCGTAGAACTACTTTAGTGACCACTAACCTGTACCTCGTAGTGTACCGGTCTCCGGTACAGTTCAGGGCACGCACTTTTGCAAAGAAGTCATCACTACACTAGATCACTACTTGGGTTATTGAGCGGCCTGCACAGAATCCTTGCGTCACCTGTCGTCATCATCGATGGTTGCGCAGGGGGAAAGGCTCCATGTACCCGACTGTACCGCTACAAAAACTCGGTGCAACTTGAACTCAGTGTCCTAGACATTATCTAACACAGAACTGGTCCAACAAAGAGCTCATCGGTCATGACAATACGGCAAAGGAGAATCGCATAGCCGACGATCGACTGCTTTTGTCCGTAGTGGTACGAAATTTACTTGACCAGATGTTAGATGGAGTTGTGAATAAATTCAGATGTCCTCGTGTGACGCATGACAATGCCATACGTTATTGCCATGCGATTGAAGAACTGAAGGGAAACGCGATGTGTCTGCTTGCAGTGGCGCCATGCTTGGCGGGGTGAACAACGTCATCGGGCGGGGACTTGTCCTGCCTAAGTACTTGGTTACCAGGCATAAGTTTTACCCCCTGCTCAGGAAACCCTAAAAACCGTACAGTGCTCAAAGAGTTCGCGAGCACGGCAAAAACGCCACATTACCCACCAAATTTAACCTTTTACAAGGACAAACACTCCGTATTACAGGCCATATTTTCTGTACGTTTGCTCCACTTCCCGAGCAGGGGGTAAATCATACCCCTATATACCAAGTACAGTACGTACCAGTGGATCTCCCGTCCCAATTCTTCAAGCACTCTGGGTGGGGAAAAGGGGGGCCTGTTGAGTGTTTTCCCCGCCAAAGATGGATGTTTCAATTATTACAGGGCATCACATCCGCAGCTTGCTGACCTAACTTGAAGGCACATATCCCACTTTTGTCACAGAGATGTTGACCTCCCAAGACATCGGTCATAGCCCCTTAACAAGCATGAAACCAGCCTGCTTTACCTTGCCTGCCGACCATATTTACACTACAGCTTTCAGAGTTCTCTGGAGCCAAGTTCCATCGTGCAACCTCATCTCAGAGTTCGATACCCGGCTTAAATACCGTTTGAATGTCTCGTTCAGGTGCTTGCCTGGCGCGACCTGACGGGCGGGCGACCAAACCCCACAAGGTCCAGTATACATTACTCTATGGAATATCGATACTAAAAGAAAGAAGGCATAAAAGACGCTTCTACCTGTACACCCAGAACAGGTGAATGCCGGCTGGCTAAAGGCTGACCATGGCGAATACTTATGGCACCATGCCCATACCTAGCCTGGGATCCCGGGCAGCCGAGATCAAGGTCCACATACTCGAAAACTGTGCCATCTTCAACGAGCTGTATCATATTTACTCATCTCATGCTGGTCCTATCATGTGGCGTAATTATCGATCTCAAGTCCGAGTCTCCCCACGCTGTCGATGTTGCACTGGTAGCCGTCCGTGGGACTCAAGTCGTCAAGAATGCATACAAAGCCGAGCGCCTCCCTCGAAGTGACAAACAGTTCTCTCTCAGTCGATTTAACGGGACCCGGCGCCTGCCCAACTTGAACAAATTTCAAAATGCTCCGGCCTTACAATGCTCTGGCCTTACAATGCTTTGCCCAAGCTTTCGAAGATACATTCAAATGCCGAGGCGCCACGGAAGACCCCATCTTCATGGAACATGCGCGAGTGGTCCAAGTCTTTCTCATATGATTGGCAGATCATCAGATGTCGTGGTCAAAACGGCTACATCTACCCCATTCCCATGGCGTGAGGATTCAGTTCACAGGAGATCGATATGTTTCAAGAAACTGAAAGAAGGCAGCACTGGAGCGTTTGGACAGACAGGCTCTCACCCAAACCGTGGACTATCTAGAAACATTTCCTGTTTTCAACATTATTCACCAGACAATTCCGCGGCGAGGCACGGGTTTTCAGGTCCGTGGTAGACTGGCTCGTTGCCGACCTGCAACAGGAAATCAGATTCAACGTCAAGACAAATGCCTTGCCTCCCGCTGGCAACGCGTGGAAACACGAAGATCAGACTTGCTGCGAGAACATTGCGATATGCCCATACCACAATATTGCGACTTTGTGCCACGTGATGGTAAACATCGACTTACATATTACGGCGCCATTACTCGAGAGCCTAAGCTTCTAACGGGCGGTGGGAGGGGGAGGAATTGGGCAGATTGGTGCGGGAATTTCGAAAGAAACGGTAGCCCGAAGAAACATGTTTAGCGGATGAAATGTAGGAAACGTAGCAGCCGAATTTAGTATGATTTCGACCACGATGCCTGATTTCAAGATATTTCAGCAAATACAAAACATGTGACCATATAACGTGGTTATTATTTGCGGAACACGGGGTCTTGACCCGTGCAGATGGTCATGCAAGGAGGGTTCAAACTCCTTTTTGCCAAGGCTGTTGTTTGGAACGTGGGGTGTCATATCCCATCCCATCAACCCAGACGAAGAGATACATCAGCGGTACACGTTTACTTGTCAATTAGGGGTCCATTCCGGCCTGGACAATTCCTTCGGGTCCTGGGAGTGGTGCCTGCGGCGGGCCGGGCTATGGGGTCCACAATGATGCAAGCCGCGACCTTGATTCTGGGAGGCACAAGGGTACGACAAGAGGTCTAGAAGGTCTAGACCCGACAAGATCGCCTGATCATGCAGCCTTTACAAGGCACTACTGCAGGCCTCAACAAGCCTGCCGCGCGCTGATTCGTCTCAGGCCCCACCACCACATCGGTTAGCCCCAACTGGCCAGAACCCTGATCGGTTATGAAAGTTGGCAGTTCAGCCCACTTCCGCTGTCAAAAAACCTGAACACAGTCGAGAAAAAGCAGGCACGGCAATAGGCAATAAATAGTGCACGACATAATCGGAAAATGGGATATGAGAAAAAGGGTCGCGGGACTCCAAAGCCACACCATCTCTTATTCAGCGCAAACGAGATATCGTTACTAGTGTGCGAAATGCCAGTTTTGTGACACTTTCCTGAACGGAATCGGCAGACAATGGTGGAGATGAGATGAGACGAATTGCCTCCACTGAGGAGATCTCTATCGTTACGTCATGGTGCAGCTGTCTGTCTGACTTGATGGTGCCGTTGTTCCCGAGAAGACGGTGTGGGTAGGGCGCACGGACGAAAGGCATGCCGGGATCCATTCCATCCTTTGTGGGATGGAACTTTTAGGTGTTTAACTTTCGCACTAGAAAGACAATGGAGTTGAAAGAATACGGGACTTTGCAAAATTCGAGGTCTAGTTCTAGAACCTAGGTGGTTGTAAAGTAATCAAATCAATTCGTAACATTAGACAAAGAAATGGTAAAATAGATGAACAACGCAGGTTATTGGACCAGGGATCGAGCGGATTTGCAGGAGTCGCAGTAGCGTCGACGTGGGAACGGTGAGCTGGAGGGAGATCAGTTGGGTTGGGACCAGAAAGGAGACTCATCTGCACTTGCAGAAGGCACTACTGCGCATGTATAGATGCCAGATGGGATGGTGGGTAGGGCTGAATGTCCGACTCCCCGTCTCTCCCGCTTCAAATGCCTGCTGGGCATCATCCACCAGTGCGAGATATGGGGGCTGCTGGCTACCAACCCCTTTTCACCATCAACGGACATTGGGGGTCCAGAGGCGCTGGGTCCTGATATGCATGCAATAGAATGTATAATGAGACGTCCTCCTCCAATTACTAACCTAATACGTGAATATTTGAGATGATCCTGGTGATTCCCAACTTACAAGCCGGGAACCAATACTCAGAAGTGTGTCTACTCCTTGTAATCGGGATTATTGGTATTTAGGCCGTATCAGATCGCCGAACATATTCAGGATGCATTGCTTTTGTTGATATTACAATACAGAATCTCACAAGATTCCAGTGACTCGGTTTGTATCAACCTTTCAAGTACTTGCTCTATACGAGGCATGACATTGACTGCAAGTCCCTTGGAACAAAGAGCCTCTTCTTCCAAGATATAAGCTAACTTAAAATTGTTTAACTACTGGGTTAGACGAGGACTTCGACTAATAAGAACGACTTGGTGCGAGAACGTTCCCTTCAAGAATATTTATTTTCATATCCCCGTCCTTTAGGTACACATCATATCGATAAGCGGCTGTGTAGCTGCCTTGGACCAAGGCCATCTCTCAAAATAATTAACAACAGAGGTGGGTTTCCCTGACCTCTGTTGGAATTTCATTTCTCTAGTTCCTAACTTTTGCTTCATCACCAAGTATCTACCTCCCCATCAACTCACCGGTGCTAATTATATGGAGATGATGGGATTAGCAAATAGCAGCCACTCGAATCGTTCAGATAATCTGCTTTTCACAACCGAAACTACGGAGGTAATTACTAAGAGAAGGAAAATACTCCGTCCCGTGGTTTCGGTCTCTTAAGATATAACTAATACTGGAAATCTCATAACCTTTTACGACCAACTTGGCCCAGACCCTGCCATTGTCTCCTCTTCATGTGGCATGCAACGTTAATAAGGGGGTACGGTACGTACTCGACTTGGTCCGGTTGATAACGAGGTGGTTGGTTGGCAAGCGGTCACGTTGACTGGAGCCGAGCCAACAGCATCTATCAAGGTCATGGGGTTCAACTAAACTATTGGGTTATAGAAAGCCAAACAAACAAAAGTAATTGTGAAGTGCAACAGACTCCGTACTGAGCCACCTGTATTCCGTATGTGGCCTGTAAGTGCATCCCTCGCACCAACCAACACTCAGAGGCTTCGACCTGAAACCACATTACTAACGCCGGGCATGCTAACCCTTGCAAGGCCGAATGCGACGTCCGGTCCCGACCCTGTCTAGGTGCTTATCCGGACAACCATAACGTACTGGGAATAGGTCAGATATATAAGCCATCGGTATGGATTACCTATATCAATATTCTCTCTTCTCGCCATTTGTTTTACCATTTACAAATCCCAAGCCATCATTAACCACGTCACGAGAATTATAATCACCTATTCACGATGACCTACTCCATCCTTATCACCAACTACCGCAAACCGGGCACTACCCCCGAACAGTTCCGCGACGGGTGCGAAGAGCTCGTGTTATTTCTCAAGGAGCTCACTGGCGAGCACTTTCCTCTCTCGCACATCCGTCACTACATTCAGCGGATTGTAAGATATGCCCACCAGAAAACAAGTTCACATAGATTCCCGACTAACACAACATGTTTCACTCTACAGGAAGGCCCCAAAACAGAGACCAACTCGGAGCTGAATCCCACAACCCCAGCCACAGTCTTTGTCGGCGCGCAGACTGACGCGGATTGGGATTGCGTATCGGAACTAATCTTCGCGGATGAGACGGCCTTTCAAGCCTATCTTGGCCTGATGATGCGCCCGGATAACTGGGCCAAGATCCAAGAGGCTGAGGGTAAAGTTATTGATAGTGCCAAGAACAAGATTGTTGTTGTTGGGGAGGCGGTTGTTACCAAGAAGGATTAGGCTAGACGTGGGTTGTAGTTCGTGCCTAGTTTGTGTCAAAGTGTAGTTGTTTTCATGCAACTTTGATAACGCAGAGTCATCTTATAGTCTGGCTCGTACTATGAATCATCTCCTGGTGTGTGTGAGCGTGCGTGTGTGTGTGTGTGTCTGATAAGATGACTGCTTTGTTGAATCCACTGCGGAATGCTGAAATGTATTTACATATTATTTTGTTCAATCGGGTTCCTTGTGTACTCTTCATCATATATGGCACAGCTTGAGCTCAATTAGTCAGATCCAACCACAAGCAGTCATCCCATGGTGTTATTTGTCTCTTGTAAGTGCCGTTTGATAATCAACTTGAAACATTTGTAATGGATTCCATCGTGACACTAGGTAGATATTAGTTTCAGAAGAAGCAAAAGCCTCGTCATAAACACATTCAGTCGTCAAACTTGATCCATCACATAATCATGTCTTTGATCTCGTAATTATATGATATAACACAAACAACTGAAGGCAATGCAATGTGGTACTCACTCGTATCATCTAACTCCAGAATGACTCAGCTTGGGTTCGAAATGCTAGGACTAGACGAGGTATAAGCTGGCCGCCCTTTCCCATCTTCTCGCCCATATCTTCTCTAAACAACCACAAGTCTTTGGTTCTTGTTTAGCGATAAATTCTCATATTTACCTAATTACCTACCTAGTCATGGTACCCCAATATCATGCTGGCCTAGGCGATCCCGCCCAGAATATCCCCAAAGATGAACACATCACAATATGTACAGATCGCGGCGATGCCGATTACAACACCGATAGCCCCCATCCGACTTCTTTTGACATATCACCTGAACACCTAGTCGTGGCAGATGTTATCACTGCTATTCAGCATGACCTTTTCAGGGCAATACTCTTGCAACCACCGACGTCCAACAAAGACTTTTTTATTCCCCGCCCCGTGTTGCAGACCATGATGTCCCCCGCACGAGCTCTACTTGTCATACAACAACTGAACTGCTGTAAGCACCTCACAGCCGACGAGAAGATCGGACTTTGCAACAAGCTATACTCTCCGCAAAATCCTTGCTAGAAGCTTCTAGCCGCGCTCCTTGGAAGTCAGACGCACGAGAAGCTTATCAACTTGTCGAGCATGAGGGTCTTTCGGACGAGTGCCTCCCTATTACCGTCGGGGAGACTAGCTCTTGTCAGGTCAAGCATCACAGCCACCCAACTATCGATTCCTGGCCGACGTCGACTACCCGATGTGACGTCTCTAGATGGAGCTACGCTGTCAAGCCTGTCTACTTCAAGGATGCTGTCAACGGTCACAAACACTATGTTCTTGACGGCAACGATGTGCTCCCTTACAAGGTAGAAGAAAAGGGAAAGAACAGCGGCGCGTTCAGCTTTGTTAGGGTGGTTTCCTTTGCTGGAGGCCATTGCCACTCTGATCGCTTGCTGACATGGCGAGTCAACTTGAAAGGGGAACCGCAGAAACTCACCATCAAGAAATTGGACCGCGCCTCCAAGCTAACCAACTTCAACCGTGAACTAGTTTCATTGCTGAGCTACAAGCACCACGGCGACCAGCATTTGATACCGCTTCTGGTTACCTATGAGAAGATGGAAGAGGACGAGTTACAGTGTGGATTCATTTTTCCTTGTGCACGCGGCGACCTCCCGGATTTCTGGAAACACAACAGCGAGAATCGCAGGTCGTATGGTCCATGGATGTTGAGACAAGTCTTTCACCTCGCCCGGGCCCTCTTGCGCCTGCACGACGATCAGCAATACAAGACGGATGCCGGGGAAAAGCTGTGCGCTCGCCATGGAGATATCAAGCCCCACAACATCCTGTGTTTCAAAGACCAAGGAGCTGAGTCGGAGAGGCTTGTTCTGGCCGACTTTGGTCTTGGACGCCTTCATACCAAGGCATCGCGATCTACAAGCCCCTATTTGGGCGGTGCTGCTGGATATCGACAGCTTCGGGCAGTTCCCGAATCTGGACTCCGACATGGAGTCATGTCAAAGGCGGCGGATGTATTCTCCCTTGGGCGCACCTATCTGGAATTCATCACATGGCTCCTGGAGCTGATTAGGGACCGTATGTTGGAGCCAGACAGGGGGACGAGGATCAAGATGGAAGAGTTGGTTCCCAAGCTTCGGGAATTGGCGGAAGCGGCTGGGGAGTGGTCAGCACAAGAGATATCGCTGACCCACCTGGTTCAAACTGGGGAGACTGTTGGAGGCGCCCGAAAGTAAGGCACATGTATGAAGCGGCATAGACAGGGGTACCATGAACCAGTCCTCTCGACATAAATACCTAATGTAGGTAGGTAGACCGGCCATCCTAATGCCATATGCAGTCGGTAATGCCGACTCAGATGATATAGCGTGACTAATTACCTCCCTCCATGCGCTGATAGGCGACTGTCCGGTGAGATCTCAAATCAGAAGCTATTCTTTCGGGAAACATCAGACTTTATTTGCGCCAATGATGCCATTCTACTGCTTTTGGCAAGCACCAGGTAAGTAAGTAATACCCAAGTCGTTCGAACCAATTTCTCTGACACGACAACACGGAACTCACAGATTGCCTCTTTCCTCCGCTTCGCAATTAATACGTTAAAAAGGCCAGCTCGGCGCCATCATCTCGGCCATTGAGAAAACTGCCGGCAAGGCTGGCCCCCGAGTCGGCGCCGCGGGTGAGTTGCAGCTTAGCAAAAATGCTATCAAGATTGGGGTGGGCAGCTCGTCCAAGAAGTGCTTCAAGGAGCAGTCGGAAGGCGCAAGGAACATATTGGAGAGCAAGAACTGGACGAGATGTATTACTAGGGGGAATCCGGTAAAATGAGGGGACTAATATGGTGTGGTGGTTTGGTCCCTGCTTCTTATGGAGGAGTGTATCCCAATTTAGACCGAGTTGAAATTGTCCAAAGTCGCAAAGAACAGCCCAGCTGAGTTGATAACTCCGATTAAACACCCCCCATCACTCCATTTGAAAACAAAACCCATCAACCATTCCACAAACAAAACGATCTCAGGTTCGATCCTGTCTCGTCTATTATACCACTATCTGAGCGACCTGTTCCAGATTTTCGCAAGAGTATATTCTGAGAATGTGACGAAGTTGGCCTCGACATGGCTTCACTTCGAGACAAATCCCTGTATGTCATCTTTACTGTGCTTTGGCAACGTAACACGGTACCTGTCCCGCCGTAACTATTCATCCATTAGTTTCAAGGTAAACAAGAGTGTCTGACAAGACCAACCTGAACCGAGTATTCTTCAGGGCCAGGAAAGAAGCTTTCGAGAGTGGTTCGGAGCTCTTTACCGCTGACGGTACTGGAGTGGAGGTAGACGACAACGCCGCCTTCTTGGCGATCTTCTGCCTGACGGATAGCTTTCGCGACTGCCCGACTTGAGGGGCTGGATGATCGATGCAGGTTTCCGAGAGAGGCCGTTACAGACTTGACTGTCTGATGAGACTTTGATTGGGGCTGATTTAGGGAGAACTGCGTCTCCTTGTCCATTGTCTGGGTCATTGACGAAACTGAGAGTGCACACCCTGAGTGGCAAAAACGGAGCTGAGTAATATTTCACACAGGACCATGCTCGACCAGAAATGTAAACATGCAAAGAAGCAGGCCAAAACCTTATACCGCAACCTGGAAGCTGGTCGGAACACGAAGCTGAGTTGGCTCTAACTCTCCCAGTTCTCCCCCGAGTGAAATAAAGAAGAGAAGAGAAGTAAAAACATATTTATACATATCACTCGTAATCAAGTAACTTGGACCTTTTTCCCAAAAAGGTTTTCTTGTCATGGGGGCCAATTAGTGAGTGAGGCAAAACGAAAAGTCAGCCTCTCTAATTTCCACGCCAGGAGCAATTAGCGGTGTAATACGTGACGCAAAATTATAGGTGTCTCGGAACTCGGCGCCAGCTCATGGTCGCCACATGTTAGGGGCAACAACACCTGGCACTTCAAAACCTGAACCACGTCGAACTTTTACGAGCCTAATATTGAACAAGAATTATTGGTGCGTTTACGTTGACCCGTTCCGCTGGTAGCTCAAGGCATTATGGGCCTTAGCTTTGAGCTTTCAGCTTTCAGGGGATTGCATGCGAGGAAATAAAAACCCCTATTTAATGAGATCAAACCTGAGGGAATGCCTGGGAAGCAGCCCGGGAGGTGTTTCATGTCTTGGGCACCATGAATTCCTTCAAGTTCCACGCCGATGCCGGGCTTTTCCATGGGCTCTCTCGTTGGTCGTTGGTCGTTCCGTCTTCGGCGGGTTCCTGTCCAATAAGAGTTGAGGAGGCTTGTTGAGGTGGCTGATATCAGCTCAATGAGAGGGGCAGCATTTCTGCCCGTCATTCCGCCTTGGACTTGGTCTCACCTGCATGGTGGCACACCATCTCGTGCATTGTCGATGCGCGAACCATTTGCGCCCCACAAAGAACCTTCGGCTTCGTGTTCCACTTCATCTCGCCAGAGTGGATCCACGTGTGTTAAATGTTAAACGAGACATGACCCCCTTTCCGTGCTTTCGCTGTGATAATCAGCCCCCAACCCAACCATCCATCATTGAGGAAAGTGCTCATTTCCTTTCTTGGCAAAGGTTTGTGTGTCTCCTCGCTGTCTGGTGTTGATCATTCACCCACGAAAGTTGTCAATTGAGATTACTGATATTATTTTAGTTGATGATTCGCGGTTTTAGGGGTTTCCCATATTCGATCTGCCCAAGGGCCACCTGGTCGCCATCATACACTGGATATCGACATGCGCATCACAACCAAACAGTCTTTCCCCACGAGTCCAGACGGCCATGAGCTATTTACACTACGCTCAGCTTGAGTCACGATGAACTATTTACACATCCAAATGCTACCGATCACAATGAAAGGGTGGCATTGGTGACAATCATGTCCTGTTTCGGTCGCGCCGCGCGCGCTTCTCAAAACCAGTGGTTCGGCTGTCATTGGAGGCCGCCATCCCCAACTGGGTGGGACACATACATGATGGTGAAGATGTGCCGAAGCAGGTGAGGCACCAGTCAGAAATCGTGAAATCCAAAAGAGCCTCACCACGAAGTGAGTATTGAAGAGGCAAACAAGGCAACTCATAGACGCCGGTGAAAGCGCAGTCAACATAGAAGCTTGCAGCCTGCAGATGGAATTTCGACAAGTGTCAGCAGCTCAGAGGTGGTATGATATTTCCCAACTGTGGCTGTGACAAAAGAGTGCCATTCGCGAGAACAGCCGCGGGGGCGGCAGCAAGTAGAAACGCCAGCAGCAGCAGCAGCAACCTCCTGCCCTACCTGCCTGCCTGCCTGCCTGCCTGCAAATGGCGTCTTGCTGGAACGACTCAAAGGCGCACAAACGGCACATACATAAAAGTGCGATTTAAAACTTAAACTCATTGACTGCTCCAACAAACAACTCTGTTTGCCTGTATACCTGTATACCTGCCATCATTAAAAGCATCGTCGATAGCATCATTCATTCGTTCATCGTCAATTATTCGGATTCTTCTCTGGAACCCTTATTATCCACTGGTCACCTTTGGAGCTCGTGCTGACCAAGGTCAGAGTACCCTATCTTACGCCATTCCCCAAAATAGGTGCAAAATACCTACGCCATGGCTCCACCCCGCCAGCTAGGTCTAGATGATCCAAAGGTCATCGAGCGTGGCGACCGTGGCGAGAGTGATTACAATGCTGTTCACACATTAGCACCCTACGCCGGCCCCGTCACAAGCCATACTCAATGCGGACACGGGGACAGTGTCATCGCAAGGATCCGGTGCGAGCTCGAGCAAAACATGATACTGCGCTCCCCTGAGTCGCACCATCACTTCATACCGCGCGGAACGCTGCGCAGAATCGTTACGGCCGACCGAGTCCTTCGAATCATTGAACAGCTAGCCTGTTGCCGGGACTTTTCGCCCACTCGAAAAGAGGAACTCCGAAACAGGATCTGCTTCGGAGCCAGGCAATGTTGGAAGTTGTTGGTTGTTCTGCTCGTTGTTGACGAGCAGGAT
>Ga0247781_1000567_pt1 | contig 11612 bp, 12 predicted proteins | sample UWRJL184509B5_FD_179922 | JGI IMG/M metagenome (GOLD analysis project Ga0247781, IMG submission 179922) | Plant litter microbial communities from Arlington Agricultural Research Station in Wisconsin, United States - UWRJ-L184-509B-5 | ecosystem: Environmental > Terrestrial > Plant litter >...
GTGAAGATAGCGAGTAGGGGATACAGAAGGATAGGATGAAAGAAAGAAGCAAAATAACATGACATGATATTGACACTGTGACACACACTGTGGTTCTATGGTTCTGCGTTCGAATGAGGCTTCGTTGTGACGGGGATGGTCTGTGAGCTGGTAACCCAGGAGGGGAACAAAATATGCAAACAACAAGATGGAATACGGATACTGTTGACATGTATCCGGGCCTCGTTTTCTTGTTATTCTTGCCCTAGTTGATGCGGAATTCGATGAAGACAATAGGGATATCTCCCACGGTACGGCACATCTACTACCCCGATATTCCAAACAACCAAATCCTCTCTCCACACACGAGAACCACTCAATCAGTTGGCATTCAAACTCATTCATTCATTGCATTAATAACCAAAAGCCGCTGTGGCTGTCGTCGTTTCTATCCCAATCCAACAACCGCGCTAACTACATGTAAACCACCCACCCATTCTAACAACAAACATCAAATCATAGTATACTTGCGGCATCCGCCCCAGGACTATGCAAATCATCCATGGACCCGTTCTCAGCACCGCCACGATCCCTGCCCAACAACCCGGCATGTTCGCCTTGGCCGGCCTCCCTAGAAATCCCCGCGCCACCGCCCGAAGACTCGCCCGTCTCTCTGCCCGACCGCCTTGTCTCCTCTGCGCCATTGAGCACGTACCAAACGTCCTTCTTGGTGAGCAGGCCTTGGAGCACACCCCGATCACTGAATAGCACGTAGCGAAGTCCTAGTTTCTGGAAGTAACTCACTGCCAGGTGCAGGGGACTTCTACTTGGTAATGTGAGGGGTGTCTGGTCCATCCACGGTCTGAGATCGAGTGTCGAGCGCGGGTCAGCAAGTGGCTGGTGTGCGAAGAAGGCCTCGGTCTCGGGGGGAAGAGATCGAGGCGGTTGTGTGGAAGTGTGGAGGTTGTAGGCTAATTCGGCGCGGGAGATGTACCCGAGGAGGATAGCATCGCGGGGGTCTGAGACGACGGGGAAGCCACGGTAGGGGTGTGTGTCGAGGATGGCGGTCAAGCTGGCGATTGTGTGGCCCGTTGCGGTGAGGACGACGAGGTCCTCGATGCGGGTCATGATTTGTGAAGCGGGGATGTCCGGGATGGTCATCTCCTCGCTGTTGTCGAGGAAGGGATACTCGTTGAAGTGGATCCAGGACTCGTAGATGCCTCGGCGGGAGAAGGCGTCACCTACCCACTTGGAGATCATCACGGCGATCATGATGGGGAGGACGTAGGTTAGGGCGCCGGTTAGCTCGAACATGATGACTACGATGGAGACTGTCATGCGTGTTACCCCCCCGAGGGCGGCGGCGGCGCCGATGATGGCGTAGGTTCCCGGGGTTATGCAGGCCACCTCCTGCTCACAGGTGTGGAAGGCGATGAAGTTTGGATGGTTCCGTTGCCAGATTTCCATGACGATACCGACGGCGCGGCCGGATAGCGCGCCGATGGCCATGGATGGTAGGATGATGCCGGCGGGGATTTGGAGGCCAAAGGTTAGGGCTGCGAGAATGAAGCCGAGGATGGCGGCGAGTATCAACAGGACGATGGTGCCAGCGGAGGCGGCGCCTGTTTTGCAGAGGCCGAATTGGTCGTCGAGTAGAGCTGAACACTCCGAGAATAGGTTGGACACGAGCTCCGAGCACTGAGCACGCATGTAATGGTTGGGGTAGTTGATGAGGGCCGTCAGAACAGCGACAGCGATCACTTGTATGACGGGGCCGGGCAACCAAGGGGTTGACTTCTTCCACTGGGCAATTTTCATGTTGGCCTTGATGAAGAGCCCTCCGTAGATGCCGCCCATGATCCCTAGGATGGCAAAGGGGACCAGCTCAAAGTTGTGCCAGCCTGAAGTGTAAGTTACTTGGTAGAGCACCAGCTTTCCAGACCGAAAGGGATCGAAGGCTTGTAGCACGACGGCGGCAGTCATGGCGCATACGAAGCTCTGCCACATTGTCTTGTCTGGAAAGTAGTATGAAAGTTGCTGTTTACGGGCCAGGTCAGTAATGTCGTATGGGTTTGTGTTCGAGGTGGATCTCCTTACCTCGAGACTAAAGAGCACGCCTCCGATAGGCGACCCAAAGGCGACTGAGATACCCGATGCTGCGGCAGCTGACAGTACCTCTCTTTTCCGCGCTGAAGGTAATAGTTAGCTGTTTGTCCTTTATCATGAACTGGCTGAGCTCAGGAAACTCACCTTCGTTGTTTTTTATATTAGGGAACAACTTGATAAACAGGTTGGCGCAACAGCAGGCTACATGAACAAGAGGTCCTTCTTTGCCCAGCCACATCCCAGAAGCCACGGCGAGAACCTGACCACCGTAATTAGCACACATAAAATATCAAATAGGGGGGATGAGTCTCACCAGTCCCAATGATTTCGTAATCAAAGTCCAAACGCCCAGAAACCTCTTAATAATGAAGCCACCCAAAAGCGTCTTGATCTCGGGTATGCCGCTGTGCTTCGCATATATTGCGTACTCCTTGACCAAAACGGCCGCTGAAATCGCAAATAACGTCTGTCACACACCAACCCATTAGCATTCATATACCAAGAGCAGGGCAGACCCAAGGAAGAAAACCTACCGCATACACCAAATAAAAGAAATACTCTATAAACCACTTCCCCCCGGCCGAGTTGATGCCCAGCGCCGTACTCCACGGCTTCCACCCCCCACACTTGGAATGCTCGTCATATCCAAGACAGCAAAAGTCCTTGTTCAGGTAAAAGGCTCCCCCGTCCTCGGTAGAGCAATACCCGTACTTTATATCACCCAGCCAATCTGTCGTGACATCAATCCCTGCCGCCAGAGCGCCAACCGCCAACCCTGTCAGAACAAGTATTACCCATACTTGACTGGCGTCGAGAAACTGTCGCACGTAGCCTAGAAGGCCTGTGGCGCTGCCCTGCAGAACCCGTAGGCGTTGGCGCTCTTTTGTGTACTCGAAGATCCAATCGATGGCTGTGAGATCCTCGTAGCCCACTCGTCGGCCGGGTCCTTCGACGTACCAGTCCAGTGGTGCTGCTGCGTCTTTGGGGTGGTTGTGGTTCCTGAGGCCTTCTAGGCGGGTGCTGTTGTTGTGATCGTCGTCGGGGGAATGTGGGTTAGGAGAGAGGAGGTTGTTGGGGCCTCGTCGGTCGGCGCTATTGCCGCCGCCGCCGGTGAGTGCGGTTAGGAGTCGTGATGGCTGGGAGAAGAAGCTCTGTTTTTGCTTGCGCTTGAAGGAGAGCGGTTCGGCGAGGTCCTGGCGGAGGGGATCGTCGAGGAGGACGCCATCTTCGGGGCGGTTGCCTTCTGCGCCGCCCCCGAGGAGGTCAAGCTCGTCGGGGGAGTCGTGGTCGTGGTCGTGGTCGTAGTCGTTATCGTCTACAGCTCGGGAGCTCGAGCCGTTTGTCGGGGAGTGAGTGGTGCTTGTGTAAGGGTTGGGTCGGGTATTGTTGTTCATCGCGGTCGAAGACATGATATTGAGATTCTCGGTGACGGGGCATCTGCCATTCTGGGTTGTTTCGCAGGACAGACGCCAACCATTAATCCGATTCAGGGGTCATGATTCAATGGGATGCTTTCTTTAGTGTTACAATGGCAATGTGTTGCTGGCGACTTTGTTCCGTTTCGTCCCGTGCATCGGGGACCCGTGGCACAGGTTACGCACTGCTGCAGGTAGGTTCCAGCAGCTCGAGGTGCTATGCAAGGCAGCCTCAATCGGGAATGGGGACTTGTTAGTGGACGGGAGCCAAGGATTGTCCCTGTCGAGTCTATTCTTGGCACGTGCGCTACTCCATACCCCACTGTATTGTTCTTGAAACGGGCATCTTCCTAGCTCTTTGGGGGCCAATGAGTGGCATGCCGCACAAGACTTGGACGAATATCAGGTAACTTTTTGTGAGATGTCTACAATCTTGTTCATACCAGAGAGCTAGCAACTGGCTGGATATATCTTGGAGAATGTTGCCTCACTGACGCTGACTTTGATATTTTCTTCATTCGCTCCCAATCAGAATCATGGATCAACCCACGGATGCCCAGTCTCCTCAAGACGAGTTCAACGTCCAAAAGATCCAAGCCCTCTTGACAGCAAAGGACGATACATCTAGATTTGTCGGACTGGCTCTTCTCAAGACTTTACTCGACAACTCGGAAGAACTGAGGAAAAATGAGGACACAATCAGGGGGGTCTGGGAGACCATCTCTCCCAAATTTCTTGATCGCTTGATCAAGACGGCGTCACAAAACCAAGATCAAGACCAACAGCAAAACACAAAGAGCAAGGATATGCTGGACCTGGCCGTATCAGTACTTCACACCTTTGTGACCTTGCTGCCCGAGGATGCCATAAAACACAAGCGGGCGGTCGGCAGAATACCGCAGCTGGTGGCATGTCTCTTGCATAGCTCAGAGGAAACCACTCGGTTGGTGTTGGAGACTCTTTTGAGCCTTGTGAGCCAGCCAGAAGGTGCTCGGGAATTCAACAGGATAGAAGACCTGACGCCCCTGACCGAGATTGCCCCTTCCCACCAGCTTGCTCTCAAAGTTCTACAATATGCGTGGCTCGGTGAGATGGCAACATCCTCAGACAAGGGAGCTTTGGCGGTCAAAATCGACAAGACGGTCGGGAATCTGGTAACGTCCTTCAAGGGAACAGACGCAGTCACTCTTCTTGATTTCCTTGCCGAGTTGTTGCGAGGATTAGACCCAGAGGTGCTTAGCCCTAACCCCCCCTTGGTTGATAAAACAACATACCAAACATCCTGCTGACAATCAACCCAGACCTTGCCTCATAACCCCGAATGGATGCCAGCTCTTCGGGCGTTTATCCAAAGCTTAGTGAGAAGTAGGCCCACCCCAGCAGGCCGTATTGCCTGGACCAATCTCACGGCTACTCTTCTCGAGCTTTATCCGGAAACAGCTCCCGGGCTTATATTCCTGGACGACGAGAAGGGAAAGGGCAAAGCCAAAGATCTCGACGGACCTCCATTCTCCTACGTCATGGTCAGCCTCCTTCTTGTCGACCTACGAGCTACACTTCCAACCCTGCTGGAGAAACTCAACAGCCCCGAGTACAGGGCCGTCTCAACTCGACTAGCATCCGCCTTCAACATCCTCTCCAACTTCATTGGGTACCTCCTGCGCGCCATGGACGATGACATATTCACCCTCATCATCACGCCCGACCTCCTCCTCAAAATCCGCAAAAACATCTCCGAAACCATGTCTCTCACGGTAGAATACCTCCGTGACCGCTGGGACGCCTCCGTAGCAGGAGCCATGGGTCTACACCCAGACTCTCGCGACGCAGCCGTCCATACGACAGAAGGGTCCCACCTTGCCCTCTCCTGGGACTCCAAAGGCGACAATGTGACCGAAGACCCCTTGATCGAAGCCGCCATAATGGCCCTAGCTATCTGGCTCCGAGAGGACGACGGCGAGGTTCTCCGCCTAGAATCAACAGGTCTCATGGACATGTTCATCGAGCTCTACCGCAGCAGCAGCATCACCACCCCAAACCCCAAGCAGATCGATTTCCGCCGACCCATCCTAGCTGCCCTCGAAGGATCCCTCTCGGATGATACCGGCACCGAAGCCTTCATCACCCACAACGGATGGCAAGTCCTCTCCGACGACTTGATATCCATCCTCCAACAATCTTCATCCTCTTCCCAGACCCCCACACAAGCTCTCATCAAAGAAACCTCGCGCGGTTTAGAAATAATCCGCATCCTCCTTCCCATCGCCGAGGCCGAACACCCCGGTCCACGCGAGGAGTGGATGGACCTCGTGACCAAGATATCGGCCATCTACATCCCACAGCAAGAATCCCCGGTACCTACTATCGTCGTAGAGTTCCAGATCGCCGCACTGCAATTGGTCACCTCGCTACTGGCAAATAGCCACTCGGGTGCTCAAAAACGGTATACCCACTCCATGGCTGCTATCTTGGGAATTGCGAGCCAGCTGAAGGCGAATTTGGAGTCAGGACCTGAAGATGAAGGGTTGTTGGAGGCTGTTGATGATGTGCTGGTGACTGTTGAGGGGATACGATCTGCGAGAGGCAAATATGGCTGGTGATCGAGGCCGAGCCGTAGATAGTGTGGGGGATAATTATGGGTTGCTTGGCTGTTGGCCTTCGATACGGGGGTGATTTACATGTAGGGGAGTTCAACCCTGTAGATCCCATCAGAAAGGAAAACAAGGCATCTATTGACCTGCCATCATTCCATGTCTATAGGCGGTCCAACTTTGTTACTCAAAGGCCGGATGTGCTACGTCAAGATAGCCCCAGAAACAAGGTTCATTTTATGATTGATTATGTGAACAATGGGTTTTATCGTCTGTGGACGAGCCCTCTTTTAATTAGTCCGTCTTGCTCGAGTGGGTGTGAATCGTTTGCTACTCTCATTTCATAATTATGCAACTTCTTCGGTTCAATAACCGATCCCCTATCCGCCCAGGACTTCAGCCTGGCTGTCACAAGTGAAAAAATGCCCAACAGGGGCAGTAACTCGGAAAGTACTCAGGTAGCTAGGTAGGCAACTAGGTAATTATATGACATCTGTTGCACAATAATAACAACCTATATGCACATTCAACAAACGGTAACATCTAAGAGTAGCCATCAAATAAGTATCTGGACAAGGTTTGTGACAACCCGAGAGCTCGAGCAAAGGTACCAAAAAAACATTGATATATTCGTAATCGCAGTCCACACTTCCAAGACACATGCTACCAATAATAACAACAACAACAAAGGCCACACTTTGATCGCTAATCCACCCATGCCCCATTACCGCCCTTTCCTCCTACAAATAAATAAATATTTCCCCATCCACCAAACAACCAGCTAGCCATGCAAATATCGTACCGACCACATCGACACACCCTCCACAAAATCTCTTCAAGCTACCGTGATACACCCCCCCCCGCTCCTCACACAACCAAACCACCTCCCACCACCCACAAAACCCTCAACTTAATACTCAAAGTCATCATCAACCGCCGGCCCCTTACTCTTACTCACACTCTCCTGCTTCCGATACATCTCCGCCACCTGCCGACTACTCGTCGCCTCATCAGGCTTCTTATCATCCCTCACCTTGATGAACCTCGGAAACCGCAAGCTAATCCCCTTCTCCCCAGCGGGATCGACCCCCTCCTTCATGCCCGCCTTATACCTCGGACTGAGGGTCAAATCCGCCGTCTTGACCTCCCAGACGAAGCGCGGCTCAAACCACACATCAGGCTGGTGCTGGCCGCCAGAAGAGTGCGAGTAGAACGGTTTAGGCCGATCAATGACGATCTGTGACAATTGCGTGTGGAGTTCCTCGAGGACGGCCTCGCTGAAGCCCGTGCCGATGTTGCAGACTGTTTCGTACGAGTCGGTATTGGGGTTGTAGCAGGCTAGGAGGAAGGCGCCGTAGACCGATGTTCGTTTTCCTTTGCCGTGGTAGGCGCCGAGGACGACGAGATCGAGCGAGTCGCCTATGCCGGAGAGGTAGTCCTTTTTGATCTATTTCGAACAACATGTGTTAGCAAAGCTGCGTCCAATAACCCCCAAACAAAAATGCAAAGAATCACCAACCTTCAACCAATTCCGACTCCTCTTACTAGGCTCATACCCACTCTCCGTCCCATCCAACATCTTAACCATCAACCCCTCACAACTCGCCTTGACCGATTCATCCAAGAACGTCTGGATCTCATCAATCTCCTGCCCATCCATACTCGTGGCAAACGAAAACTCGCCCTCAACAGGAGTAAAGCTCGTGTGCAACAGTTCTCTCCGTTCCCTCAGCGACTTCTCCACAACCGCCTCGCCATTCAGATACAGCAGGTCAAACGCAAACACGCACACCTTGACTTTGACATCCTCGATCTTGACATCCTTCTTCTTTCTCGTCATGAGCTGCTGGAACGGCAGGACCTTCTTCTCGACCATATCCCACCCCACAGACTCGCAGTCCATGACGAAGCTCTTGGTGTCTGGTTTGACCCACGAGTTAAGTTTGGCGAGGATATCAGGGTACTTCTTGGATAGATCCTCAGAGTTTCTCGAAAAGATGGCAGCAACTCCACGTCCAGCTTCCGTCGTGGTGCTTGGCATGCCCTGGCTGAGCTCTTCGTCGGCGTCTTTGGCGACGTAGTGGATCTGGGCTCGCTCGCCATCGTACTTGTATTCGCAAGTGAATGTTTGGTCCTCGAACCGATCGAGGACTTCGGTGATGGCCTTGGTCGGTTTCGCCAACATGGGTTTGAGGGGCACGCCAGGTCGGAGCTTGCAGTGGTCTCTCAAGTTCATGATGCCGTGGTTTACCATGGCGGGGATGATAACATCGTAACTTGGCAGCTCGCTATAAAATCACAATTAGCAACATATCCCAATAATAATAATGAGCCCATAAGCAGCACAAACCTGTAAACCGTCTTGAGAATGGACTCCGCCATCTCAATGTCTTTGGTACTAGGCACAGTCCCCTTTTTCTCGGCCTCATGCGCAACCATGGCATGAGCAAGCGAAACAAGGACCGTCCTGTCCGCAAGCCCAAGCCTCAACTTGCCCTCCAGGAACCTCACAATGAACTTTGCCTCACTCGGGCCGCCCTTGTCCTTATTGACATCAACCCTGCCACCCTGCGCATCAGCAGCCGAGAGCAACTTCTTGATCTCGGCCACTTTTCTAGTCTGAGCGCCATTACCACTCGTGGTAGCAATTCCCATCAGTCCCTTGTGAACACCCCGGATAGTAAGTGCCTTGGGCTTGAACATGGTCGGCTGTGTCGATCTAGACTTGACGGCTACCAGACCGAGATCTCCAATCTCCTTCTGGTCCTGCTTGATGACGTTCAAACTGCGGCCCGTGGTCTCTCCAATGGCCTTCATAATGAGAGATTCGCCAATGCCAAGCTCGATACCAGCGTAATCCGGCGCAAGTTTGTTGATCATGAGCAGGACCGTCGGGAGCAAGTCGTCGGGTGTAAGCCGCAACACTTGGCGTAGAAAGAGGGCACAGTGCTCCATGATGATCAATCTCTTGGTCGTAAGCTCCACGAGCGAGAATGTCGTACACAAGGCGGCATACGGCACCGGCTCGCCCGGTTTCCAGTCGGGATATGGGTCCTTGACCTTGGACTTCAAGGTGGTCTGGACAATCTTTCTGGCCTTTGCTATCACCTCGGGCTTCTCCTCCTCAAGATCGTCTTCCAAATCTTCCTCCTCGACATCCGACGCCGTTGACTCAGATGCTGCTTCATCGACCTGTTCTTTCTCTTCAACCTTCTCAGGCGCGGGAGCCTTCTTGCGTGTCGATTTCGGGGGAGTCTCTTTCTTGGGTTTTACAACCTCCTTCTTGACAACTGGCTCCGCGGCCGGCGCATCGTCCATAATATCGTCCTCGTCATCATCCTCAATCACCCGACGGCCTCGCTTAAGCCTCTTGGTAACCGGCGCAACATCCTCGACATCCTCCTCGACAGGTTTCTTCGCTTTCGCTACTTCCTTCGGTTTGTTGGCAGAGCCCGCAGGACGACCTCTCTTTTTCGTCTCTGCTTCAAATACAAAAACGTCAGCACTTCCTCACCATCAACAATCCATCGCGCAACTCGACTCACCCTTCTCAGGCACATCATTCTCCTTCGTATCAACAACCTCACCCCCCTTCTTCGCCTCCTCAACTTTCACCTCCCGATCTGCAACAACTTCCTCCTCCTCCTTCTCAGCAACAGGTTTCTTCGGCTTACTCGCAAACGAGAGTGTAGTCTGCTGCTTTGCTCCATTCGTCGGCGCGCCGAAAAACTTGCTACAAAATTCCACCCATTAGCAACCAATCCCCCAAAAAACGAACCACTCCAATCAATAAACCATGCAGGGAATAGGGGGGATATATTCTCTACACACTTCAAAGTGGTCTGCGAGGGTTTTACATACCCCAAGGTCTGCTGCTTGGGAGCCATGATTCTTCTCCTTCCAGAAGCCGACACCAAATAACCCGCCAATTGATTCCCCGCCCGGGATATCAGACCTCGTCTCGTCGCTAAATTCGTCCCAGTCGAGAGATTGAGTAGGAAACCTACTCGACGGAGAGCCACGGTTGCGGAGATCGGGTGTTCAGTGTCGAGAAGGAAACGCGATGCACGTTGGAAAGAAAAAGCGGAATAGGATGTCGTTATATATGCTCGCAATTGTGAGATTTTCTCCCCCCAGGCGTCAATTGTTCATTGACAGAAGGTGTGGTACAAATTACAAAAGCTGATGGTGGAGGAGGGGATGCGGTTGATTGGTAGGCGGCAGAGACGCGCTCGAAATAATGGGTTACGCGACCTGCCTCAAGGCAACCGCGACCAAAATGTCGCGTAAAGTGGGCAAGTCACATGGTCACTCCGCCCCTGCCAAATTCTGTGGACAATCCCGCTGAAGATTTTTTGTATCGGCAACATCATCGAGCACTGAGTATTGTGCTCTTCTGTCTCAATACATTTCCTCTAATCCTTTCTCAATTGTCAATTAGCTTGATTCTTGAAATAGGGGTCCTAAGTAAAAAATAACAACACCACCAAAACTCGACCAATAATGCAAATAGAAAACGGGTGTTTCTTGACTTAAATCAAATTCCTGGTAATTCTTTTACAACCCCTTGTTCTGCAAATATTCTCGAACCCCTTATATCTCATTGTCAAAGTCCCAAACAAACAATTGAGTCTAAACCAAGGCCAGAGTATAGTACAACAAGTCTCAATTATCCAGCATACTTGTACACTCAACCATTCTCCAGTAAATAGTGCACATTCAGTACTTCCCGCCACTGAATATCAAGGACTAAAACTGCGAATATCAGGCAAGTTTGTAGGCCTTGATTCAGAATCCAAAGGCGTTGAAGAATGTTGACAAGGCCCCTGTTTGTTTCTCGCATTGCACTACAGTAATTACCGTGTATTTACCGTACGAGGTAAAATGGTGCACTCCACACATATAATTCTCTCTCTCCTTGATTATCCCCTTCATCAACCCGATTCACCTGGCCATGCGTATTCACCCATGCCTCCAGTTTCGTTAAAATAAATCAAATTCATGCTATCCCGACCAAACCCCTTTTCTAAGTTTACTGCGTAGGATATTGTACAAAAAAAAACAGGACAGGGAACCTGAACGAGGCCGGTACTCGTCAAACCACAAACACACTACGAGTATGTAAGCGTGAGGATGGTTGGATGGAGGGAGAAAATCTAGGTTGACCATACGTCGAAGGATCTTCCAAGGACCAGCAAGCGTGAGTCTGAGTCGAGAGTCTGAGTCGAGCCTCAGACCCCCATCTGCATGCCTCCTTTAATTGTTGAAGTAATAATTCTCATCCAGCGTCCTCCCTCGGATATATTCAGGCTCAGATCCTGGGACGTAGATATCCTCAAAAACTGGTAAAAAAAACAGTATCAGTGGCAAAGAACTTGCTCAGTTGTTCGAGTTGTGCAATACTTACGGATTTTGGGAGTCGCATCAGGGACTGCCATGGCCTCGGCGATGGCGGACTCCTCGTTGACATGGGTCCGGGCATCCTTGTCGATAGCCTTGAGCTCCTCTTCTGAAGCAACAA
>Ga0247781_1000568_pt1 | contig 11591 bp, 13 predicted proteins | sample UWRJL184509B5_FD_179922 | JGI IMG/M metagenome (GOLD analysis project Ga0247781, IMG submission 179922) | Plant litter microbial communities from Arlington Agricultural Research Station in Wisconsin, United States - UWRJ-L184-509B-5 | ecosystem: Environmental > Terrestrial > Plant litter >...
TGTACCACTGCTTTAATACATACGTGCTACAACTGCTATCCACCCGTGACCCAGCGGCCCAATTCTCCCATTCACTCTTCCGATTGGGTATCAAACACCCACCGTTCCTGTCCATGTAAGCCCCGGGTGTTGACCAGCCCATGGACCACCATATGCGCTAAAAACGAGCGCTCGGTGAACAGGCGGTCCGCTGAAATATCCACATCCCATCCACCGGGGATCCGGAATAGCGAGGCCGCGTGGAAGCGGTTCTCGCACGCAAAACACCGGAAACCCCAGTGGATGTCGAACCCACTGGCCCGACTGGGGAGGAGAAACGGCACCCGGGGCCGCAGCGGATCCATGACCTGGTCCCGCACCGACGGGTGCCAATTGGTCATGGAATGGGGCGGAAGCCCCATGTCCCGTCGGGTGGCCTGCATCGCGGGCATGTAATAACCCAAGGTGAAGGCCAAGGACCCCCGCGCGGCGTAATTGGACCAAGAGTCCTGTATCCTTGCGTAATCCCCTCGGTGAAACTTCAACGCGAACCTGTGGATGTGATATCCAGAAATCAGCTTCTGGGCTCCCTAGGCCTGAAGGTTGATTCTGGACATGCCCTGGTGGCCAATCACGTAGCCCGGTGGTACGGCGGGACGTTGGTCGCATGTCTGGAGGAGCTTGTTGGTAATTGTTGGCAGCTTCTCGACGGCCGGACGTGCCGACGGAGGCAGATTCCAGAGCTTCATGGCATCGGAAAGACGGAAGATTTGGAACCGGTGATCCGTTGCACAGGATCGGCAGAACCGCTCACATGAGAGCAGGTTGATGCGGTCGCCCGCGTGACCACAGCGATTGGAATCGCAATATTGCTGATGTAGTTTGTTGTGGAGCATATTGGCGGTCATGTGCTGAGCGGCGCTGGCGGTCTTTTTTATCAGCAGTGGAAGTAGAAACGGGACGTGGTTGTCGATTGTCTTCCAGATGGGGAGAGATTGGACCACCTGGGCACCCCCACGGCTTGTGAAGCGCAGGGCAAGGAGAGTCGCCATGTCGACATGCCCCAATATCTCTTGGATAATCTCGAGAGGAAGCTTGTCAAGAGATCCGAGGGTTGTGGCCGGGCTGTTCTTCGAGATGAAGAAATTCTCCCATGGGGCTTTGTTGAGGCGTTGCTCTTCCAGCTCCGGCACTGATGCGAGTGTGGGATGGACAGCCGCGTGCGAAGGTCGTCCGTGCTCGGCATTGCGGTAAGCTTTGATGAGCGCCTTGATGTCCAAGTGGTATTGAATAGACTCTATGTCGACCGGGTGCGCAGGTGGGCCGATCTGGACCACCAGGTCTCGGGAGATGTCCACGGTTGCGGAAAGGTCCTGTGAGACGTTCATGGTTGCGGTAAGAGATCGCTCTGCGCGTTGGCGCTCAACAGAATGGGTTGAATAGAAGAGAAGCTCGTAAGAGCTGGCGAAGTGCAGATTTGTGGAAGTTTTGTAATGATGGAAGAGTAATGAAGAAGGTTGAGTCTGCGCGTTGAGGTCTGACAAGTGGTTTGTCAATGGATCTCGTAGACTGGCGAAGTGCAGAAGTGTGCAGATATGGGAAGATGTGGGAAGATGTGCGCAGAAGTGGGAGAGATTTGTAGGAATGGAGGGGTCGGGAAAATAGGGCAAAGGATTTAAGCTCGTGGAGCGCGTACAGGTTCATTAAGATCAGGCCTAATGTGTGACCCCGTTTTGCCACCTTTTGAAATACATTGTAGGTTGAGATGAAATGGACGCCATGTGACCAGCCTCGAGCCCGTTTGTCAAGTAACGGCATTTCAGTTTATCTGTAGTAAAGACGACGCCCTAGAAAGAACCAAATAATAACTGGTTTTCCTGTTTCGGGGCTGTAAATACATTAGAGATTACCAACAAAAGAAGGAGAAATGAATCTCGAATCCATCACGCCGAACCCCTATTCCTCATTCCCACGGCAACGAAAGTAAACAAATTACCCCGCCAACACCACCTTCAACACTGCGTATTAGGCGGAACATCCAGAAATATCCGTCAGCATTGAAGGGCAAGCAACCTGCTTGTAGTCAATGTCCCAACCGTTGATCTCTCCTTGAGCCCAGTTGAAGCGCCAATAACAACCTCCCTGGAGATTTCCCGGGATCTTCTCGCATGCTTCGCGGTTTTTGACGCCGCCTCGGTTATCTCCCCTATTGCGAGTTAACGACAATATTAGTAATATTCAATACCGTGTGGTAGAAGTGCTTCCAAAACCAATTGATGACAAACATACCAACTAAACGTATTCCCATACTGATTCGGACACCCCGAGCTCAACGGCCCCAGCCCACCCCCAGGAGTCAAAATGATCAAGTCATTCCTCTTGACCGGATCTCCCGACCCGCCGGGCGTAACAATCTGCACAACCATGGTTTTATTGATCCCGGCTCCGGTAGTCCACTTCACCTCATGACACTTGCAACAGTTGGGGTTGTCGCCGTTCTGGCTGTCCGAGACCTGGATCGCAAACCCGTAGCTCACATCGTTGGAGATGGGGATGGGCTGGTAGGTGTCGCACATGAAGGCATTGCCGCCGTTTGTGCAGCCTGTCATGGCTCGGACCCCGGCGTCGCGGTCTTGGGGCTTGTTGTTCTTGTCGCAGACTCGGGCTACGCCGCGGGAGTCGAGGAGGTTGCGCTTGCCATTTACGTCGGCGCAGATGGGCTTGCAGCTGGGAGAGGAGGGATGTTGGTTAGTGGGAATCAGGTGAGAGGGGATGGGGATAGGGAGGAGATGTTACCAGTCCCAGCCGGTGTATGATTTGGCTATGATGGCATCCACAACAATCACATGGTGACCAGCGAAGTAAGCCAGCAGGTAAGCAATGTCCCACCGCATCTCGTTGAGGCAGTTCGGATTTTCTGTTGTGTGACTTTTATATACTATGGCTCAACACTAGGGACGTGAAGCTTGATGTGAAAGACCAACCCGGAGAACTTGGAAACTAGCTACTGCCGTGCGGCAGGTCCCTGTATATACAAACGAGATATCGAACGCTCCCTGCCTCCTGCTCCCAACTACCTATCTACCCAATCCTTCCGGACTCCCGAAATAAAATCAAGCACACGGCCTGTCCACTTGGCATCCAGGCACCTGTGCAACTCCGTCGTCAGATTCCGGGACGCAGATTTATTATCGATATGGCTATAATATAAGCTGACCGAGTCATCCAACACGGTAAGAAAACCTTGGCCAAGATCTCTCCAGCAACTATACACTAATCTTCTCCTCAGTTACACCAACAATATCACCATACAAGACCAGCACTATCTCCACCGGTTCTACCTATCATGTCCATCCCGTAAACAACTTTCTTCCGCCGGTAACGCCACTCGTGCAGCCAAATAAGTTGACGACAAAATCATGGCCTTCTTATCAAGCACAACACCTGCATTCCCGCGATAGCCCACCGTGATATCATCTTCCACCCGGTGGGTAAACAAAGCAACCCACGCCCCCCTTTACCCGGCTCGTTTATCGCTCGCCCTGACCCGCGAAACTCTCCGACTTGGTACCCAATAGGAACATTTCAATCAACTCGGCCGCTCTGACGAGAATAAATGCAACAGCGGCTGGCTCCAACATGCCGGATCGGCAAATGCTACCAGTGCAGACTGATCGCTCTTATCAGGGGTAAAATCACCAGCAACCCCACGCCCCATGTCAATACCACTAGACAAACTAACAATTAATACAGGGCTCGTTTATTCCAGATAGTACACGGGTGGGCAACCCTGTGAATGAGACCTTGGAACCAAGGTCTATAGGGGCGTCTTGTAGCATAGGAACTGTCTGGTACGGATGCTATGCCTAAATACACAAGTAACACAACGGCCGGTTCTATTTTAAGCGAGGCATCATTAACCACTTACTTGACTACACCGAGTGCTGCATGGTTTTATTGATATCAGCAGATGATATAAATTGGTCGTTGTTTAATATTTCCAGGAAGTTTCGGGTCGGACATCTTGTAGAACCACTGTGCAACGGTCTGCAGGGGGCATGATAATCCATACGAAATGTTGGACTTCCCAGATTAATATCTAGATATCAGGAAATGTAATCCAACTCGTCATAAATCTTATCCAATATGTCAAGCAATAAACCACGCCCTACCATCACTGAATATTCCAGTTCGTGTCCAGATTCTGCATATTCGTCACCCACTCGTCCAGTCCGTGAGTCGTCCCTCCGCTGTTCATGTCGTAGGCGAAAGGATGCGGATGTTGGTTCTGCTGGGAGAACATGCTTGGTACAGCGGGATAGGAAAAGTTGTTGGCTGTATTTATATTGTTAGCCTGCCAAAAGTCGTGTTTGTAAGGAACTTGAACCAAGCCACTCACACTCGTCGTATCCCATGCCGAACTGGATGACCTTGTTCTCGTCAAAGTCAATCATCGGTACTGCGTCACTTCCCTCTCCGCTCTTGGAGTCTGAGGTAAGATTCGACGATGTCCCATGACCACCATCATGGTCATCATCGCGGGCGCCAATGTCCTCCAACGTATATCCATCCCCAGTCCTGGCAAGCACAATACTGACTGTCTCCGCCGCTTTTCTTGCCTCCCGGGATATTGAGCTGTTCCGCTCCCATATTCCTCTCGACTTCCGAAGAGCTGCCTTGATCTCTTCGGCCCTGTTGCTCGTCGGGCAGTGGTACAGCACCGAGCAAAGGATCATGGTGGCGGTGAGGAAATGATGGTTCTGAACGGAACTCAGACGCCAGCGCACCAAGCTGAGCTGCCCGCCCGGACATGTTTCTTCGTCGTAGATGCGCTGAATCTCGAGACTCGCCAGTGCGGCATCGACGCAAACCTTGCGTGAGTATGCATAAAGGTCTTCTTTGTCCCCTGGCGAGTTGGCGTGGAGGTATCGTCGATGTAACATTGTTCGACCTTTGCAAACCATGTGCCCGATGAATATACGATCGATAATGATTATCGGAGGGTCAGTGACACTCGCCGCCATTGGTTTCATCTTCAATGGAGGCGGGATGCTGTCGGCTGCCTTGTTCAGCATGTCGTCGAATCGCATCACGTCGGAATAGGTGCAGGGTCTAGCAGCCGTCATGAGATCAGCGATCCTTCCCAGGGGGACCAGGATTCTCATTCGTGCTATGAGGCCTAGCGCTCTCGTATATTCTGTCTCTGGCCTTGATGGAGGCAGTTCTGTCGTCGTCTCGTCAAAGTCCGAGTCGTGCAAGTTTCTCGGCTCGGCGGTGTCGCATCGCGAATCTGTAAGCATGCGTGGCATTCCCATCTGGTTGGATATTAGGACGTCTCCCTGTAGAACTGTTACCCAGATTCTTCGTCGTATCTCCCCCTGAAGAGGAGAAATGCTGGGGAAATGACTTGGGTCCCGATGGTAGCCCATGCGCATCGCAAGGGTGATAGCGAGCCCCAGAAGAAACCAAATGTCCTTGCCGGAGTCAAGGTGCTTTCCAAACTCAATGTACACGTAGTGGACCATCGTCTCCAACACATACGGCCCAGACTTGGTGTAGTCTCCCAGGATGAGGCATTGGACGACCTTTTCGTGGTATAGATCGGCCAAGTGTGTGTGTCCATCAACCTCGCTTGCAGGATTCATGAGAGCCAAGGCCCTGGTAGAGAGAGACAACATGGAGTAAAGAAGGGCAATCCAGTTGATTGGAGTGGATGAAGAGTCGTTCCAGAATGCATCGTACTGCTGCGGTCAGAGATGGCCGAGTCAAATACTTGTTTGGCTTAGACGCACCTGTTCAAGAAATGTTGGGCCATGAACGACGGCTGGATTTGGAAATCGGGTTAGATGTGGTCTTGTGGAACAAGGAACTGCACTCACAGGAAGCGTGGTCTAGGTGATTAAAGTAATATGACAGGTAACGGTCAACGGCGTCCTTTGGCGGCAACGACGCGAGCATCTCGGCTCGGGATGACCGATGAATGGGATACAGTAGGAGTGCATGGCCCGGCGGTGAAGGCGGTCTCGGGTTCAAGCCACCGTCCATGTCTTGGCTGCTGTAAGGATTCTCGCTAAGTTTTCGTTGCTCCTCGCGGTCAAAGTGGTCTTTGAGATCAGCAATATTGTCGAGGATGGCAGACCAGTGCTCGCCCACGACGTAATGGAGATCAGAGGCACCAGTGACACGAATGCTGCCGGAATCGGAGATGGTATCTAGAGGGGTGGTCCCTCCAGGTGTCGTATAGTTTGTATCCATCAGTGGAACGGAAGAAGGGTCTTCTCCGCGGGCCTGATTGCTCCACCTGGTTTCTGTGGCTTTGTTGGCAGCTGCAGTGGGAATCAGAGACATGACAAGACGCTCCAGTTGCACGAGACGGTCCTGGACACCTAGAGTGCCTGGGGTGGCAGATTGCCCAGTCGACAATCCGCTCGAAGACTTCGAGTTGCCCGGGGCATAGGTACAGGTCATGCCACGGGTTGAGCAGTTGTAGCATGGTTGGTTGCGGTCGCACCTCGATTTTCTGGTCCGACAGGGGTTGCAAGAGAGCTGAGGCTTATCTCGACGTCGACTGGGTTTGATGGTTGGATTCAAGTTGGAATCAGCAGCGTTCGCGACATTGGAGTTGGGCCGCGGGCGGTCGGGGTGGTTGTGCGCTTCTTCCTGCGTCGATGCACCTGGGACAGTTGGTTGTTGGTCAATAGTTGACATGCTTCCACCCGGCGTCACCTTTCAGGTACATGTAGTCGTATACAATACTTCGGTCTTAGCTACCAGTTGCCAAGGAGCCCTGTGAGGTCAGAACCCTTTTGGCCAGCGGATGGAGATGATGAGTGTAGCTGGATTCGATGGTCCGGACGGTCGCAAACTGTAATCAAGATCAGACAGGTGGATAAGATATTCTAATCCAGGTGATATTATTCCGAAGACCATGAGAGTGCAGCACGGTGAACCGTTGTCAGAATGACCTTGGCGCTTTCCCTTTCCCCTTGAGGTCTCGGCACCGTCATCTTACCATTGCCTGATTGGTCAGTTGAGTCGTTCCTCCGAAGGATCCTCCGACCATCCGCTAACTCCGGCCGGGGCTCTTCCGGTGGGGGCGGCTTGTGTAACCAGCCATGTCAGCTACTGCAGTTGGTTCAATACGAGGAACGACAAATGGATTCCATCTTCATTCAGCTCCGGGATATCGGGCTTGAAGTTGACGTCTGATGTTTCATTTGCAACGAGTTGATTAGTCTGGAATGAGTCTGGAAACCCGTGGCGGAATCAGCCCCATACCAAAAAATAGGGCTGGCCGCATTTGGCACTGTACTGGACAATTTGTCCCACAGAATGTTCAGCCCTGAGATGCTGAGGGCCGCTGTTCAGTATCCCCCCTGCCCAGAACGTCTTCGGTTCTTTTGGCGACGGTTCGACCCAAATGAAACTCAGGGTTAGGGTCGGAAAGAAATGCATGATGGCGCGTTTCCGAAACAATCTCTTCACGATGGTTGTCGGTTGTCCAGGATATCGTCGGGTTCCTTCTTCCGTCAACTGCCCGGCTTGACGTTCGTGGGGATGATATCACAAACCCCGTACCTGTCGGGCGCAATTGGATGCCACCACGGAAAGCTCCACGCTTGACGGGAATGGTGCCCCGGTCTCATGGTGCCATCCTTTGCATGCTTCCCGCAGGAGGTCTGGCCAGTAAGAGTCGAGTGTGGCGTCGAGGTTGCTTCCGCTGGACCACTGAGGTTGGCTCTGAAGCAATAGTCTTAATCTCGAACATACTGGTCCTTTGGGGGTGGGGAAATATCGATTTGACTTGGTAAATTCGCGCACGTGTATTGCATCGAGATATGCCGATACGACCACTGCCGATACCACTCAGGTGGCTCTTTCGCACGTACGAGCTGTCGGAACAAGGTTCGTCTCTTCGTCATTCTGGGCAGGTAAATGATTTTTGTGAGGATGGAAAGTGGGAATAGGTTCTTGTGTAGTTGTGGTGCAAGTCGAAGGATCCGGAAGACAAATAAACCCCCGTCTTGGCCCCCGTCAAGTCCCATGTGAGTCGTGACAGGATGATATGCTGCTGCACCATTGCTGCCATGCATAAGGACTCGACATTAGTGTCGAGGGTTATCTCCTCGGTGGGGGTTATCACCGCCATCAAAGGGGATGCATGGACGTGTTCACACGCAAGAAAGGCAGGCGCCTTAGAGCATTTCCATGCCCCCTGCTTTCCTAAAGAACCGGTTTCCTTATATTTTATGGCCGTTCCTGCCGTTCTGGGAGACCTGGCCACCTGGTCTCCATGACATAAAGTATAATTAGCCCGCGCCTTCCTTTCGACATTAGACTCCTTCCTTTCCGTGGTCCAACCATCCACTCATCATTCCAGTCATGGAGTCGTCAGCCGGCGATGCCAGCCCATATTTTGGTGCAATCAGCCCTCTAGTTCTCTTCGTTCCGCTGTCCAGCCTTTTCGTCTGGTATGTATATTCGTGGGCAACGACGCCTCTGCGGAGGTACCCTGGCCCCTTTCTAGCCGGTCAGTTACCCTCTCCAATGCGATAAATTATCTGAATCGGTCGTTCTCACACTTTCATGATGACAGGATGGACGAACCTATGGCGGTTCTTCCTGGTCCAGACCGGAGAGAACTACCAGTTGACAATCAAGAAGCTGCACGAAAAGCATGGCCCGGTCATTCGTACTGGTCCCAACCTTCTCGACATCGACTATCCCGAGTTGATCAAGACGATATATGCGACTGATGGAAAATGGCTCAAGGTAAGCTCTGTCGAAGGAACCTGATACGTACGATCATGAGAAGCTAATACCGTGACCAGACCGAGATGTATCACAACAACAGTTCGCTTATCGATGGCAAGATTGTCTACCACATGTTTAGCACGACGGATCAGTTGGAGCACGCCCGAATGAAGCGACCGATTGTCAAGTACTACTCGATCGGGAGTGTCTTGGCGATAGAGCCGACGATGGACGGGGTGATATCCGACTTTTGCAAGGAGCTCGAGCAGCGATTCATGAGAGGGCCATCGGGCCCCAAGGAGTGCGACTTGGGAGAGTGGATTGCCTTCTGTGAGTTGCATGGTCGTACTGGCTAGGTACTGGCTAACACAAACGAGATACCTGGGATTTCCTCGCTGCCGTCACGTTTAGTCGCCGCTTCGGATACCTGGAAAACGGATCAGATTTCGACGGAAGCATCCAAACCGCCGACAAAACCCTCGACTATTTCATGGCTATCAGTCAGATGCCCTCCCTCGACTACTGGCTGGACAAGAACCCCGTGTTCCGTCTCGGCCCTCCAAATCTTGTCCACGTCACGCGTGTTGCTGTCGAGTCGCTGATAAGCCGCATCCAGGGGAAGGACGCCAATTTTGACCCCAAGAAGCCCGACTATATGCATTATTTCATCGAGTCCAAGAAGACACATCCAGAGATGGTTGACGACAGCACTGTAATGGGCTATATGATGGTGAACCTCATCGCCGGGGCCGACACGACAGCTGTCACGATTCGCTCCATTTTCTACCTTTGCCTTAAACAGTTGGCTGTTTATCGCAAACTAGAAGCCGAGATCCTGTCAGCTGGGTTCGACCCGGAAAAGCCAGCCCCCTTTGGTGCTGCGCGTCAACTTCCGTATCTTGATGCAGTTGTCCGGGAAGCTATGCGTATCCATCCAGTTGTGGCAGCTACCATGGAGCGGTACGTGCCGGAGAGCGGTCTCCGGCTACCAGATGGATCATTTGTTCCCGGCGGAACGGCGATTGGTATGAATGCGTACATTGTCGGGCGAAACAAGACCATCTTTGGTGAAGATGCTGAGGACTTTCGTCCGGAGCGTTGGCTCCAGGCCACTGTGGAGGACAGCGAGACATATCGATTGCGGCTACAGAAGATGAACGCTGCGGATCTGACGTTTGGTGGAGGTTCTCGAGTCTGTCTCGGTCGAAATCTGGCTCTGTGCGAGGTGTACAAAGTTGTAGCCACACTTGTTCTTCGATATGAGATCGAGTTGGCTGATCCGGCCAGGGAGTGGACGATTGAGGGGTGCTGGTTCACGCGTCAACGCGGCATTATCACCAAGATGAAGCTGAGGAAGTAGGAAAGTAGTCGCAATTCTTGATAATAGTTCTAATTAGTAGTGGGAGTTTCAGTTCATTAACTTCATTTTGGTTCAGTGTGTTTTCACCGTACTGTATGTAGCTGAACAATAGCAATAATATTCTCACGTCAGCAGACCACCTGAAGGCTCAAAACCACTCAGCTGGGACAGGACGATAACTGGATCGGACTTTGAGTTTGGGGGCTTTTCAAGACCGAGCAGTATCCAGGTACCTCCACCGCCAATACTTGTGAGCGCCTGCCCAAAGTATTCGGTACCTTTTACCTCGCCCATTACAGCCCTACCCGCCGCCCTGGTACTACGTTAACCATGCACCCGGCCGCATCCTTCGGCCCCCTTTGATTGATTAGCCCAGCTGCACCCACATGGCGGTTGATGAAACGCAGCCTAGCAGGGTTTTGCTTTAGCAGTTACACCGACGGCCCCCTGCTTCAGCTTACGTCCTCTGGGTCATGAAAACTCCAACACTCCCCCATCTCATAAGTTTCTACGATCTCCATCCCACAAAAAAACTCCCTGACGCGGAAAGGAAAACCAGCGATGGCGCCGCCACCGGAATCCCTCCGGCCTCGAGGACAGGAGTGGTCCACGCTCCCAGAGGTGCATTACACACGGCAGGAAGGCACCGACCTCCCAGAGAGCGTTCCTGTGAGCAATTTGCCAGAGGCTGTTCCGGTCAGCGACATGGCCGATCCGAGGGCGCGGTATTATTCACATCAAGCGGAACTAGCGGCCAAGGCGACATCGGAACAGACTCCCCGGTCGACAGTGGGATGGCTCCGTCGGGGGAAGAACAAGGTCATTCTTGGGGTGTCGATCGTGGTGGTCCTTGCTATTGTTGCTGTGGTGGTTGGGGTGGTGGTTTCGCAGGGTCAGGTGTAAGTTCTGATTTTGTTCATCACATACTACAGAAGAGTACTGACTAGATCAATGGCAGCGGAGACAACACGGGCAACGGCACCGACGGCGGCGACAAGGGCAAACCAGACAACCAAACGTCCACCACTATTGCGTCATTCGGCACCCCCACCAGCTTTCCGGCCCTAGGGTCCAATGACCCCCCGCCAGTATCAAGCTGTGAGGGAACCGTCTGCCCACAGATGCTGGCCTCGGCGCGCCTAACAGCCACCAACACCCTCCTCCTCGCTCGCGCCTCCAACGGCGAGATCTGGTCCCGGGAGATCATCACCGGCAGCAATTCTTCTTCTCCATCCTCATTCTCCCCCTCGTGGAAGACAGACGAGTGGAAGAGCCTAGGCGGCGGCAAGTTCTCCAGCCAACCAACGGTCGTGTCCCCGCGCGCCGGCCGCGTCGATGTATTTGCCGTGTCGGCCGAGGACGAATCACCGCGGTACAAGACGCTGCAGAATGGCGTCTGGGAGGCCGAGTGGACCAGTCTCGGCGGGGTGGCCAAGTCCCCGCCCGTGGTGTGTAGCATAGCGCAGGACAATATCATTGTGGTTGTCGTGGGCGGGGA